>ERZ772799.53-NODE-53-length-48140-cov-3.898347_pt1 | contig 48140 bp, 44 predicted proteins | sample MGYA00511345_ERZ772799 | MGnify/ENA primary metagenome ERZ772799 (study PRJEB29015, sample SAMEA2738037) | human oral metagenome | biome: human oral; feature: human-associated habitat; material: saliva | place: China | collected 2238 ... | reverse complement strand
CGACGATGACGCACTTACCCTTGTCGTGTGCGGCGGTCTTGAGGATGTCGATGATGTCGCTGGCGGTGTCCTCGTCGAGGTTGCCCGTCGGTTCGTCGGCGAGGATCACGGGGGCGTCGGAGACCAGTGCCCGACCGATCGCGACCCGCTGCTGCTGCCCGCCCGAGAGTTTCATGACGTTACGATTGATTTCTTCCTTCTCCAACCCCATCTTCTCCAACACCCGGGCATCTGCCCGGTGATTCACCAGGCGAAGGTTTTCCAGCGGGGTCAGGTAGTCGATCAGGTTGTAGTTTTGGAACACCAGCGACACGTTGCGTTTGCGGTGTTTGGGAAGTCCCTCCTCCGAGATGTCCTTTCCGTTGCAGAGGATCTTTCCACTGGTGGGAACATCCAGCCCGGCGAGCAATCCGAGCAGCGTCGACTTGCCCGCCCCGGAACCACCAAGAATCGCGTAGAACTTTCCCTCCTCGAATTCGAGGGTGACGTTTTCAAGGAGTTTTCGCGCCATTTTCTCGTAGGCGTAGTTGACCTTTTCCAGCGCAAGAACGCTCATCTGTGATTTCCTAACTCATCGTGGAGAGAATCTGCTTCGGCGTGAGCCGCAGCATTGGGATCATTGCGACCACCGCCGACACCAGGACGACGGCGTAGCCGAGCAGCCAGGCGCGTCCGAGGTCGAGCGCCGAGGCGGCAGCGAAGCTGGGGGGCGGGACGTTGACGCCGGCCTGGCCGTCGCCCGTGCCCGCTGCCTGCCCGACGACGAAGTCGCCGAGGATGCGGGAAACCTGCCCGGAGGCGAGGGCCGCCAGGCCACCCGCGGCGAGCGCGATCGTGGTCAGTTCGATCAGGAACTGCGCGAGCAGGCTCTTCTTGGCCGTACCCACCGACAGCAGGATCCCGATCTCGTGCACCCGGCCCCGCACCCAGAACACCAGCACGAACACTAGGATCGCGACGCTCGCGAGGCTCACCCCCGCCAGCATCAGGTTGAGCAACCCCTCGACGGTGGCGATCCCGGAGAGCACCCCCGCGAAGGTTTTGGCGTTGTCCTCCACCTGGAAGGTGTCCCAGGGCAGCGACAGTGCCTTGACCCGGGCGATCGTCGCTCCCAGCTCGTCGGCACTCGCGACCAGGTACTGGGCCTCGGTGAGTCCCTGCCCGGCAGCGAGCTCCCCGCTGGAGGCCAGGTCGGTGTAGAAGGTGTTCTCCGCCATCTCCGAGGGCAGCGACGCCTTCCCGCTGGTCCCGGTGAACAGGCCGACGATGGTCACCGTCACGGACTTTCCGTCACGGTTCAGCGTGACCCGGTCCCCCACCTTCAGGCCATTCTTCGCCGCCAGTTCCTGATGCATGATCGCCGAGTTCTGGTCGCCCTCTGCGATGTGGCGTCCCTCGACGAGGGTGTACTGCTTGGCGGCGAAACCCTGGATCAGGTCGCTGCGGGTCACTCCCGTGACGCCCGCCTCGGGTGCCACATCACCGGAGAGCTCCACCCCGCTGGCGGGCATCTCGACGAGTGTGAGGGCCGACGGCGTGGCGGTGAGAGCTCGGACGTAGTTGTGGCCGGTGACCCCCTGCACCCCGCTGACGGATTGTGCGTCGGTGAGGCTCAGTTCCCCGGTTCCGGGATGAACCACGAACCCGGCTGGCACCCCACGGCTGACGCTCTCCCGGAGGGCCTGCATGGAGCCGCGGACGCTGGCCTCCGCCACCAAGGCAGTGAAGATCACCGTCATGATGAGCAGCAGCACCACGCTCTTTCCGATACGTCTGCTGACCGACAGCCAGGCGCGTTTCACCAATGACATCGCAGCCACCTCAGGACAGCTGGGTGAGCAGGGCCTTGGGCTTGGCGCGCAGCGTCGGGATGGAAGCGATCAGCACCGCGACACACACCAGGGCCAAGGAAATTCCACACACCAGGGCCCACTGTCCGGTGTCCAGCATCACCTGGACGTGGTCGAGGGTCTTGCCGGACAGGGCCGATTCGTTGTCGGAGCCGAGGCCGCTGCCACCGAGCTGCGAGGCCATCTCCTTCGACGTCGCCTTCGCTGCCTGGGAAACCAGCTGATTGCCGATGAACTGGGCCGCCCCCTGGGCCGCGAACCACGCCGCACCGAAAGCCGGGATCGCTATCAGCACGAGCTCCAGGATGTGCTGGGCCACGATTCCGGGTTTGGACGTGCCCACCGCCAGCAGGATGCCGGTTTCGCGTCGCCTTTCCCGGGCCCACAGCCACAGCACCAGGGAGATCACCACCACGCCGAAGATGACCGTGGCCACGACCATCGTGTCGACAAGTTTGTAAATGCTCTTCACCGTGCCGGTGACGCCGGCGAGGATCTGGTTGGTCTTGGTGAGCTGGAAGTTCTTCCAATCGACCCCCAACTGACCGGCCTGTTTCATCACATCGTCGAGTGTGTTGGCGGATTCCACAAAGAAGGTGGCGTCCGTGTAGATCTCCTCACCCTTCTCGAACTTGGCGAGCTGTTTCGTGGTGGTCACGTCGGTGTAGACGGAGTTCTGCACCAGCTCGACGCGAGTCTGAGCGGGTTTGATGTTCTCCCCCGAGAAGAGACCGACGATCTCAACCTCCACCTCCTCGGTGGATTTTTTCACGTTGTCGGCATCCTCCGGGTTCGCCTTCAGCTTGAGTTTGTCGCCGATCTTCAAGCCATTCGCCTTGGCGAGATCCTCGTGAATGATTGCCTTGTTGACGTCGGATTCGTTGATGTGTCGTCCCTGGCTCAGTTTCAGGCTGCCGGAACGGAAGTTCACGTCCAGTTCGGTGTTGTTCTCCCCGTAGCCGCCCACCAGGTTCCCGAATAGTTTTTCCTTCTGGGCGTCGTAGTCGCGCTGGGAATTGGGCAGTTTCAGTGGCTTCGCCCCCACCAGGTCGGCGGTCAACGACATGCGACGAAGGTGATCGCTCACCCCGGACACGCCCTTGACGGCGTCGATGTCGGTTTCCTTGACGACACCGCCACCCCGGGGAGTACCGGGATTGTTCTTCCGGTTGTTCTCGAGGGTGAAACCGGCCTTCAGCTGCTGACCGACCTGCGACGCCGCCGCGTCCGTCGAGCCTTTCACCGCGACCATGCTCAGCATGACCGTCGACAAACACAGCAGAATTCCGAACATTATCAATGTCTTCAGTTTTTTGCGCACCACGAAGCGCCACGCACAGGTCAGGGCCCGCATATTCTTTTCTCTCTCGCTCACTCCTCGGGTCGTGCGCTCAGAACGTCCTGAGCCACACGACCGCCATCAGCCGCACAGGTCGGCTCCATTAGATTCCAGATCCGCATGCTTTTCCTCCGCGACCATTCGTCGGATGTGTGACTCCGGATCTCCTCGGGTGTATTCGCTTCCCGACACGAAGCCGGGGAGTTTCCCGTCGGACCCACTGATCCGGTCATCCCGGTGGTTTGGAATCGCTCACGATCTGGCTGGGAGCCTAGCACCGCTCCAGATATCCGGCATGAAGAGAAAAGCCCTTGCCGAATTGTCTTCTACAACCCAGGTCTTGGGTCAGAAAACCCGAAAAATCAGGGCGCATCGACCCACCGGGAACCACCATCAGGCCGACGCACCCACCCCGGATGGGACCACGGTAGGAGTCATCCCTCAGAACCGGGCCGAAAGGCCGATCCACCGCGACCAGCGGTCGGAGAAAAACAGTCACGAAACCCACGGCGCTTCACACCGCGAGCCGGTGGATCGAACTACGAGCAGCCCGACTCAACCAGCTGTGCGGAGGGGCCTCACATGCGCTCGGGGGCCTCGATTCCGAGGAGGTGGAGGCCCTGGGCGAGGACTTCGCGGGTGGCAGCCGCCAACGCCAGGCGCGAGGAACGCACCTCTCCCTCGGAACGCAGCACCGGACAGGCCTCGTAGAAGGCCGAGAAAGCCCCGGCCAGTTCGTAGAGATACCCGCACAGCTTGTGGGGGGTCAGTGCCTGGGCCACCTCGTCGACAACCTCACCGAAGCGGCTCAACACCAGCGCGAGGGTGTGCTCGGCAGGATCCTCCAGCACCACGACCGCCCCCCAGCCGATGTTCTCGGCCTCGGCCCTGCGCAGAATCTGGCAGATCCTGGCGTGCGCGTACTGCAGGTACGGCCCGGTGTCGCCGGTGGTCTGCACCATCCGTTCGGCGTCGAAAACGTAGTCCTTGTGAATCGCGCCCGACAGGTCGGCGTACTTGATGGCCGCCAGGGCGATCTCGGGTGAGGCCTCCTGCTCCGCCAGGTCGAGCAGGCTCGTCAGCGACACCGTTCCGCCGTCGCGGGTCTTGAACGGGCGCGAATCGGGACCGAGCACCATGCCGTAGCCGACGTGCTGGGCCTCGACGTCGTCGGGCAGATAGCCAGCCTTCCGGGCTGCCTCGAAGAGTTCCTGGAAGTGCTGCGACTGGCGCACGTCGGTGACGTAGATGATCCGGTCGGCCTTCAACTCGCGGACCCGGTGCCGGATGGCCGCCATGTCGGTGGTGTCGTAGCCGTAGCCGCCATCCGATTTGCGGATGATCAGCGGCGCATCGAAACCGTCGACCCATAGCACCAGCGCCCCGTCATCGACGACGGCGACGCCGCGCTCAGCCAGGTCGGCGGCCACCTCCGGCAGGGCGTCGTTGTAGGTCGACTCGCCCGCCAGGTCCGCGTCGGTCAGCAACACCCCGAGGCGTTGATAGGCGGCGTTGAACCCGGCGAGGGAGACCGCGATCAGCTGCCGCCAGATCGCCAGGGTCTCCTCGTCGCCGCCCTGCAGTTTCACCACACGCGCGCGGGCGCGGGTGGCGAAGTCGGGGTCCTCGTCGAAGTGTTTCTTGGAGTCCTTGTAGAGCTGCTCAGCGCCGGCGAGGTCGAGTGCGGTGACGTCGATTCCTGCCTCGAGGATGTGTTCGACCAGCATCCCGAACTGGGTGCCCCAGTCACCGATGTGGTTCTGCGGGATCACCTCGTGTCCGAGGGCGGTGAGGATGCGGTTGAAGCAGTCGCCGATGATGGTGGTGCGCAGGTGCCCGACGTGCATCTGTTTGGCGACGTTGGGCGCCGAGTAGTCGATGACGACCCGCTGCGGATGCGAGGTGCGGCTCAGCCCGTGATGCGGATCCTCGAGCACCGCGGTGGCAGCTTGGGCGAGAACGTCGGCACGGATGCGGAAGTTGATGAACCCCGGCCCGGCGATCTCCAGGGGCTCACACAGGTCGGAGATGTCAAGCTTTGAGACTATGTCCGCCGCGACCTCGCGGGGAGGTCGTTTCTGCTCCTTCGCGAGGCGCAGCGCCACGTTGGACTGGAAGTGCCCGAACTGGGGTTTCGTGGCCGGCCGCATCTCCGGGTCCACCCCCGTGACGGCGCGCAGACGGGCATCGAGCAGGGCAGGCAGCGATTGCATGGGGGACATTCTCTCACCCTTCGCCGAGGATGGTGATGCTCCTTTCCATCAGGGTGTTCAATGGGGGTCATGACAAGTGCTCCGCTCACCACACTGAACGACGGCCAGTCCATCCCCCAGCTCGGCCTGGGAGTCTGGCAGATGACCGACGACGAGGCCACCGCCGCCGTCAGCCACGCCCTGGAAGCGGGGTACAGGCACATCGACACCGCTGCGATCTACCGCAACGAGGTGGGTGTGGGACGCGCGATAGCTGCATCCTCGCTGCCGCGTGACGAGATCTTCGTCACCACGAAACTGTGGAACAAGGCCCAGGGCCGCGACTCCGCCCGGCCCGCTCTGGAAAAGAGCCTCGAGAAACTCGGCCTCGACCACGTCGATCTGTACCTGATCCACTGGCCCTGCCCCGCACGCGGAACGTACGTGGAAAGCTGGGAGCAGCTCATCGACTTCCGTTCCGAAGGCCTGGTCCGTTCCATCGGGGTGTGCAACTTCCTGCCCGAGCATCTTGACACCATCGTCGACGAGACCGGCATCACCCCGGTCGTGAACCAGATCGAACTGCACCCCACCTTCCAGCCCGACGATCTGATCAATCACTGCTCGGACCTGCGGGTCGTCGTGGAGAGCTGGTCGCCGCTGGGGCAGGCCGCCGACCTGGAGCATCCCGTCGTCGTCCGCATCGCCGAACGGCTCGGCGCCACCCCGGCGCAGGTCATCATCCGCTGGCACCTGGACCGCGGTTTCGTCGTGATCCCGAAGTCGAAGACCCCCGAACGGATCGAATCGAACTTCGCGGCCCTCGGGATGAAACTCTCGGCAGAGGACCGGGCGGCCATCGACGCGCTCAACGCGGGCAACCGCATCGGCCCCGATCCCGCCACCCTCGAGATGGTCTGAGAGGTCGCTCCCGCTCCTACAGTGCACGTCCCCGGACCCCCTCGTCACGGCTCCGAGACGGGTCACTCGTTCCTCGCGTCCCCGGCTCCCCCGGAAGCCGGGAGGGTCCCACGCGCTACCCTTCAGCGCATGCGGATTGCAGTGATCGGTTGTGGCTATCTCGGGGCGGTGCACGCGGCCTGCATGGCGGAGATCGGCCACGACGTCGTGGGACTCGACGTGGACGAGGACAGGGTTTCCCAGTTGGCGCAGGGCAAGGCCCCGTTCCACGAGCCCGGTTTCCCCGAGATCCTGGCGCGGACAGTCGCATCCGGTCGAGTGGATTTCACCACCGACCCGCGACGTCTCTCCAACGCCGACCTGGTCTTCATCGGAGTCGGCACCCCGCAGCTGTCGGGCAGGTTGGGCGCGGACCTCAGCCAGATCGACGCAGCCATCGACACCATCATCGAGCACCTTGCCCCCGGACCCGGCACTCCCGCGCTGGTGGTGGGCAAGTCGACGGTTCCGGTCGGCACCGCGCAGCAGCTCGCCGAGCGGCTGGAGGCCAGCGGTAAAAATGTGCTGCTGGCGTGGAACCCGGAGTTCCTGCGCGAGGGCCACGCCGTCACCGACACCCTCCATCCCGACCGCATCGTCTACGGCCTTCCCGAGGACCGCGCAGCGGGAGAATGCGCCAAGGCACTCCTCGATGCCTGCTACGCACCCATGCTGGCCGAGGACATCCCCCTGGTGGTGGCGAACCTTCCCACCGCCGAACTGGTGAAGGTGGCCGCCAACGCCTTCCTCGCGACGAAGATCTCCTTCATCAACGCCATGGCGGAGCTGTGCGACGCGACCGGCGGTGACGTCACCCGACTGGCCGAGGCCATCGGCCACGACGACCGGATCGGGGGCAAGTTCCTCCAGGCAGGCATTGGTTTCGGTGGCGGTTGCCTGCCGAAGGATCTGCGAGCCTTCATGGCGCGCGCCGGGGAACTCGGCATCGACCAGGCCCTCACCTTCCTGCGCGAGGTGGACGCCATCAACCTGCGCCGCCGCGACCACGCCGTCACGCTCACCGAAAAAGCGGTCGCGGGACGGCTGGCGGGCCGGAAAGTGGCGGTGCTCGGGATCACCTTCAAACCCGACACCGACGACCTGCGCGACTCCCCCGCCCTCGACATCACCTCCCGGCTGTGGGCGCGCGGCGCGGACGTACGGGTCGTGGACCCGGCAGCCGGCACCGAACTGCGCCGTCGCCAACCCGAAATGCGGGTCTGTGACACCGTCGAAGAGGCCCTGACAGGGGTTGATGCGGTACTTCTACTCACCCCATGGAAGGAATTCCTCGGACTGGATCCAGTGGAACTGAGAAGAATCGTTGCCTCACCCGCCATCATCGACGGTCGGAATGTTCTCGACCCCAAAGTGTGGCAGGAATCCGGTTGGAGATATTACGGAATGGGCCGAGGAGTCTCGATCTGGTAACCGTTCTGGAGGTTTCTTGCCATCCGAACGGCCATATCTGAAGGTTTCGGTGCGTCCCGACTTGACATCACCCCAAGATCGGTCAAAGTATGTTTGCGTACTCAAATTTCTTAAGGAGACACAATGACCAAGCGTGAACTGATCCAGGCCATAGCGGCCAAGGCCGGGCTCACCAACGCACAGGCCGAGGCCGCGCTCGATGCCTTCGGTGCCGTTATCACCGAGGCACTCGTCGCCGACAAGAAGATCCAGCTTCCCGGTGTTTTCACCGCTTCCACCGCACAGCGCGCCGAGCGCGAGGGACGCAACCCCTCCACCGGCAAGGCCATGACCATTCCGGCCCGCCGCGTCGCGAAGTTCACTCCGGCCAGCGCCCTGAAGAACGCTCTGTGAGTTTTCTTCACGCGAACTACTGAAGTGCCCCACCCACAGGTGGGGCACTTCTTTTTCGCCCCACACCGCAATAATGATTCCCTCAGGATTCAACGTCTCGAACTGGTCCGTGAAACCCCTGTTCTTTTCACGATTCCCCCGCCGTCGCACGAAATTCCCGACGGCGTCGACGAAGCCTGAGAAGTCCGAATGCCATATCCCAGACGTCCGATGTCCTGATCCGGGTTCTACCACTTGCATGGCCGCTGTGAAGAACAACAGGAACCTCAATGACACGTGTGCGGTCAAGCTGCGCCAGGTAGACGATCTCCGTGCTCGTCAGATAGCCGTGTTCCCGGAGAGAAGGAATGCGTCGCTGCAACCATTCCCTGTCCACGAAAAGAGTTCCCTGACAGTCCGCCACGCTCATGCCGAGGATCACCCGGCGCAGGAATCGGTACCCCCACGACATGACGGTGCGTGGGATCGACCGGGGAACCACACTGGCCGGGTGGGCCTTCGAGCCGATCACCAGGGCCGTTGGGCTGCCGATCGACTCCCAGGAACGGATGTCCGTGACGCCGAAGGGGAGGTCGTCGGCGGTGAGAAGAACCACGTCCCCTCTCGCTCCCGAAGCCCCCGTGAGATATGCGGCGCCGAGCCCCACCTCGGATCGAACCGCCCGGACGGGAAAACTCCAGGACCCCTGGGCGAGCTCCTCGGCGATCTCCCAGGTGTTGTCGGAGGACCCGTTCTCCACGATGATGACCTCGACATCGTCACGACCCAATTCCCGCGTCAATTGCTGCAGCGTCTCTCGCAGGCGCGGACCGCTGTTGTGCGCAGGCACCACGATGGACAATCCCGGTACGTCACTCATCCGCCGTGACCTCCGCCGGAGCCTGTGCTTCCTCCGCGGACGGACGTTTCGCATACACCCAGCCCTTGTAGGCGAAATAATTCCACACGGTGGTGCTGGCGGTGGCGATGAGCTGGGAGGAACCCAGTCCTAGGCCGAACTGGTCGTGACACACGGTCACGATGAACGCCACGACCACGGAATTGAACGCAACAAGGGCCGAATAACGAAACAACGACGCACGCACCGAAGCCTCGGAACGGAAAGCGAACAGGCGCTGCAGGGAATAGGTGAAGAAGAAGGAAGCCCAGAAGGCCAGCAGTGCGGAGAGGCTCGTGGGAATCCCCACGACCTCACGAAAGATGTTCAGAAGTAGAACGTTGAAGGCAAAAGCCAGGCCGCCGGCCACCAGATAGCGCAACGCGCTACTGTGCAGGAGCTTGGAGATACTCAAATCATTCCTTCGCCACAACCCTTAATCCGCTCCTCTGAATGGAGCGGTGACCAAGTGTATCCCAGCTTTTTGAAGCAGGGGAGCCGGTCACGGGTTGGTGATGTGAAGATCCCGCGGCAGGTCGTAGTAGATCTTCAGGGCCTCCTCGTAGCGGGGCATGAGGAAGGCAAACCCATAGGACATCGACGGGACCGGAAGGTTGGTGGATACGACAACCTCACTGCCTGGGGAGGCTGCCTTCAAAGGCTGGACGATCTCGGTCTCGACGAAACGTTGATTGGCCTGCAACCCCACCCAGGCGCTGACGGCCCAGATCACCGCGGGCAGTCCCAACGCCACCCAGGTGATTCCCACCAGCCCGATGCGTTTCCGACCCACCAGCTCCCGAGTCAGGACGGACACCAGCGACAGCACGGTGACAAGCAACAACGCAGCCGGCAGGAAATGAACCCGATCCCCGGAGGTACCACTGCCGAGAACGAACACGCTGGAACCGACGAATCCCGCCCAGGCCACCACCGGAACCCACCCCAGTCGTTCGCGCTCATGGGCCAACGTCACCCACACCGCCAGGAACACCACGGGCACCAGCGCCAGCAGCAGCGCTGCGAACGCAGCAGCCTCCGGGGGCAGCGCCTGCCCGACGTCATCGCCGACGGGCGCGCGATGGGCGTAGGCGCTGGAGACTAGACCGAGAAGACCAACCCCGCCAGCCGTCGACAACGACACCAGACCCCGGCGTCGCGAGGTCACCGCCACCCACACCAGAATCGCGACCAACCCCAGCCAGATCCAGATCGTACGGCCCCAGAACACGTTGAAGGAGACCGCGACGGAGTGGGTGAGTTGTTCGACGACGGAGCCGGCCCCCGCGTTGTCCGCCACCTTTCCGCTGCGCTTCCACAGACCCGGCGCGCACATGTGGGCGGCGAAAGCCACCAGCGACGTGCCGGTCAGCACCCACGCTTTGATGGACAGCCTGCCGCGGGCGGTAACGATCACGACGAAGGCCACTGCCGCCAGGGCACCCGCGACGATCTCATGCAGCGAATCGGTCAGCGCCAGTCCGACAGCGGTGAGAATCACCCACCGCCATGGCAGGTCGTCGCCGTCGAGGATCCGAACCATGCCGGCCAGTCCCACGGCCGCTGCACCGAGCGGGAAGACGTAGTTCATGGCTCCCGCCGTCCAGAACACGGCGTCGCCGGAGAACGAGGGGTTGAGCCACAACAGGAACGGGACGACCATGAGGCCCACCGGGTACAGCCATGCGCGATCGCCACGCGAACGGGTGGCAGCCAGCCAGGCGCCCACCGCCAGGCCGGTGGCGGTCAGCATCAACGGCGCGAACAGTGGATAGAACCACGGACCGGGACGCAGCACAGCACGCAGCAGACTGTCGGAGGTGCGCCCGTTGATCTCACCCCACTCGTGGGCCAGGAATCTCAGCCAGTCGCCGAACGAAAACCTCCCGGCGACGTCCCCTGCCTGCGTGATCAGGAGATAGTCGTCACCGGACATGAACCACCAGCGGTGCAGCAGCCACCAGGCCAGGACGCTGATCCCGGCAGCTCCTGCTACGAGCCACCGGGACCGGAAACGTGGAGAATCGGATTCAGCGGACGTCAACGAACTGGTTCGTGGCGGCCGATTCGATCATCGCCTCACAGACCCGCACCACCTGGGCACCCTGCTCCAACGTGACGACGTCGGAGTCGCGACCGAGGATGGCGTCGCGGAAGTTCTCGTGTTCGGTGCGCAGCGGCTCCGGTTTCGCGATGGCGAAACGGGTCACGTCGCCTTCGGAGACCCCACGGAACTGGGCGATGTCGTCCCACGTGGTGGCGATGCGGCCATTGGCGTAGAAGGTCAGATCAGCGGTGAGGGTGTCCGCGATGAACATGCCCTTCTCGCCCGTCACGATGGTCAACCGTTCCTTGGTCGGGGTCAACCAGTTGACGAGATGGTTGGACATCAGGCCGCCCGACAGCTGGCAGGTGGCCGAGACCATGTCCTCGTACTCGCGTCCCGCCTTGAACATGGTGCGGGCCGCAACCAGCTCGTAGTCGCGCTGCGTGACCCACGCGGTCAGATCGATGTCGTGGGATGCGAGGTCCTTGATGACCCCGACGTCCGCGATGCGTGCCGGGAACGGGCCCTGACGACGGGTGCAGATCTGGTACAGGTCGCCCAGCTCACCCGCCTCGAGACGCTTGCGCAGCTCCTGCAGCGCCGGGTTGTAGCGCTCGATATGGCCGACGGCCCCGACAAGCCCCTTCGACGCGAACGCCTTGACGAGACGCTGGGCGTCCTCGAAGGTTTTCGCGAGGGGCTTCTCGATGAGCGCGTGCACGCCGGCCTCGGCCACTTTGAGGCCGATCTCCTCGTGGTACATGGTGGGAGCCGCGATCACGACGTAGTCGAGGTTCTGCTCCAGCAGGGCGTCGATATCGGGCAGGACGGACAGTCCCTCAGCGACGCCGTGCGGGTCGCCCTGAGCATCAGCCACCGCGACGAGGTCAACCCCGTCGATGGCACGCAGGTTGCGGGCGTGGTGACGCCCCATCATTCCGAGGCCGATGAGACCGGCACGCAGATTACTCATCAGGCACCAGCCTTCGCGAGGGTGTTGACGGCATTCACGATGCGCTCCAGGTCCTCCTGGGTCAGCGACGGATGAACCGGCAACGACAGGCATTCCTTGGCGGCGCGTTCGGTCTCCGGCAGCTCCACCGGCACCTGGAACGGCTTCAGGCGGTGGTTCGGGACGGGGTAGAACATCCCGGAGCCGACCTGGTACTCCTCCTTCAGCGCCTTCGCCAGGCCGTCGCGGTCCTCGGGGACGCGAATCGTGTACTGGTGGTACACGTGGACGGCGCCGTCAGCGACCGGCGGCGGGGTGACGCCCTCCAGGTTCGCCGACAGGAACGCGGCATTCTCCTGGCGGGTCTTCGTCCAGGCATCGACTTTGGTCAGCTGCACCCGACCGATGGCGGCATGGATGTCGGTCATGCGGTTGTTCAGGCCGACGACCTCGTTGTGGTACTGCTGCAGCATCCCCTGGTTGCGGTACAGGCGGACGTTGCGTTCGATGGTGGCGTCGACACACGAAACCATGCCGCCCTCACCGGAGGTCATGTTCTTGGTGGGGTACAGCGAGAACATCGCGAACTCACCGAAGGCACCGACCGGGGTGCCGTTCAGCGAGGCGCCGTGCGCCTGGGCGGCGTCCTCGAACAGCAGCAGCGAGTGCGAGTCGGCGATGGTGCGCAGCGTGTCCATCTTGGCGGGGTGGCCGTACAGGTGAACCGGCATGATCGCCTTGGTGCGCTCCGTGATGGAGGCCTCCACGGATGCGGGGTCGAGGGTGAAGTCGTCGGCGGAGATGTCGGCGAACACCGGGGTGGCCCCGGTCAGGGCAACGGAGTTGGCCGTGGCAGCGAAGGTGAACGACGGCACGATCACCTCGTCGCCTGCGCCGATCCCGCAGGACAACAGACCGAGGTGCAGACCGGAGGTGCCGGAGTTGACCGCGACGCAGGCGCGACCGAGCTTGAAGTGCTCGGAGAACTCGGTCTCGAAGGCCGCCACCTCGGGCCCCTGGGCTATCATGCCGGAACGCAGCACCCGGTCGACGGCAGCGCGTTCCTCATCGCCGATGATCGGCTTTGCGGGGGGAATGAAGGACTGGGTCATCAGGCTTCCTTTACGAGGTTGAGGGTCTCGCCCACCTGTTCGAACTCGTCGCCGGTGTGCGGGTCACGGAATGTGTTGGGACCGGTTTCCTCGAGGGGAAAACCGGAGCGACCCACCCATTTGATGCGCCGGGCCGGCACTCCGGCCACCAGCGCGTAGGCGGGAACGTCACGGGTGACGACAGAGCCGGCGGCCACCGTCGCCCACTCGCCGATCGTGACGGGGGCAACGCACACGGCGCGCGCACCCACAGAGCTGCCGCGCTTCAGGGTCACCCCGACCGGTTCCCAGTCGTGGGCGCTCTTCGAGGTGCCGTCAGGATTGACGGCGCGCGGGAAGGTGTCGTTGGTGAGCACCGCGGCGGGGCCGATGAAGACCCCGTCCTCCAGGTGCGCGGGTTCGTAGACGAGGGCGTAGTTCTGGATCTTGCAGTTGTCCCCAACGTGGACGCCGCTGCCGATGTAAGCTCCCCGCCCCACGATCACGTTCTCACCGATCTCGGCGCCGCCTCGCACCTGGGCGAGATGCCAGATCGACGAGCCGTCGCCGATCTGGATGCCGTCATCCAGGTCCGCCGACGGAAGAATGCGGGGTTCAGCCATGGGGTCCGCCTCTCAATCGCTTGGTTCCGGGTTGCAGTCTAGCCCCAGGATCGCTTCCCGATAACCACGTGAACAGCGCCGAAAAAGCATGTGCCGATACGCGACGCGCACTACCGGAAACCGACCCGGTGTCCCCATCCGGGTCGCGCGACCCCTCGATGAGGTGCGCAACAGCGCCTCGCCCGTAGGATCGTCGCAGAAGGAGATCCCCGACGAGGAGACAGCGATGGACGACAGAATCGAGACCCCGGCGTTCGTGGTGGACGAGAACCTGCTCACACGACAGGTGGATTCGTTCCGCGACGCCCTCGACCGCGGCTGGCCCGGAGCCGTCCTGTCGTACTCGGTGAAAACGAACTCGCTGCCGTGGCTGGTGGCGTGGATGGGGCGCAACGGGGTGCCCGCCGAGGTGGTCTCCGAGGAGGAATGGCAGCTGGCTCTGCGCGTCGGACACGACCCCGCCGAGGTGATCGTCAATGGCCCCGTCAAGACCCCGGAGCTGCTCACGCAGGCCTTCGAGGCGGGGGCGATGGTCAACCTCGACTCGCGGCGCGAACTGCGGTGGGTGGCCGAGCGGGCCGCCGCGGGCAAACGCGTCGACTCGGTGGGATTGCGCGTCAACTGGGACGTGAACCGCGACGCCCCCGACCACACCGCCAGCGGATCGGCGGGGCTGCGTTTCGGTTTCCACGCCGACAATGGCGACCTCGATTCCGCGATCGCCGAGATGCGCGCCGCAGGGGTGCGGATCGCGGGTCTGCACCTGCACGTCACATCGCTGACGCGAGCGCTCGACACCTACGTCTCCGCCGGTCACACCGCCCGCAGAATCATCGCGGAACACGGCCTGGAACTCGACTGGATCGACTTGGGGGGCGGGTTCTTCGGGGGCGACTCGGACCGTTTCCCGACCCCCGACCAGTACGTCACCGCCATCCGCGACGCCCTGGGGGATGCCGTCGATCCGGCCCGGACCCGGCTGATCATCGAACCCGGCGCGGCCCTGGTCGCGGTGCCCTTCGAACTGCACACCAGCGTCATCGACACCAAGCCGGTACAAGACCACATCATCGTCGTCACCGACGGGTCGCGCACCAACCTCGACCCGTTCCTGCGCAAATCGGCCTACGAGCACACCGTCCACAGCGACGGCGAACCGTGCTCTACTCCGCAGATCATCTCCGGGTTCACCTGCCTCGATAACGACCGGCTCATGCCCCTCACCGACGCCCCGCGACTGCGGGAGGGAGACCGGATCGTCTACCACAAGGTGGGCTCCTACACGATGACCTTCAATCCGTTGTTCATCCAGTACCTGCCGCGGGTCTATGCTCGGCACGCCGATTCCTCGCTGAGTGTCGTCAGACAGCGCTGGGGGGTCGATGAATACCTGGCCGGCAACACCTGGCAGTGATCCGGAGACGAAGACGAAGGGAAACCGGGACATGAACGTCCTCATCCTCACCGCGGGTAGCCGCGTCCAGACCGTTACGTATTTCAAGCGCGCCCTGGCGGGTCGCGGTCGCGTCATCACCACCGACGCCTCCGAGCTCGCCCCCGCGCTGTACGCGGCGGACGGCCATCACGTCGTGCCGCTGATCAACGACCCCGACTACCTGCCCACCATCCTGCGCATCTGCCGTGACGAGGAGATCTCGGTGGCGTTGTCGCTGCTGGATCCGGAGCTGAGCCTCCTGGCAAAGCACGTCGACGAGTTCGAGGCGATCGGCACGAAGGTGATGATCTCCCCCGCCGAGGTGGTGGAGCGGGCCTTCGACAAGTGGGTGATGTACCAGTGGTTGACGGCGGAGGGCTTGCCGACCCCGCGGTCCTGGATCGATCTCGAAGCCTGCCACGCCGACCTCGATGCGGGGGTGGCGCAGTTCCCGCTGTTCGTGAAGTCGCGGACGGGTTCGGCCTCCGCGGGGATTGCGCGGATCGATTCGCGAACCGAGCTGGACGCGGCCTTCGCCGCCACGCCGGGGCTGATCATCCAGGAGTTCCTGCCGGGCGAACCGGTGGACGTGGACGTCTACGTCGACATGATCTCCGGCAACGTGGCGGCCATGTTCGCGAAGAAGAAGCTGCGGATGCGGGCAGGCACCGCCGACAAGTCGGTGTCGTTCAAAGACGACTCCCTGTTCGCGCTCGTGGAGGATTTCGTGACGCGCTGCGGTTTCCGCGGCACCATCGACGTGGACCTGTTCTCCACCCCCGAGGGCTGGTCGATCCTGGAGGTCAATCCGCGTTTCGGCGGCGTCTACCCGCACGCCTACGAGTGTGGCGTCGACTTCCCCTCGCTGCTGCTGAACAACGTCGCGGGCAAGGCCAATGAGCCGCGCATCGGCGACTACGAATCCGACTGGGCGATGCTCGGCTACGACGGCGTCATCATGCACCGCATCGAGGGCCTCTCGGAGCGTTGAGCCGCCCCGGGCCGGCGGGCCCCTTCCCCACCCCCGACGACACCGGGAAGTGGGGATAGGGTGGCTTTCATGCGGAATCTCAATGTGGCGGAGCTGGCGGCCAAGGTCGTCGAAGGGTCCAGGGGCCATGTGGCGAGGGCCATCACCCTGGTGGAATCGACCAAACCCGAACACCGGGCGCAGGCCCACGAGCTGCTGCAGTTGATCAATCCGCACACCGGAAAGGCCTTCCGGGTCGGCATCTCGGGGGTTCCCGGGGCCGGCAAGTCGACCTTCATCAACGCCATGGGCATCAAACTGATCGAGGAACACCACCACCAGGTGGCGGTGCTCGCCGTCGATCCGTCGTCGACCCGCACCGGCGGTTCCATCCTCGGCGACCGCACCCGCATGGGCGATCTCGCCATGCGGGATGAGGCGTTCATCCGCCCCTCACCGTCAGCCGGGCATCTGGGTGGTGTGGCCCGAGCCACCCGCGAGTCGATGCTGGTGCTGGAGGCCGCCGGCTACGACGTCGTGCTGGTCGAGACCGTGGGTGTGGGACAGTCGGAGGTGGCTGTCGCAGGCATGGTCGACACCTTCTTGTTCCTGCACGTCGCTCGCACCGGGGACCAGCTGCAGGGCATTAAACGCGGCATCCTGGAACTGGCCGACGTGATCTCCATCACGAAGGCCGACGGCGACAACGAGGGAGAGGCCCGGGTTTCGGCGCGCGAGCTCAGCATCGCCATGAAACTCATCTCCAGCGACGAGTCGAGGCGACGCCCCCCCGTGCTGACCTGTTCCTCCTACACCGGGGCCGGTCTCGACGACGTGTGGGAGGCGGTCACGAAGCATCGCACCGACCTGGAGAAGGCCGGGGAACTTGTCGGTAGGCGCCAGTCCCAGCAACGCGCCTGGCTGTGGAACATGGTGGAGCAGGAGATCATCCAGTCGCTTCGCACCTCCCCCGAGGTTCGCGAGGTCGCTGCCCGCGTCGAGGCGGATCTCGCGGCCGAGAAAATCAGCGCTGTCGAGGGATCCACCGACATCCTCGAGGCCTTCGCCCGCACCTTCGGCCACCCCGCCACTGACGCGACCGCCGGGTGAGGGCCGGCGGGACCCCGGCTCCGGGACCCCGTGGACGAACGGGTGGGTCCTCACCGGCCTGCATGAACCGGTCGCGCGGTCGTCCCGCAGTATTCCGGGCCGTTTCACAGCCCAGGGACAGGCGAGTCAGGTGACCACGATTGGCCTGTCCTCTAAGCTGGTCCCGTTGAGAGGAGGGTGAATGGGCGTGTTCGACCGCGCTGAGAAGAGGATCGGCGCTGCCGTGGACAAGGTTTTCGCCCGCGCCTTCAAAGGCGACGTGCAGCCCGTCGAGATCGCTGCGGGTATTCAACGGGAACTGGACTCCGAGGCCAAGCTCCTCAGCCGCGACAAGCGGCTGGTGCCGAACGTGTTCACGGTCTCCCTCTCCCCTCACGACTACAACAGGTTGTTTCCCTACACCAAGACCCTCAACTCGGAGATCATCCCGGAACTCAGGGCACACGCGGCGGAACGTTCCTACGTGTTCAACGGCTCCATCCAGATCCTCTACATGCTGGAACAGTCACTGCCCACGGGACAGTTCCGGGTGACCAGCCAGGCCGTCGCGACGGCCCCCGATCAGCCCCCGGCACCCAGACCGCGGGCATCACAGCAGCTGGTCCTGGAGGTCGCCGGGGTGCGGCACCCGCTGGTGCCCCCGGGCCTGGTGATCGGTCGCGGCTCGAACGCGGACCTACGCGTCAACGACCCCGGGGTGTCGCGCCGCCACGCCATGATCTCGGTCTCCGGACCGCTGGAGAACCGCACCATCCGCATCGAGGATCTCGGCTCCACCAACGGCATCGTCGTCGACGGGTCCCGGGTGCAGGCCGCCCAGCTCAGGGACGGTTCCCGCATCGAGATCGGCAACACGAGGATGCTGGTGCATTCGCCGTCGGAGGCGTGAGCCCATGTCCGATCTCGTCGCAGCGGCGATCAAGATTGTCTTTCTCGCCCTGCTCTGGTTGTTCATCGGCATCCTCGCCGACGTGATCCGCAAGGACATGTTCGGTCGGAAGGTGTCGGCCTCCGACCTGCCTGCCAACGAACAGGCCCCGACGAGACGCGGCAGAGGGAAGCGCCAACCCACCCGGTTCGCCATCACCCAGGGCGCCCAGCAGGGTCTTTCGATTCCTCTGGAGCCGACCATCAACCTGGGCCGCACATCCGATTCCACTATCCTCCTCGACGACGACTACGCCTCCTCCCGTCACGCGCAGCTCGTCCAGCGCGACCCGGAAACCTGGGTGGTGACCGATCTCGGATCCACCAACGGCACCTATGTGAACGGCAAACGCATCACCGAGCCCACCCCGATGGGGGTCAACGACATCCTTCGCATCGGTCGCACCATGATGAAGCTGGAGGTGTGAGGCCGATGTTCTCCCTCGACTTCCGCATCTACTCCGAGGTGGGACGGGTCCGCAAGAACAACCAGGACGCCGCCTTCGCCAGCCCGCACATGCTGGTCGTCGCCGACGGCATGGGTGGCGCGGCTGCCGGAGACCTGGCCTCCGCCGTCGCGGTCGCGGAGGCCCATGACGGAAATCGTCGCCTCGATGACGAGCACCTGCTCGAACACATGGCGGGCATCGTGCAACGCGCCAACGACAAGCTCGCCGACCTGATCGAGAACGACCCGGAACTCGACGGAATGGGCACCACCTTCTCGGGTGCCGCCTTCTCGGGCACGTTGCTGGGCATCGCACACATCGGCGACTCACGCGCCTACCTGCTGCGCGACGGCGAGCTGCGACAGCTCACCCACGACCACTCGTGGGTGCAGTCGCTCATCGACGAAGGCCGCATCACGCCGGAGCAGGCTGCCACCCACCCACACCGGTCGCTGATCCTGAAGGTCCTCAACGGGGCCGGAGACACGGATCCGGATTTCTTTGAACTGCACGTGCGCAAGGGCGACCGGCTGCTGTTTTGCTCCGATGGCCTGTCCGGCCTGATGACCCAAGACGAGCTGCACGAGCTGATGGGCCTCGACGACCTCGACGAGTGCGTCACCCAGCTGGCGGCCCTGGCGAACGAACACGGCGGCCACGACAACATCTCCTTGGTGTTGGCGAAAGTGGTGCCACAAGACGATGAACTCGACGCCGCTGAAGCGCAGCTGGCCGGTTCTGCCCTGGAGCGCGAGATCCCCACCATCACCCACGACGAGCAGGGCCCGGGCTATCCCGAGCCGGAACCCGAGCCCATCGAGGATCCCGACCACGACTCGACGGAGAAGGCACGCTACGCACCGCAAGAAAACAAGAACAAACGCCGCTGGCCCACGACGATGATGGCGATTCTGGCGTGCCTGGCCGTCCTGGGAGCGGCCTTTTGGGGGGTGCGGATGTACAGCACCTCCCGGTATTTCATCGCCTCCGCCGACGGGAGGGTCGGGATCTACAACGGCATCCCAGGATCGCTGCTCGGCTACAAGATGAACACCTTGGTGGAGCGCCGCACAACCCGGATCGCGGATCTTCCGATGTTCTTCCAACGCCAGGTGGCCAATACGATCGGTTTTTCCGACCTCACCTCCGCCAACGAGACGGCCAACGCTCTCGACGGGTACGCGAGCCGCTGCCGCGACGCACGTCAGAAGCGCCTCGGGCCCGTCACGAAACCGAGTGAGCCTCAGCCGAGTGAAACAGCAGGTCCGGGCCTGCCCACGAACACCACCGCCGCGCCCCCGCCGTCCAGCCCCACTGGACAGTCGAACTATCCGACGCTACTCGCCCCGATGAGCCCGACGGCCGCCGAGGAAGCGGACCCGGAGGCCTGCTGATGTCGGTCATGCAGCAGCCCTCGGCGACGGGCGAGTACATCATCTACCGGCAACGACGTGGCGTGGAGTTGGTACTGACCCTCATCGCGTGCACATTCGGCGTGGTGGGGTGGGTTGTCTCCTACCTGAGCCTGAGGGGCACACCCCCGGACAACCTGATACCCGGCACCCTCATCTGGTTCGGCATGGCACTGGCTGCACACTTCGTCATCAGGTGGCGTGTTCCCTACGCGGACCCGGTGATCCTGCCCATCGTTTTCCTGCTCAACGGGCTCGGGCTGGCCATGATCGCGCGCCTCGACAACGCCAAGAACACACACGCCGCCACGAACCAGCTGCTCTGGACAGGGTTCGGTATCCTGCTATTCGCCGCGGTCGTGATCTGGCTGCGTGATCACCGCCGGCTCCAGCGTTTCCCCTACCTGCTGTTCTTGGCAGGCATGGTGCTGCTGCTGCTGCCGCTCATGCCGGGGGTCGGTCGCGAACTCAACGGCGCGCGAATCTGGATCGGGCTCGGCCCGTTCAGTTTTCAGCCCGCCGAGGTGGCCAAGATCCTCCTGGCCCTGGCCTTCGCGGCCTATTTCTACGAGAAACGCGACCTGCTGGCGCTGGCCGGCAGACGCATCCTCGGACTCGAGTTCCCCCGAGCCCGCGATCTGGGTCCCATCGTGGTGATGTGGTTCCTCTCGCTGGGCATCATGGTCTTCCAAAACGACCTCGGCACCGCCCTGTTGTTCTTCGGTTTGTTCACCTTCATGATTTACGTCGCGACGCAGCGCCCGGCCTGGCCGATCCTCGCGGGTGTCGCGTTCGTGATCGCGGGGCTGCTCGCCTGGAGGTTCACCAGCCATGTGCCGCGCCGGGTCAATTCCTGGTTGAATCCGTTCAGCGACTACGACGCCAATTACCAGATCATCCAGGCCCAGTTCGGTTACGCCTGGGGTGGGTTGTTCGGGCGCGGCTGGGGGCAGGGTTCGCCGTGGCTGACGCCCATGAATGAGAGCGACTTCATCGCCGCCAGTCTCGCCGAAGAGATCGGGATCGTCGGCATGATGGCGATGGTGATGCTGTACGGGTTCATCGTCGCCCGCGGCATGAAGACAGCACTGATCTGCCCTGACGGTTTCGGCAAGCTCCTGGCGGGTGGGCTGGCATTCACCTTCGCGTTGCAGGTGTTCTCGATCATCGGTGGCATCACTCGTCTGCTGCCGTTGACGGGCCTGACGACGCCGTTCATGTCCCAGGGCGGATCCTCCCTGATCGCGAACTGGATGATCATCGGCATCCTGCTGGTGATCTCCCATCGCGCGCGCATGCCCCAGCGCGCCACAGCCACCCCGCAGGAGCTGATGACTCCTGCACAGTCGACAGCGGTGATTGCGAAATGAATGGTCCCCTGCGGAAAGTCAGCATCTTCATCTCACTGCTGATGGCGGCATTACTGGTGAACATCACCTGGCTGGCCATCGCCAGGTCGGAGGACATGCTCAAGGATCCGCGGAACGTGCGGGTCAGGGATGCCGAGTTCAACACCAACCGGGGTGCGATCCTCGTCGGCAACGACGCGATCGCGATGTCGTCGCCCGCATCAGGAAAGTTCCCGTGGCAACGCACCTTCCCCCAGGGTGCGATGTACTCGTCGGTGACCGGCTGGTATTCGTACTCCTACGGCAAACAGGAATTGGAGCGCACCTGGAACGCGGAACTGACCGGCACCGCGTCGTCGCAGACGATCACCCGGATCGTTGACCTGCTCACGGGCAAGAAAGCGCAGGGCACGAACCTGAACACGACGCTGAACCCGAAGGCGCAGGCCGCCGCGGTCAAGGCCCTGGGCAAGCAGCAGGGGGCTGCCATCGCCATCGACTACACCACCGGCGAGATCCTGGCACTGGTCTCCACCCCCACCTACGACCCGAACCTCCTGGCTTCCACCGATCCCTCGACGGAAACGCAGAACTGGAACACCCTGATTGACGATTCCGCCGAGCCGCTGAAGAACCGCGCGGTGCGGGAAATCTATCCCCCCGGTTCCACCTTCAAACTGCTGACCGCAGCGGCTGCGCTGGAGGCCGGGTACGAACCCTCGTCCACCGTCGCGTCCCCGACCAGCTACCAGGCACCGGGTTCCAGCCACGGCATCGGCAATTCCACGGATTGCGGAGGCACGGAGACCACCCTCGAACACGCGCTAGCGACGTCCTGCAACACCGCTTTCGCGAAGCTGGGTGTGGAACTGGGGCAGGACAAGATGTTGGGGGTGGCACAGCGTTTCGGTTTCAACTCGGTTCCCGGCATCGACCTGCCGGCGACGGCTTCCAAGTTCCCCACCCAGATGGATCCCGCCTATCTGGCGCAGTCCAGCATCGGGCAGTACGAGGTGGCAGCCACCCCGTTGCAGATGCTGATGGTGGCCTCCGCCATCGCCAACAACGGGGTGTTGATGAAGCCGCACGTGGTCAAGAGCGTCACCGGAAGCGACCTCAAGGTGATCCAGACGGTCCAACCTGAGCAGGCGGGTCGTCCGATCAGCGAGGGAGCTGCTAAACAACTCAAGCAGATGATGGAGAATGTGGTCAGCGATGGCACCGGTTCGCCCGCACAGGTCCGTGGAATGACCGTCGGGGGCAAAACCGGTACCGCTCAGTCGGACCCCAACCGTCCCCCCTACGCGTGGTTCGTCGGTTACGCCACCGAACCGCACGTCGCCGTTGTGACTTTCGTGCAGAGCACGTCGGTCGAACGCAACGACATCTCGGGAGGCAAGGTCGCCGCACCTGTGTTCAAGGCTGTCGTGGAGTCCCTCCGATGAGGACAGGCGGAAACTGGGTCCGATGGGCCACAATGGTTCCCGATCAATTGAAAGGACCAGTGCGATGACTGAGCGCGGCACCCTGCTGGGCGAGCGGTACGAGCTCGACCAGATCATCGGGCGTGGCGGCATGGCTGAGGTCTGGCGGGCCCGCGACCTGCGACTCGTCCGCGACGTGGCCATCAAACGCCTGCGCATCGACCTGGCCAGCGACCCCACCTTCCAGGCCCGATTTCGCCGCGAGGCACAATCCGCAGCGGGCCTGAACCACCCGAACATCGTCGCCGTCTACGACACCGGTGAGGAACGCGACACCAAGTCGGACGTGATGGTGCCCTACATCGTGATGGAACTCGTCGAGGGCGTGACCCTGCGGGAGGTGCTGCGCGACGGTCGCAAGATCGTGCCGGCCCGTGCGCTGGAATTCACCGCAGGAGTGCTGGACGCGTTGTCGTACAGCCACCGGGCCGGGATCATTCACCGCGACATCAAACCGGCCAACGTGATGCTCACCCCCGCCGGCACGGTCAAGGTGATGGATTTCGGCATCGCCCGGGCCGTGGCCGACACCTCCGCGACGATGACGCAGACCGCCGCTGTGATCGGCACCGCACAGTACCTGTCGCCGGAGCAGGCACGCGGGGAGAAAGTCGATCAGCGTTCGGACCTGTACTCGGTGGGGTGCCTGCTCTACGAGTTGCTGTGTTCGGAGCCGCCGTTCAAGGGCGACTCCCCCGTCTCGGTCGCCTATCAGCACGTCCGGGAAACGCCCGTGCCGCCCAGCCAGCGCGACCCGGAGGTCACCCCACCGATGGACGCCATCACGTTGAAGGCGTTGGCGAAGTCGCCGGATGACCGCTACCAGGACGCCCGCGAGTTCCGAGAGGACATCCTGCGCGCCTTGAACGGGCAACCCGTGATGGCCGCCTACTCCTCCCCCGTCGAGATGCCGACGACGGTGATGCCGTCCTCTGCCCGACGCGCGGCCCCGAGCCCCCTCACTCCCGCAGATGCGAACGCGGCGGAGGCCACCTCGCTGAATGGTGCTGTCGACACCATGGAGCCCGTGGAGGGCGAGGAGGAACCGAAGAAGAAACGCAAGGCCCTGGTGGTCGTCTCGGTGCTGGTCGGTTTGCTGGTGATCGGCATTGCGACAGCCCTCTACATGGTGCTCAACCCGGGTACGAAGCAGGTCGCGGTGCCGAATGTCGTGGGCGCTCTCCAGGCCTCCGCTGAGGCCACCTTGAAGGAGCAGGGTTTCGAGACGAAGGTGGAGACCGTCGAGTCCGACGATGCCAGCAAGGGCAAGGTGGTCGACACCGATCCGAAAGCCGGTGTGCAGGCCAAGGCCGGGAGCGTGGTGAACCTCAAAGTGGGCGTGGGCTCGAACCAGCTGCCGATGCCCGACGTGAAGGGCAAGTCATTCGACGAGGCCTCGAAGATGCTCAAAGAGGCCGGTTTCACAGGCACGATCTCCAAGGAGGACATGGACCCGGCAAAAGAAGCCGCGGACGCCGTGAAGGATCAGGCGCAGGAAACGGAACCGGCAGCGGGCCAGGCGACCGCCCCGGACCAGGCCATCATCGTGCGGATCGCCACGGGCAAGTCCGCGGTGCCCGACTTCAGCGGCATGACTGCCGAGCAGGCCCGTTCCTTGGCCAGCGAGAAGGGCTTCAAGAACAAGGTGAACGTGGTGGAGAAGGAAAGCACCGAACAGGCTGCCGGGAAGGTCTTCGCCCAGGATCCCGAGGATGGCACAGCGCTGGATCGCAAGTCCGGGAAGATCACCATCACCATCGCAAAGGCCGCCCCCACCACCGCGAAAATGCCGAACCTGATCGGCATGGATGAGAATCAGGCCAGCCAAGCCTTCAAGAACGCCGGTTTCACGGGCAATCTGCGCATCACAAAGGTGACGACGACCGACCCCAGCAAACCGATCAACAGGATCTATTTGCAAAACTTCGATCCAGACACAGAGCTGGATAAGAACACCTCCGACGTCTCGGTGGAGATCGCCATCCCGCCTCAGCAGAACCAGCCCACTGCTAGTCCGAGCGCGCAGCCAACCTCCACTAAGGCGCCGGCCCCCTCCCCAACTCCATCGAAGACCGGCTGACGAAAGATTTCACTGACAGGCTGGTCAGGGGAAATCCACGAAGCTGGCTGAGCTGGACCACGAGGAACGAGCGGTGCGAGTCGACACCACCATCACCCGGAGTTCTGCGGGTCTGGGAGGGTAGCGGTGTGTTTTAGACGCTCATGTCGGCGGCGACCAGGGGGCTGAGGCGGGCGGCGCGGGCCGGCGCCTCGGTGTCACCGCAGGTCGCAAGCCAGTTGGCGAGCATCTGATAGCCGCCCTCGGTGAGCACCGACTCGGGATGGAACTGCACCGCCTCCATCGGCCATGCACGGTGACGTATGGCCATGATGACCCCGGATTCGGTGCGGGCCGTGATTTCCAGCTCCTCCGGGAGTTTTTCCTCGACGGCGGCGAGGGAGTGGTAGCGGGTGGTGCGCAGCGGCGACGGCAGGCCCGTGAAAATACCCTTGCCGTCGTGGGTCACGGGTGAGACCTTGCCGTGCAGCAGCTCACTGGCCCGGTCGACGACACCGCCGAGGGCAACAGCCATCGCCTGGAGCCCGAGACAGACCCCAAACAGCGGTGTGCGACCACCGAGTCGCCGGATGACGTCAACACACACCCCGGCCCGTTCTGGGGTGCCGGGGCCGGGTGAGAGCAACACCCCGTCGAAGGCGTCCTCCCAGCCGGGTTCCGCGAAACGCGGATCGTCGTTGCGCCACACCTCCACGTCGGCACCGATCTGGGCGAGGTAGGAGACGATGTTGTAGACGAACGAGTCGTAGTTGTCGATGACGAGGATGCGTGCCACGGGCGCAATTCTGTCACGACGCGGCAACCGACGCGCCCACGCCGCGGCGTCTCCTCACCGGTCCTGACAAAGAAAGCCGTTGGGCCCCAGGAAGGGCCCAACGGCTTTGGTGTCCGCTACCCGGCGCCGTATCCGGTTCGAGGCAGTCCGGGTTTGACCGGCGACCTGCTGGGCGGCGGGGCTGAGGTCGGCGACGGCAGTCCCGTCGGCGGCAACGCCGTGGGAGCTGTCGATGGTGGCTGGGGAGACTCCGGTGGCACGGTCACAGCTCCGGAGCCGCTGGCGGTCGGCGACGGGCTCGGGATCTCCGAGATCGTGGGCGAAGCACTCGGAATCGGTTCCGCCGTCGGGGAGACGGTCTGGCTCGGGGAGACCGTGGGACGTGGCGACTCCGACGGAGCGACGGAGGGCGTCACGGTCTGGGTGGGCGATACCGAAGGACTCGGTGTCGGGGAGGGGGAAGGAGGACGGAGGAACTGGTCGGGATCTTCGCACTCGTCCCCGATCCAGTTGCCGTTGATGTCCTGCTGGTTCGGATTCGCGACATTCGGGCAGTTGTCGTAGGCGTCGGGTATGACGTCCCCGTCCCGGGTGATGTCCAGTTTGGTGGAGCCCACGGAGGTTTCCCCTTTGGCGTCGGTGACCCTCACCATCACGTGACCGCTCACCTCCTTGTCGTAGCGGTGGACGACCATGTCGGCGGTGGTGGTTTTATCGAAGGTGCCGTCGCCGTCGAAGTCCCACTCGTACTTCACCACGTCACCATTGGGTGAGTAGCTGGCCCGGGCGTCCAACCGAACCTCGGAACCAACCTTGGCGACATAGGGCCCCTGCAGCCAGGCGAAGGGTTTGTCAGCGGAACCCTCGGTCACGTCATCGGCGATGTCCTGCGGCGTTTTCCCGCTCGTACCGTCGGGGATCGTCCTGCCACCCGTGGCCTCGGTGAGTTCCGTCAGTCCCGCGCCCATCGCGGCGGGATTACCGACCGTTGAAATCCGGGCGTTGGAAACCGCGTAAGAACCGATGCGCAAGGTCTGCCATGTCAGGCCGGTGATGGGTTCGGGATCCTTGGCCGGTCCGTCTCCCAGTACCAGCATCACCTTGCTCGCGTCCTTGCGCCAGCGCAGCGACAGGCCTTGCACGATTCCGCTGTATACCGATTCCGCGGGATCGCCGGCGGGAGCCAACTCCACTTTGCCGAGCGCGTCCAGAATGTCTCCGGGATTTTCGGTGAAATCCTGATCCAGCCGCGATGGATAATTTCCGGCCACACCGCCGCCTTCCGGGTGGTCCTGATAGGTCACGAGCGCGTACCGGGTATCGCCACCGAAGACGGAAGGGAGCATGGTCGTTTGAATCGACGCCACCGTCTCCGACCATGTGTCACGCATGGATGAGGTGGCATCAACCACGAAAACCACATCCCTCTTGGCCTGATGCCCACCGAGCAATGGAGCATTCTGCGATACCCCGGAGGTTTGGATTAACCTGCCCATCTCACGATGACCGGCAATGTTCGGATGCCAGAAATTCGTGTAGGTGAGGGATCCCTGAGCCTCTATCTTACCGTCCTTGTACTCCCCTTCCGTCTCCATGAACTCATTCAGCCAGCGCTGGGGATTCGTTTTCTCCGTCATCCCCCACACATTGAAATCAGGGTCTGGCTCATGTCCGGCGAAAGCTACGGGGGTCTGCTCGACGAACTTTACTCGACCCAGATATTTCACGTTCAAGCGCTGCACGAGTTGCTTCTGATACTCCACCGCTTGCATTCCCAGTTCGCGCACGGCAGCCGAGGCGTCGTATTGTCCCGAGTCGGTCTTGACAAGGTGGGGCTTGTCCAGCGAGAGCAGGGGATAGCTCATGAGAATTACCTGGGAGGAAGGATTACCCGACATCTTCTCGGAAAGAAGCTGATCAATGTTTGATTCAAGATCATTCATGATCCGCGACAAATTATTAGAAGTATCCTGAATGTCTTTCTTGCATTTATTCCCATCTCCGCCACCGTATTGAGGCAGGCCAACGGGAGCAAGGCAGTGTTGAATGATATCAGCGAATCCTGCGTCATTACCCCCCATTGTCATGAGCACCAGATCGGTGCCCTTGTCCACCGAATCGGCCTGTGGCCTGAGGGTCAGCTTGCACCGATAGGTGAAATACGAGGTTCCTCCGAGTCGGCTGATCTGGTACTCGACCCCGATAATGTCTTCGCTCGACTTGAGTGAGCAGGCATCCTCCCGCTCCAGTTTGGAACGCACGTCGTCCTCGGAATCCCCCTCGGCGATGCGCAGGTATTGCTCCTCAACGATTCCGGGCTTAAAGATGTCCCCAAGAACTCCACCCGAGCAGGCTCGATTCACGTAGCTCACATCAATACCGAGGGAGCTCGCTGATTCCACGAACCGTTGCCCCCAGTTCTTGGAGCTGCGTTCGCACCACGCCGCACCGTAGTAGGATCCTGCGCCATTCCCCGCCGAGAACGAATCACCGAGCTGAACGACCGACAATCGCTTGGGAGACGGATGCGGAGGCCCCATCACCTCATCGGCTTTCGCCGCCGCAGGATGCAATATCCCCGAGGCGACAAACAGCGCCGCCAACACAACCAGTCGAAGTAATTTTCTCAAAACTCCTCCAATGTATTCCACAGTTTTGGACTTATTCAGATTTCCCCGCCCCCACTCACAGCCTCTCAACAACTTCGAGCATAATGATCAAATCAGCCGCATCATTGTCCGCAATAAAAACACCGCATTTACGTCGAGGGTTACTTTTTTGAGCATTCCATATCATATTGGGCGGCAGGCCGGTCTCGTGCTCCTTTTTCCAGCCCGCCTCCTTGGCGAAGGCGACCGCCCGATCAAAAATCTCCTGCCGATCAGCATCACCCAAGGAGAACACCCTCCTCACCTCAGTGAATTTGGGCTTACCCAAAGGACGCCGATACCCACTCTCAGAGCCCTCCTTCAGAGGCAGACCCAACAGATCCTTAGCCGCCATAGGATCCTCCAGGAGCACCGGCAACTGCGACCGATCCTCCCCCACATCACCCACAACACCACACCCAGCCAGCACCCCCACACCCAGCAGCATCACACCCCGACGCGACCACGAAACAAAACCACCACAAACCCCACTGTCCACCATGCACCAATCCAACCACACCGCCCACCGCGCCAAGAGGAATCCGCCCGAAAAAACGCGACCCACAAGGTCACACGAGACCAAACCCCACCGACACGCCCCACCCATTCAGCCAGCAAAAGCCCTGACCAGACCACATGCGACGACCACCACAAACACGCATCACGGTTTCGAACCCATCCAAACTTCACCCACCCCACTCACGGTTCCTCAAGAACCCTGAGCCTGATTATCAGATCAGTCGTTTCATTGTCAGAAATAAAAACAGCACATTCACGTCGCGGGTCAAGTTTCTTCCCATGCCACACCATGTTGGGCGGCAGACTGCTCTCGTACTCGTCTTCCCACCCCGCCTCCTTGGCGAAAGCGACGGCCCGATCAAAAATCTCCTGCCGATCAGCATCACCCAAGGAGAACGCTCTCCAGACCTCGGTGAACTGGGGCTTACCCAAGGGACGCCGATACCCGCTCTCGAACCCATCTTTCAGGGGCAGACCCAACAGATCCTCCGCCGCCATGGGATCCTCCAGGAGCACCGGCAACTGCGACCGATCCTCCCCCACATCACCCACAACACCACACCCAGCCAGCACCCCCACACCCAGCAGCATCACACCCCGACGCGACCACGAAACAAAACCACCACAAACCCCACTGTCCACCATGCACCAATCCAACCACACCGCCCACCGCGCCAAGAGGAATCCGCCCGAAAAAACGCGACCCACAAGGTCACACGAGACCAAACCCCACCGACACGCCCCTTTCGGTTGCTCCTGCGTCGCTTCCACGCCGGGGCGATGTCGTGAGGGACGGTGTTTCCTGTCACCTGGATTTTGCGTGGGTGATTCCCAAGGCGCCCTGGAATGCCGGCAAAGACAAGGAGGATTCCACGCTTTCCCGGTATCCCAGACCGTAGGCATCGGCGTACTGCCGGTAGGTGGTCAACGCTCGTGACTCTTTCAGGGCCGCGGCCATGCGACCGGCGTCGCCGATTGCCTCGATCACGTAAGGCGGCGCGTAGGGAATACCGTGCAGGACCACAGAGTTGCCGACACACTTGATGCCCGACGTCGAAATGATTCGTTGCCCCTGAATGCTCACCGCCTCTGCCCCGCCTTTCCACAGGGCGTTGACGACGGCCTGGATGTCCTGTTGGTGCACCACCAGGGCGTCGTCGTCGACGCCTGCTGGTCTCACATCGGTGGGGGCATCGGTGAGGGTCACTCGCATTCCGGGACCCGTGACGGGTATAGCCGCGGCCTGTTCCGCGACCACACGCTGCTGCTTTTCCAGCTCCGGGGATGCCCCCTGCTGGTGTCCGAGTTCCTCCACTTCGGCTCGAACCTCCGCGACTTCGCCTCGCAGTTGCTCGTTCCGCTGAGCCTGTGTGGCGACCAGGCCCCGCAGGTCGGTGTTGCGGTCGGATCGCAGGTCGGTGCCGCGGGCCGCGATGGCGGAGGCGGTGAGCATCGCACCCGCCAGGACACAGATGATTCCCGTCCCCACCCGGCCTCTGAGGCTGCGGGGGTTCTCATCGTCGCGGGGTCCCCTGATGCGTTTCAGAAGCCGAATCAGACGGGTCTCACTCATGAAACAACCCTACGCGGCACGAACCTCGGATGTGTTTCCGACCGGTCAACTCCACTAATCTTGGTCGGCAGAGGCGAAAGGAGGGGCGCGGTGCCCGAGTCCAAGGTGCGCAAGGAAGCCAAGAGCAAGGCGCGCAAGAAGCAGTCCGAAGAGCTCGAAAAGGCTCGCAAGGAACGCAAGGAACGCAAACGCCTGGCCGCCAACACCGAGCGCCGGTGGGTTCCGTGGACCTTCATTCCCGTCGGGTTGCTGGGTGTGCTCTGGATGGTGACCTGGAACCTAGCGGGGGCTCACATCGATTTCATGAGGGCATTGGGTGACTGGAACATCCTCATCGCCCTCGGTTTGATCATCGCGTGTTTCAGCCTCATGACGCTCTGGAAATAGTAGATGGGGTGGGAACACATCGGCGGTGAGACCGTCGGTTTCTTCGACGCGGTGATCCTGGACCACGACGGCACCATCGTCGACTCCCACGACGCCATGGTTCGCTCCTACACCCGATGGGCTGCGGAGTACGACGTCGATCTGACCCAGATGCCGAAGTACATGAGCATGCCGAGCCGCGCCTTGACGGAGGCGTTGGTTCCCGACGCGACACGCTGGGACGAGGCGGCGGCACGCATCGAGGAGCTGGAGGTCTCCGACACCGCCGGGGTGGTGCCCATGCCGGGTGCGGTCGATGCCTTCCGGGCGTTGCCCGGTGATGCGGTGGCGATCGCGACCTCCTGCACGCAGCCTCTGCTCGACGCCCGATTGCACGCCTCCGGCCTGTCCCATCCCCGGGTCGTGGTGACCCGCGACCAGGTGGAGCACGGCAAACCTGCCCCCGACTCGTTCCTGCTGGCCGCGCAGCGACTCGGCGTGGAACCGTCGCGTGCGCTCGTGGCGGAGGACTCCCCCGTGGGCATCACCGCAGCCCGGGCCGGCGGTTTCCCCACGCTCGGGATCCTCAGCACCCACACCGCCGACGTCCTCCGCGCCAACGTGCACGTGACAGATCTGTCGCAGGTGACCTGGGAGGTGGGCGACGAGGGTATCCGTGTGATCGTTCACGCCACCCGCTGACGATTCATCGGCCCCGACCGCGAACGGTAGGATTCTCTACCGTGACTGAACCGCGCACGCAGGCAACCGAACCCACCGACTCGGAGCAGACGACGGTCCGCAAGGAGAAGCGGGCACGGCTGCTGACCGCAGGGTCCGAGCCCTATCCCGCCGACCTGGTCCGCAGCCACACCCTCCTCCAGGTGCGTGAGGGCTGGGGGCACCTGGAAGCCGGGGAGGAAACCGACGACGTGGTGCAGGTCGGGGGTCGCGTCGTGTTCATCCGCAACACCGGCAAGTTGGCCTTCGCGACCCTGCAGGACGGTTTCACCCTTGGCGACAACGGTGAACGCCTCCAGGTGATGTTGTCGCTGGCGGAGGTCGGAGCGGAGGCCCTGGCAGCCTGGAAATCGGACGTCGATCTGGGCGATCACGTCTGGGTGGAGGGCCGTGTCATCTCGTCGAAACGCGGTGAGTTGTCGGTGATGGCGAAACAATGGCGGATGGCGTCGAAGGCGCTGCGTCCTCTCCCCGTGCTGCACAAGGAGCTGTCCGAGGAGAGCAGGGTACGCCGCCGCTACGTCGATCTGATCGCCCGGGAGGATGCGCGCGCCATGGTGCGCAAGCGCGCCGCCATCACCCACGCCATCCGCGACACCTTGCACCGGCAGGGTTACATCGAAGTGGAGACCCCGCAGCTGCAGCTCGTCCACGGCGGCGCCGCGGCCCGGCCCTTCACCACGCACCTCAACGCCTTCGACATCGACATGAGTCTGCGCATCGCGCTGGAGCTGCACCTCAAACGCACCATGGTCGGTGGCGCGGATCGTGTCTACGAGATGGGGCGGGTGTTTCGCAACGAAGGCATCGACTCGTCGCATTCCGCGGAATTCACGATGCTGGAGGCCTACCAGTCGTGGGGTGATCAGCGGACCATCGCGCAGCTGATCCACGACATCATCGTCGCCGCCGCCGACGCCGTCGGTTCCCGGCAGGTCGACACCGACCAGGGAACCATCGACCTCGATGGGCAATGGCGGTGGCTGCCGTTCTTCGACGGGTTGAGCGAGGCGGCAGGTCGCGAGATCACCGTCGAGACCTCCCTGGAGGAGCTGCGGGCTGTCGCTGACGAACGCGAGGTGGAGTACGACCCGAAGTGGAACGCGGGCAAGTTGTCGCTGGAGCTGTTCGGGGATCTCGTGGAGCCCAGGTTGATCCAGCCGACCTTCGTCCACGACTACCCGTCGCTGGCGCAGCCCCTCGCTCGCCCGCACCGCTCCGAGCCCGGGAAGATCGAGGCCTGGGACCTGATCATCGGAGGCATGGAACGCGGCACTGGTTTCACCGAACTCATCGACCCAGTGATCCAGCGCGACGTGCTGGTGCGCCAGTCCCTCGCCGCAGCCGCCGGGGATCCGGAGGCGATGCAGCTCGACGAGGACTTCCTGGAGGCCCTCGAGTACGGGGCTCCGCCGATGGGTGGATTGGGGCTCGGCATCGACCGCCTGGTAATGCTCCTCAACCCGGGAGCGGGCATCCGGGAGACGATTCTCTATCCCCTGTTGCGTCCCTCCGCGGGCTGAGGAGCCAGCGACCTCAGCGGAACACGTTCGACAAGAACCCGCAGAACATCGCCACTCCCCCACCGATCGCGAACCACTGCATTGGAATGTAGAAAAGGGTGTGGATGTTCTTGAGCTGGCTGAGTATCTCGGGGCTCTCCGCAGCGATCAGCTGTTCGACCTGGGCGTAGCCCTCCTCCCTGGATGCGGGAGCCTGGACGCCGGGGGCCATCTGGAACTGGCCCGCATCAACACGGGCGCGCAGCTCGGCGCGTCGCTGTTCCTGCCATTCGGCCACCTTGGTGCGGGGACGTACCACGTTGAGCCATCGCCCGCACAGAAAGCCCAGGGCACCACCAACGAGCGCACCGAGAGCTATGAAGATATTGGCAATCGCGCTCTTGTCTCCATACAGACTCATCGGTAGGGCACCGATAGCGAACGCGGTCAATACAGGGATGCCAGCCCCCAAAAGCCCCCAGCCACGAAAAATGATCATGCCCGAATGGTAAGGGTTTCCCGACCCCGCGGTAAGGAGTTGTGATTCATTCAACGATGCATCGGGTCACGAAGTGAAGAAGGATGCGACGAAACCTCCCAGGATCAGCACCCCGATCCCCAGACCCACCATGTGAAGCGGCACTCCGTAGAGGGAGTGCTGATTGAGCATTTTCGGCGACAGGTCCCGGGCCTCGCGCTCCAGTAGCTTTTCCACCTGCGCGTAGCCCTCCTCCTTGCTGGTGGGGACAGGAGCGCCGGGAGCGATCTGGAACTGTCCCTGATCCACCAGGGAGCACAATTCCACGCGCCGCTGCGCCTTCCATTCCTCCAGTTTGACGAAGGGGCGTTTCTGGTTCAGCCACCGCCCCAGGAACCATGCCCCCACGGCACCCAGAAAGCCCCCGACGAGGGCCAACTTCAGAAACATTGCGTTGGACAGTTTGAGCGACGAAGCGATCGCCAGCATGATGCCGGCTCCTAGAACGGGCAGAACTATGCCCATTCCTCCCCAGCCCCTGTAGATGATCATGCATGAACTTTAGTCAACGGGGGCGACGCTCATCTTCCCTTTGGAAAATCCGGGGCAGACAGCTGTGGTCACTGGTGGCGTTCCCCCGTCAGCATGGTCAGGATCAGGACGTTTTTCTCGGGGGCGTCGGCGGGGCAGTCGACGCGGTGCGTGAGGTGACTGGTCAGGTGCAGCACGACCCCCGGCCCCATCTCCACCACGTCGTCGCCGCAGGTGAACAGCAGCCTGCCCTGCGTGCACTGCACCAGGATGGGGTGTGCCGCCTTGTGGTCGTCGAGGCACTGGCCCGGCGCGAAGTTCATGAGGATGACGTTGGCCCCGTCACCCTGAAGTTGCCTGCGCACGCCGGGGCGTGAGCGCGACGGATCGGTGTGCGGGGCGGAGGCGACGGAGTCGATCACGGTCATCGTCCCGCCGCTGCCCGACACCTCCGGGGCGCCGAAGACGTCGGGGGTGTTGACAGGAACCTGGTTCTGTTCGGCCATGGGATCTCCTTACTGATCAGGCGGGGCGATGCTGGTGGACACGGTACCCGGCGGCGAACATGCCCTTCATGTTGACGCCAGCCAGTGCACGGTCGAGCTGCTGCGGGTTCGGGGAGACGAACCCGGTAATGGTGTCGACGCCGTGATCGAACAACACCGGGCTGAGCGGAACCGACGGGCCGACCAGCACGGTGTGGGCGTTGCGTGACAGCTCGATCAGGCGCGGCGCGGTTTTGTTGACGAACGCGGAACCGGAGATGAACACGTAGTCGCATTCGGGCAGGAGGTATTCGCAGGCGGAGTCGGGGTAGTCGCCGGGCTGCGGGTTGCGTTCCAGGCAGATGTACTCCCCCGCCGCTTCGAGGGCCTTCTGGGCGAAGGGGAAATGCCCGATGACCGCCACCTTCTTGCCGGCGACGTCGGTGGCGTAGGGGTCGAAGACCATGCCCCAGTTGATGCCCTGCCCGGTAGAGACGAAGCCGTTCGCCTCCGCGGTTTCCGGACGACTGTGCCAGGAGTTGATGGCCGCCTGCCCGATGGAGGCCTCGGCCAGGTTCCAGCTGCGAATCAGACCCGCGGCTTCGCGCAGTGGGATGCCGTCGAGGGTGACTCCGGGGAAGCTATCGGGGCGGGTCTTGACGTTCATGGTCCACGCCATGCCGATCCCGCCGGCTGAGTTGATCACCCGGGTCCACTGGGCGCCGACGTTCACCGTGGTGAGGGTCACCTCCTGCGGGATCGCGTCGATCAGTGCGTCGTAGATCTCCCAGGGATGTGCCATGCCGTTCTCCGTCCAACCAAGGTGGGGCTTACCCATCGGAGAGTACACGGCAGATTCCGTCGCCAAAACCCCTCTTGGCATCATCGCCGCAAAACGTTATCATCGTCTTATGACGATGAAAGAGACGGGAACTCCCGACACCGAAACCGAGATGGCGGCGACGCTGTTTAGGTCCCTCGCCGACCCGAACAGGCTGGCCATCGTCAAGCACTTGATGCTGTCGGAGCACCGGGTGGCCGACCTCGTCGGACATCTCGGCCTGGCGCAGTCCACGGTGTCGGCCCACGTGCGGGGGTTGCGGGATAGCGGGCTGCTGACCGCACGGGTGAGGGGCCGCGCCACGTTCTATTCCTTGGCCGAGCCAGAACTGACCACGAATCTTCTGGCAGCCGCCGACGACCTTCTGGTCGCAACCGGCGAGGTCCCTGTCATCTGCGAACCGGAAGTCGAGAAATCATGAGCGAGCACCACGACCGCCACGGTCACGAGCATCACACCGCACCCCACGACGAGAACGGTCGCGCAGCCCGCGGACATGACGATCGCGGCCATTCCCACGGGCATGGGCACAGCCACAATCATGCGCATGGGTCGACGAACAGGACCCGCCTGGGGATTGCGCTGGGGATCACCGGGGTGATCTTCGCCGCGGAGGTGGTCGGCGCGATCGTGACGGACAGCCTGGCGCTGCTCGTCGATGCCGGGCACATGCTGACCGACTCCGTCGGCTTGGTGGTGGCGCTCATTGCGGCGACGTTGATGAAACGTCCCCCTTCGGAGCGTCACACGTGGGGATGGCAGCGCGCGGAGGTGTTGTCCGCCGGGGCGCAGTCCGCGATTCTGCTGTGCGTCGGCGGGTACGCCATCTACGAGGGTGTGCTTCGTCTGTTCGCCCCTCCGGAGGTGGAGGCGGGCGGGGTGGCCGTCATCGGCGTGATCGGTCTGCTCGGCAATGTCGCGTCGCTGCTGGTGTTGCTGGGCGGCAAGGACAGCAACCTGAACATGCGTGCCGCTTTCCTGGAGGTGTTGAACGATGCCCTCGGGTCGGTGGCGGTGATCGTCTCCGCCGCGGTGATTGCCGTGACCGGATGGACCCGCGCCGACACCGTCGCCGGGCTTCTCGTGGCAGCACTGATTGTGCCGCGCGCCCTGAAGCTGCTGCGGGAGTCGGGGTCGATCCTGCTGGAGGCTACCCCCACTGAACTGGACCTGGCCAAGGTGAGGCAGCACCTGATGGAAAAGCCTCACGTCAAGGGGGTCCACGATCTCCACGCCTCCACCGTCTCCACCGAACTTCCGGTCCTGACGGCCCATGTGGTGCTGGCCGACGAATGCTTCACCGACGGGCATTCGCAGGAGATCCTCGCCGAAATCCAGGAATGCTTGGTCACGCATCACGAGATCAGCATCGAGCACTGCACCCTGCAGCTGGAATCAGAAGAGGTAGCAGAACGACACAAGGAACACCTGCACGCCTAGAAGGTCGCAGGAGCCTCTGGTGGCAATCCGGAACACAGGAGTGCCACCAGAGGAAACGTCTTCGCGAAACACGAATCAGGCATTCTTCCCACACCCCAATTGACCCAACCCCGTCACAGAACCCACAAAATCCCGGAAAATCCGGGCAGCGAGTAACACAATCAGGTCGCACCGCGACTATCACCCAGAACAACGCCAATAAGGCTGGCAACAAGCTCTCACATCTCCATGAAGTCCGGTCTTAAAGACCGGCACAATTCACCCAAGAAATGGGCACTACCTTGCCCGGCAAGTTCGCGTCTCAATGGAGTCCGGTCTTAGAGACCGGAACAATGTCCGGGTAGCCCTTCCCACCTGCCCCAAAGAAAGCTTGTCTCAATGAAGTCCGGTCTTGGAGACCGGAACAATCTGGCACAGCCAAAACGGCGACGGTGGAAGCAATTGCGGTCTCAATGAAGTCCGGTCTTGGAGACCGGAACAATGGTGGAGAAAACAGCAGAATCCGCAACAGGAGAAGGGTCTCAATGAAGTCCGGTCTTGGAGACCGGAACAATGGCTCGCCTCGGAAGGCGGTCCTGACAAGGGACTTTACCAAGGTTTGCGAGCGCTCCGTCCCGCAGACCCCTGCGACACCACTCTGTTGAGTTGTCACGGGGTAAAACACCTAGTCAAACCCCTGCGAGCGCTCCCTAGGGGATGCGACACGACCACAGGTCTCGCAGCGGCTCACACCACCACGGGTCCCTCGTCGGGCAATCTACGCGGTACCCCAAGCATACGGATGTCGGCGTCTTGCGGTGCACCGAGGTCGATCACCACCACCGAGTCGTAGGCGAGCGCGATCACATCGCGAATGTCCCGTTCCCACATCGCGAGTTCCGCTTTGCTCAGGTCACACACGAACACCGAATACTGAAGCCACTTCCCGTAGCCCTTCATGAGCTTGAAGGTGGCTCGCAGCCGTGTGGGATCCGATACGTCGTAGGAGATGAGATATCGTCGTCGAGCCATGAGTCACCTCGTCATCAATGGGGTGTAGGAATCCAGTTCTCCCGTGAAGGAAGCCGCCAGCACCCGCGCCTGGAGATCCAGCACCCTCCGATAGGACACCTGATACCCGAACAGCGGATGTTTCAGCTCCATATCGAGGCGACGTTCGTGCGCCTGGATGACGGAGCGTCGTCCGTCCGCGGTCAGAACCACCCCGAGATGTCCCCGCTTGAAGCTTTTCTCGTTGATTTCGCCGTTGTTGAAACACTGCAACGCCACAGATTCCGCCACGAGAGCGCGGAACTCCTCGGCCAGGTCGAGGGCGAGGGCAGGTCTGCCGTAGCGGGGCTGATGCAGCCCCACACCCCTGCGCCACAACACTTTGAGCGCCTGGGTGGTGATCTGCGCGTTTCCCACCACACACAGCTGGGAAACGTCAAGGAGTCGACGCTCGGTCACCGTCTCGCCCTTGACCGCCACCAGCAGTCGACCACCGGAAACCTTCACCGACACCCCCTGCATGTTCACATAAACAGGTCTGGTGTCAGGATTTTTGACGATGATCCGACGCGGCTGCGCACTGGAACGTTCGAGCAGATAGTTCGTTTCATCGGGCATGCACAGCGGTGCCAGTGAGCAACGAGGACAGCGCGGATCGTTCAGCAACGGCGGGGGCGGAAGTTCCTGCGCGGCCACCTTCCGTGCCAACGCCACCAGCTCCCGCACCTCCGTCTCCGCGTCCGGTCCCACATCGATCGAGGCCCTGTGATGCGATCCCAGATAGGAAATCTCGGCGCGGTTCACCGAATACCCGGCACGTCGCAGCAGCACCGCCTGAGTCAAAACCTGCACCCGGTCGGCGGGCCACATTCCGCCATCGCTGGGGCCGGATCCCTTCTTCATGTCCACAGGACTCGACGATCCGTCTTCGTGATCCACCCGGTCGATGACAGCCGTCACCCCGAGGTCCGGATCCGACAACGCCACCTGAATCGAGGTGAACGGTTTCTCCTCCTCATCGGGTGCGGGCATCCGACCGGAACGCCGATCCGTCGCGTCGTGGGCCACCGAGCCCTGGACCGTGTCGTCGCTGTGAGCCCAGCGGCCATCCACCCATTCAAGGTGAAACAGCCGCTGGCAGTACACCAACTCGTTCAGCATCCTCGCGGGAACCAGCTGCGGTTCCACCGAGTACTCCCCCTGTTCCGACATGGTTATCGCTCCACCGGACGGAACAATCCGAAACCGAAATGCGAAAGGGATCCAAGCACCAGAGGCTCCGGACGTTCCCCGGGCCCCTTCGGCAGGGGGTCGTCGAAGTCCAGCTGCAGCAGCATTCCGCGGCGACGTTGCGCCATCGATTCGTTCCAGCGGTATCGACGGAACCTCACCACGTCCTGGTCCTCCCAGTCGGCGAGCAGTGTCACCCTCACCGGCGGCGCGCCCCCGGGGTGACGGAAACCAAGTTCACGTTCCACGAGTTTCTGCGCGAACTTCTCCCGCGGTTTGTTCTGCTTGGGGAAATGGTCGGTCAGGAACGGAGTCACAGAAACCCACGTGGTGGCATCGACGCTGGTGTATTCGCACATCACCGTATCAACGGGACCCATCAGCTGCAGGTGCAGTTCAGCTCCGGAGCGGTACCCCTTGGGTGCGTTGCTCCAACGCGGCAAGTACCTCGCCCCGGCCAGCCGGGAAAGCGTGTCGGCGGGTATTCCATCGGGCACCCACAACACCAGATCCTCCACCTGCCCCGTCAGCTCACCGCCGGCCCCCAGAGTCGGCAGCCAGAGCCAGTGGGCATGCCGATGCTGAGGGCCGTCACCGAAAGCGTCGTGGTGTCCGGCCAACGCCTCGACCCCACTGCCCTGCTCCCGCAGATCCGTGTTCTCCTTCTTGGTGCCGAGGATGCGTCCCCGAAGCCCGTGGGCAGCGAGAATGCCATCCTCGACACGGAAGGGGGCGGTGGGTTCCAGCCGCCACCGAACGGTCGTGGGCTGAACAACAAGGGAGCCAGACATCAAGCACTCCTTTAAAACCATCCGTCAGCACGTGACGAGACCAATCCCGACTACAGAGGATGCTATCGGATAACAAATAACCCGCGAGTTCAGCACCCAACTCCCGCCACCTCTCCATCCGATTTATAATCGACATGCATCAAAGACACCAGCCATCAAAAAAACCTTTCAAAAAAACTTCGGAAATCACCCAAGATGCGGATAGCAGCCAGCAAACATTTAAACAGATTCAACTTAACCCCTGCGAGACATTTTGCAGCCATCACCAACTCCACCTGGATAGGGATTCAAATGACTATAAGTAATCTCACGAACACCCCGACTCACAGAAAATCTTCCCGATATTTCGCCAATCGAAATCGGACGCCGGAGACGAGGTCTGCTAAATCACGAGCCGCCTCTACCCTCTATTCGATTCCCCCTCCAGCTGGATAAATAACCAGATTCCCGCAAAAACTCGAGAGAGCTGAGATAATTCTCCAGTATAGGGATTATTTTCGCTCTCGCGGGGAATACCGACTCGTTGCCTGCTGCGGCGTGGTGGTTGAGGGATCATCCCCGCTCTCACGGGGAATACGGCCTGCAGTGCACTAATGTTCACCGATCCTCCGGATCATCCCCGCTCTCGCGGGGAATACGAGTTAGGCGGAGAGCTTACGCACCGCCAAGCGGGATCATCCCCGCTCTCGCGGGGAATACGCCTCAGTCTCCCACGCCGTCTTCTTCGTCGCCGGATCATCCCCGCTCTCGCGGGGAATACTCCAACGAGCGATTCCAGCCAAGCTAATCCCCAGGATCATCCCCGCTCTCGCGGGGAATACTAATACCTTGGCTTTAATCAAACCAACTGGTAGGGATCATCCCCGCTCTCGCGGGGAATACCTTAGTTTTCATGGTTTCCGGGACAGGCGTTTCGGATCATCCCCGCTCTCGCGGGGAATACGTCTACCAGCGGTGTGCAGGCTATCACCAAGGGGGATCATCCCCGCTCTCGCGGGGAATACGCGTGTGCGATGACCCCCCACTCCCGGCAGGAGGGATCATCCCCGCTCTCGCGGGGAATACCGTGCTACACTCGACGACAACAAGTGAAACTCCGGGATCATCCCCGCTCTCGCGGGGAATACGCCGAAGTATCGATCCCGCCCGAGCTGCTCGGAGGATCATCCCCGCTCTCGCGGGGAATACTACACACCGCTGCTCATTCACCCTGTCGAGCACGGATCATCCCCGCTCTCGCGGGGAATACGCGGTCGATGCCGAGGTCGCGGGCGATCTTGGCGGATCATCCCCGCTCTCGCGGGGAATACTCACGCAAGCCGGGTACGGCACGGAGTTGCGGGGGATCATCCCCGCTCTCGCGGGGAATACACCCGATCCGTCTAGTGCAACCACTGCAACCGGGGATCATCCCCGCTCTCGCGGGGAATACGGCTGCCTATCGCAGGTTTCGTACTGGCTGGGGGGATCATCCCCGCTCTCGCGGGGAATACACTATCCGCTGCAAGAGGCACCACATCGTGTACGGATCATCCCCGCTCTCGCGGGGAATACCGCTCCTCGCGGAGCGTTTTCAGCGACTGGGGGGGATCATCCCCGCTCTCGCGGGGAATACCCTCGGTGATGATAAAAATAGTTGGTGGATACAGGATCATCCCCGCTCTCGCGGGGAATACTATATCGCGTTCCCCAATTGAGAATGAGAACCAGGATCATCCCCGCTCTCGCGGGGAATACCAGGCCAACGTCGACCCGTCGAATCCAATCCAGGGATCATCCCCGCTCTCGCGGGGAATACGCCGACACGAATACTTATTCCACGATTTGACAGGGATCATCCCCGCTCTCGCGGGGAATACTGGTCCAAAACGTTGTCACCACCCTCGAACATAGGATCATCCCCGCTCTCGCGGGGAATACTGCGGTGAGTTGATCACGGCTTTTGGAAACAAGGGATCATCCCCGCTCTCGCGGGGAATACCGGGATTGTGTACTGGACCCAGCCTGTGAGGGCGGATCATCCCCGCTCTCGCGGGGAATACACTTGTTGACAAGGGATTTTATCAGCTGGACCTGTCGGATCTTGGGAACCCCCTCCTCGCACGTCTCCGCTTCTCGAAGTCACTCGCCCCGCGTCTGCGGCGACCGCCCTCCTGGCGACGTGAGTCGTCTGGCTCGTCGCCTGAAGGACCTGGGCGGACCATCAGGGTTAGCCCCTCATAATCGACTGGCACCCATGGATCACCCCATGTCAGGAAGGACATTCCTTGCTCGTTCCTGGCGCGGAACACCATGATTGCCCGCCCGGTTCCCATCGTCTCGGTAACAATCTGCCACAGCCTTTCCCGGACCCGCGCGCTGAGATTACCCACGAACACGCCTGGTGAGATCTGCAGCAACCACCGAGTCACGTGACCACGCAACCCATCCGGCACAGCTGACAGAACCAAAACAACCATCAGCACTCACCACTCGGCATAGGAGACGCCGGCCGCAACCGTTCCCAGAAGATCGTCCCAAAGATGCAGGTCATCGACGATCAAGTCCTCATCATCATCCTCCGGAGAAGCACCTCCCCTGCTCAGCAGCTCCTTGATGTCGCGAACAGCCTGTTCCAGGATTCTGCTTTCCCTGATGGCATCCCGCATCCGTCGCCGAGCTTCGGTACCAACTCCCACCTCCGGGTTCTCCAAGGCGACATCAAAGGCAACGGGTATGGAGAGATCAGCCTTGTACAGATCAGCGATGTCATACACGAAAGAACGGTAATTACCGGTATGGACAAAACCCAAACCCGGGGCGCACCCCAGCGCAACTATCACTGCATGAATCAGCCCATACAGCGCAGAATTTGATGCAGACAAGGCTTGATTGATCAGAGAGGAATTGTCGAAATTGTTCGGATCGTATTCGCGACCGTCCCACGGCACCCCGGTACGTTTGGAGCTTCGTCGATACAGCCTCCTGACCCGGGCTCCCTCACGACCCCGGAGCTGCTGAATACTCAGGCTTCCAACGTTCTCGCCCTGGAATCGCATGAGATACATCTGTCTAGCCACCGAAGCCCGCAGAACCGGGTCGCTCACGGCCTTGGCCTGCGCCTCCAACAAACGGGAGGACCTCGACGGCGGAACGCCGTGAGCGTAGTAACGCACACCATTCTCCCCCACCCACACCGTGGTAGCGCCGCTCTCCGACAGGACAGACATGGCACTATGAGTGACACGTACCCCCGGCCCGATCATCAAGACGGACAACGCAGCCGCTGGAACATGGGCCACGCCTCTGGCGTCAGTCACGGTGATCGCGTTGGAGTCCCGATGCACCGTGCACCTTTCCACATACAAGAAGGTGAGGCGGTCCCGGATCCGAACCAGGTCTTTCGGAGCCGGAGGTCGCGCTCCCGGTATGTCCCTCATGGCCGCGCCAACGTCAACAGGCCAGCCCCATAGCCCTTGGCCCTACCGATTCCATTGGCGAGTGCCGACCGCAAAGCCCGCGGATCGGTCACTTTGAGAGTCCCCTGGAAGGTCGCCAACTTGAGGGTGACAGGACGTTTGTCCTCGCCCTTCACCCGGACGAAGTTCTCGACACGCCGATCCACCAGGGAAACCAGCAGATTCCTTCCGTCCACTCGTTCTCCTGCCTTGTTTTCGAGAACCGGCAGGTCCCCTCCAACCTCAGCAGACATCGGGATCTGGAATCCGTTTGCCTCCGCACGATCCAGCAACCATTGCGTCTGCTGAGCCACGGTGACGTGCCCCAGGAGCCGTTTCCTGCCGTCATTGTCCGTGCGGCGATAGGTCGGGTTCACCGTGATGCGGAACCCCCACACCTGGTTTTCCTCCAACGTGGCCAGGAAATCGTCGAGTTTCTTCACCACAACCCCTCCCTCGGTCTCGTATCCCGCCTGTTCGACGAGACCAGCAGGATCGGGGGCAGCCGGCGAGGAAATGTAGAGACAGAGCCCAGGATTCACGTCCGTGCCTGCGCTTCTGCTGGCCCGGCGGTTGTCGTTTGGCCTGTCCAGCCGCCACAGCACCCTGCCCCCACCTTCTGTGTGGAGAACTCCCGGGGGGAAGCTGGTGAGAACGGCCGCATGCAGCCTTTGAAGAGACGACACCAGGTGCCGGCAACCGCGACGGTATGGGTTCAGGTACACACGTGTGAGATACATCAGATCACCGCCATGGGATCGTGACCGCCGGACCTCGGGACCGGCGATTCCTTGGGTTTTTCATACTGCGGATTGTGGATCGTCACCCTTGTTTCATCGACCGAACGCAGCCCGTAGAGGCGCCGTGTGGAGTCAAAGCTCACGGGTACGTCCTGCAGGCTGTGGGAGGACGATGACGGCTCATCTTCCGGAAGAATTCCTTTGTCGGCCACCACCCGCAGGGAAATGTGTTCTTCCCACTTCTTCTGCTGCTGCCAGAAACGAGCAGCCTGCCACGGCAGCTGAGTGATGATCTCCCACGCCCTGCCCTCGTGTACCTGCAGGAACAAGGGCATGGTCGGGGGACAGGACCGTCTTCCCAGATAGAGCGGGAAAACCGGTCGTCGGAGGGCCTCGGCCAGCCCCTCGATGAGCTCTGCCGGCCCCTCGACGAATGCCACGAAAACCGCATCCGCCCGGTAGAAACGATCCGAGAGGGGCATGGAGGTTCCTTCACGGTGTGCCGTGTGAAAATCACGCAGCAGCTCACCGGGCTGATCCACACGCGCCGCCATCCTCAGATTCGCGAGATCCTCAATGGGATCGGTGCGGCGTCTCCCCTGAGCAGCTGCGAGCAGTCCCACAATGCCGCTCTTCGTTGGGAAGGCCTCCGTGGAGCGTCGAGTGAAACGGCTGGAGGAGCCCCATGCCTGCATGGGGCCTGCCAGCCTGAGTACGAGGACCTTGCTCATCGAGCGTCCCGAAGCGCCGTGACCGTTGCCTCACCCAGGTCCACCAGCGGGACACGCTCCCCGAGGGCCTCGATTCCCTGGGCGCGCGCGACCGTCCAAGCGACGAGAGACTTCTCGGGCAGCAGGCCGCTGCCCTCGCGCAGTTCCTTCTCGAAACCGACGAATTCTTTCACGGCCGGCTCGACGAAACCCTTCTGGTCAGCCACGATGGGACTCTCGAAGGCGCCGACCAGGTTGATCGGCTGATCGTCCCGCAGCTGCACCAGAACCGCGTCGGGCAACGTACGGTTCGCGAAAGTGGTGATCTTCCCGGTGGGCATGGAACGCACGAAACTGTCGATGAAGACCTTCACGGCCTCCTCAGCCACCTGTTCGGAACCCAGGTTTTCCTTGAGCAGCTCGAGGTTGATGGTCGCGTAGCGGTAAAGCGTCGCCGATGCGAACTCGATGGAACCGATCATGCCCGCGCCCTCATCCGCCTCGTCGTCGGCGTTCTTCGCGTCATCCACGGCGGTGTAGTAGTCGAACTCCGCCTCGACGGCCCCCACTCCCAGAGCATGCGCCACCTGGCAGGCGGCATCGACGTTGAGGCTGTTGGGTTCCGCCACCATTCGCCCGAAGAGAGCAATATCGACGGAGTGATCGACATCGGCCAGGTTCTTGGGTTTGAGTTCCTTGAACGCCTTCTTCGGGTCGTCGGCGTGGGCGACGGAGACGATGGCGTCCGCCACGTGCTCGATCTGCTTGGCGGAGAGGAACACCAGGAATCCGGCTTCCTTGAGCTGCTCGTCGGTCATCTCTTCGGATTTGTTGCGACGAGGTTCCTTCAGTTTGAAACCCATCTCAGTGAGTGCCATCTCAGCCAAGCCTGCGGCGGTTTCAGCCAATGCCGGATCACGCTGGACGACAGCATCCCTCAGCACCTCGACGACCCGCTTGGTGCGAATTCCCCGGTTTCCGTCCGGAAGGGAATCAATGAAGTCCTGGCGGGTGGCCCGCTTCACGGCCTGGGAGGAGATCCGCATGCGACGAACACCACCGAAGGTGGCCGATTTCGGGGCTCCGGTGTCGTCCCTGTTCGGGTTGGACGGGGGAAGAGTCTGCAGGACGTGAATGTCGATGAAACGTGTCATGGAAGTGGTTCCTTTCAGCTCAGTTGGATTCGGGGGTGGAGGTTGTGGCGGAGGAGCCGGTTTGTTCCTCATCGGTGGGGGTCCGGGCGAAATCACGACCCCACTGGCGCAACACGCCCGCGCGACGCTCCGGTTTCTGCCAGTTGTAAAGGTCCGCCGCGAAACGTCCGTAGTCCATCGGGATTTCCGCGCTGCCAAGCATGCTGACCAGGCCTCGCGCGTGCACGGTCAAGGACGCGAAGGTGGGGGCGGCGATCATGGCGCACAACCGCTTGTAGACGGGATGCTCTTCAGCTCGCTCACGACCTCCCATGTCGGAGTACGCCAATCTGCGAACGGAAGCACCGATGGTGCGTTCGCGTCCCCCGGTGCTGTTCATGGAAGCGTCGTTCGATCCTTGATGCAGGGCCCACAGCGTGAGCGCGGTGTGCACGGCACGCTCTCCTCTGGTTGGTTTCTGTCCCAGTTCTTTCTCCGACCCGCTGTCGAGGGTGTAGGACCAGATGGCGGGCACGTCCCCAACCTCTCGTCCGACGGCTGAACGCAGGTGGGCGCGGGCGGCCACCGCGGCTGGAGCCTTTTCCTGTCGCAGCTTGATCACGCTGCGCACTCGTTTCTTGACGTCGTCTGCTGAACGCAGGGGACCGTTCCAGTCCACGTTCTCGGATTCATCGGTCGGGGTGGCATCCACGGTTTCCGCGGTCACTTGTTTTCTCCTTTCATGGATTTGAGGGGTGGCAGTGTTTTGTTCAGTGCCTTGTTGAAGAAGTTCTCAGCGATTCCGCTGCTCATGTAGGTCATACCCGTGTCTCGTCCTGTGATCGCGGAGCGGGGGGCGGATGCGACCAGCTCACCGGCGACCTGTTTCGCTATTTTCCGAGCGGTTTCGGTCCATTCCCGCTCCTTGTCGTCGACATCGCTGTTCCCGTCGAGTGATGCCAGCCAGGAACGGAAAGGATCATCAATCAGAGCGAAGAAACTTTCCTTGGCTCTTTTCTGGGCACCCTCGCCGGCACCGTCCCCGCTTTCTCCGGCTGCCCTGGAGAGGTTGGCCCCCAGGATTCCGATTGCTTTGGCAACCTCTTCGACGGCGAGGACCTGCTGCTTCACCGAGTAGGCGAGCGTCTTGCGTTCTTCTTCCAACAGCACCTTCGCCAAGGTCATCTGGTCGTGGTAAAGGTCCTCAATGACGGCCTCTTGGGCACCATAGGTCATTCCGACTGCTTCAAGTCGGATGCGCACCGGAAAACGTTCCAGATCCAGGGTTTCCAAACCTGCTTGGAAGAGCAAAGTGGCGGACTGCTGGAACTTTTGTTGCTCACTCTTGTCGAAACCGGGGATTTTCTCGGTCACCGGCAGGGTGGATGGCAGATTCCGCCAGAAGGCCCGTCCTGGCTCGTGCTTGGCGGGCATGTAGACGTGTTCCTTGAACTTCTTGGACTGTGGCTGGGAATATCGCCACAAGCTCATGGGTTCGAAACGCTGCATGTTCTGCGGTCCCAGCTTGTCACCCTGGGCCAGGACCACCCCGGTCACGCCATCGCGGTCGCCGTGCAGGCGCATACGCCGGGAGTGCCAGGTGAGCAGCCGGGGAATGCCGATCCCGTTCGGGGCCGGATTGCCTTCCCTGCTGTAGTCACGCCGCACCGCGGTTTCCACCGCCTCCGATTCCCACGTGCAGGCCGCTTCGTCGCTTTGTGGGGATGGCCCTTGAAGGTATCCGACGTCCGCGGGAATCAGGTTCAGCATCAGAGTCTCCTCGAGGTTGCCGCCGCGGAGCCAGACGGCACCGGTCTGCCCGCACCACGCGGGGCCTATGGGGTATCCCTTGCCGTTTTTCACGTCATCGTCGCCGACGGCGCCCGAGCGTATGCCGGAGGGATCGTATGCCTGCGTGTGGATCACCCAGGCAGCCGCCTCTGCGGGGGTGATGCGCTTCAGGGCCCGTCCGTGACGGATGGTGAAGAGTTGCTCGCCGTTCGGGACATCGGCGACGATCTTCTCCAGCCCGGACACTGCATCCTTCGGTGTGCGCAGATCCGGGGCCTGCATGAACGGATACCTTCCACCGAACAGGTAGAAGCGGTCACGCCACTTCTCCAGATAGGCGCGGATCGCATCCGTCGGCAAACCTGCACGCCACAGGTTCTTCCAGTCCTCCTCATCCCCCAACAGCACCACCCGGTAGCAGATGGCCAGGAGCACGCGTTGGATGGCG
>ERZ772799.50-NODE-50-length-49490-cov-5.573217_pt1 | contig 49490 bp, 37 predicted proteins | sample MGYA00511345_ERZ772799 | MGnify/ENA primary metagenome ERZ772799 (study PRJEB29015, sample SAMEA2738037) | human oral metagenome | biome: human oral; feature: human-associated habitat; material: saliva | place: China | collected 2238 ... | reverse complement strand
CGGACGACACCCGGAAACCCCTCCGGCATAACACACGGTTAACGCCCACCCACCCGACACGAAGCGGAATGTGCGCGCTGAGCGCCTCTCAGTCCTCGGTTTGACTGGCCCAGAGATTGATCCCCGACTCGACGGCATGCTCATCGATGGCGGCCAGCTCGTCGTCGGTGAAGACCATGTTCTCCAAGGCCCCCAGGTTGGATTCCAGCTGTCGCAGCGACGACACACCGATCAGGGTCGACGTGACCCGTGGGTCGCGCAGCACCCAGGCGAGCGCCATCTGCGCCAACGACTGCCCACGCTCACGGGCAATCTCGTGGAGGGCGCGAACATGGGTGAGGACGTCGTCGCTGAGCTGTTCGCGGGTCAGCGACCCGCCACGCGCCGCACGGGAGTCCTCCGGAACGCCGCTGAGATAGCGATCGGTGAGCAGCCCCTGCGCCAGGGCGGTGAAGGCGATGATGCCCATGCCCTGGTTCTCGCAGGCATCGATCAGGTCGGATTCGATCCAGCGGTTGAGCATGTTGTAGCTGGGCTGGTGGATCAACAGCGGGGTGCCGAGTTCACGGGCGATGCGGGCCGCCTCCTGGGTCCTGGTGGCCGAGTACGACGAAATCCCGACATACAGAGCCCGACCGGAACGCACTGCCCGGTCGAGAGCCGTCATGGTCTCCTCGACGGGGGTATCGGGGTCGAAACGATGCGAATAGAAAATGTCGACATAATCCAGGCCCATGCGCTCCAGCGACTGATCGAGGGAGGCCAGCACGTACTTGCGCGACCCACCGCCCTGCCCATAAGGACCCGGCCACATGTCGTAGCCCGCTTTGGTGGAGATGATCAACTCGTCACGAAACGGCGCGAGATCCTGCCGGAAAATGGTGCCGAAATTGATCTCCGCCTGCCCATAGGGCGGACCATAATTGTTGGCGAGATCGAAATGAGTGATGCCGGCGTCGAAAGCGCGACGAATGATAGCCCGCTGCACTCCGAGGGGTTTGTCGTCGCCGAAATTTTGCCACAACCCCAACGACATCGTCGGAAGCAGCAGCCCAGAACGTCCACAGCGACGGTAGGGCATACGACCGTCGTAGCGGTCGGGATCGGGAGTGTAGGTCGGAAACATGGCCTCATCCTGCCAGCCACCCTCCCCGCATCAGCACGGGGAGGGTGGTCAGCCGGTCAGGTCCGCTCGAGGATCCGGATGACCGCGAGGAAACCGAGCACCGACCAGACGGCAAGCACCACGTAGCTGATGATTCCGGCCTGAAAGGTCTCGTGCGCCAGGGAGGCCCTCATCACCTGGGCCATGTGATGGAGCGGCAACATCAGGTGCACGAACTGCAGCCACTCGGGCAGACGATCCATCGGGAAACTGATCGGTGTGAACATGAGGGTAACGAACGCAATGATCTGCGACAACCCCATCGCGAGCTCAGCCGGCATCGCATACGAGTAGCCGTAGCCGATGCCGAAACAGGCCGTCACCACCAGCACGTAGGCGGGGATGATCGTCCACGAAACCGAGAACCCGGGCTGGAACATGAAATGCGCGGTCACGACGGCGATGACGATCGCCGGCACCGTCACGAGCAGCCAGACCGTGCAGTCGGCGAACAGGAAGTTCTTGCGACTCACAGGCAGCGACTTGATGAAGTCGATGTACCCGGCTACCCGCGCGGTCGCGTTCTGCATGGGGACGACGACGAGCGCGGTCATGATCAGAACGATCGTCGGCGCCCCCGTGGCCAGGTACAGCATCTCGTTTCCCGCAGACGAAGAGGGCACCAGGAACGAAAACCCGATGATCACGCCGAGCGCTATAACCGTGAAAAATATGCCGTAGGCCACCAGGTGGCCGCCCAGTTTCTGGGCCTGAAGCCTGAACACATGCCCCAGTTCCGTTTCAGTGCGCATCGGTGCCCGCCTCCTTGCTCCCCACCAGCTGAACGTAGGTGTCCTCCAGGGACATCTCGCGCAGCGAGTAGTCGCCCACCAACCGGCGGCCCCGCAGCTCCGCGGCCCACGTCAGGGCGTCAACCGCCCGATCCCTCGGGAATGAGACGACCACCTCGCCGTTTCTGACCTCGATGTTCCCGGCCCAGTCCGGCTGCCCGAAGGCCTCGCGCGAGGCCGTGGTGAATGCCTGCAGCTTCATGTCGTCCCCGACCGTTGAGGCCTTGATGCGCGACGCATTCCCCCGGGCCAACACCCTGCCGTGATCCAGGATCGCCATCTCATCCACGGCCCCCTCGGCCTCGCCGATGTTGTGGGTCACCAGCAACACCGCCGTGCCGTCCCCGGTCAGCTCGCGGATCGAACCCCACAGGTACCTGCGCCGCACCGGATCGACGTCGTTCGTGGGCTCATCGAGCACCACCACACGTCCCGGTCGGATCGCCGCCATGCAGAAACAGGTCAACCGCAGCACACCCCCGGACAACTTATTGCCGGGCTGATCCGCCCACTCGGCAATGTCCAGCTGTTCGAACAGTTCACCGACCCTGCGCGTGATCTCCTCATCGCCGGCTCCGCGCATCCTGGCCATCAGGCTCGTGATGGCGCGCGGGGTCAGCTCCCCCAGGGGAACGGACGCCTGCGGCTGCACCGAGCACAGATAGCGTCCCCGCCGCCGATTCCGGACGATGTCCTCACCGGCCACCACGATCGAGCCCGCATCCGGGCGGAGCAGTCCCAGCAGCTGGTTCACCAGCGTCGTCTTGCCGGCCCCGTTGTGCCCGAACAGCCCGAACACCGACCCTTCCTCGACGTGCAGGGTGACGTCGTCATTCGCCACCACCCCACCGTCCCGGGTCCCGTACGTCTTGGAGACGTGATCGACCTCAATCAGTGCCATGTCCTGACCTCCTGAGTCCTATACACCTGCATCTATATCTCATAGATATATATCTAACAGATACATTCTCGTGGGGCAAGTGCACTACCGTGACACCCGTGAGCTACGTGATCCTCGGGCTGCTGCACATCGCCCGCATGAGCCTGTACGACCTCATGAAGGCCTTCGAGGCCGGGGCGTCGCTCTTCTACGGCTCCAGCGCCGGAAGCATCAAACGTTCCCTCGACAAACTCCTGGCGGAGGGAGCGGTGGAGGTCACCCATCAGGAACCCGGAGCCCGCGGACGCCGGGAATACGGACTCACACCCCTGGGCAGACAGAAATTCACGACATGGATGCATGCCGAAGTCCAAGGAAACTTCGACGCCACAGGGGTCGCCCGAATCTATTTCCTGGGACTCATCCCTCCAGCCGACCGCCCACCGATCATCGCGAGGCTCCGGGAATGCATCACCGCGGAACTCGAACGACTGGAGTCTGTGGAACAACAAATCTCCGGACAAGAAGTACCCGACACCTACCGCGACGTGGGCCGCTTCAACCAAGCCGCCCTCCACTACGGCCTGTCATCGATACGCCACACCTACGACTGGCTCACCGCCTTCGAAGCCGAAGTGACGAAACACGACGAAACGACATAAGACGCAACCCTCAGGAACGCGTCCCCTCACGACCCGCCATCCGGTACAACGCCCGAACAACCACCACAAACAGCACAACCCCCACCACCGTGGTGACGCCACCAAACCCCTTGGGCACAATCGCCAACGGATCCTCCTTGCCGCTGAAACCGACGATGCCGGCGAAGATCACGCCGTAAAGGCTCTCGCCCACGATGAGGCTCGTGGCCATGAGCGTCCCCAGGCGCGTCGCCTTCTCCGGATTGGTAGAACGCTGCGCCCAGCGGTTGTAGAGCGCACCCAGGCCCGCGCCGACGGGGATCATGATGGTGACGGCGGCGGGAAGGTACATCCCCATGCCCACGGCCAGCGGCGGCAGGGAGAGCTTCGGCGTCGCGCGTTTCAGGACCTCGTCAATGACGATGGCAACGACTCCGATGCCGGCGCCGAGACCCAGCAGGCCCCAGTTGATGGAGCCACCAAACACCCCGGATACCAGGGAGGAGATCAGGGAGGCCTGGGGAGCCGCCAAGGCGTTCTCACCGGCGCCAGGAGCCCCGGCGAAACCGAAAGCGGTCTGCATGAGACTCAAAACCGGCGGGATGACGATCGCCCCGAAGACCACACCGATGATCAACGCGACCTGCTGTTTCCACGGGGTGGAGTCCACCAGCTGCCCGGTCTTGAGGTCCTGCAGGTTGTCGTTGGAGATCGACGCGATGCTGAAGACCACCGCGCTCGTGAACAGGGTGTAGGCCACCAAGGCGCTGGTCTCGTCACCGGATGCCGAGCTGGCGACGGCCTTGACGAGCACGGCGGCAGCGAGCGCCGCGAGAATGCCAACACCCGAGATCGGCGAGTTGGAAGATCCGATGAGCCCGGCCATGTAGCCGCACACCGAGGCCACCGCCAGGCCCGTGATCAGGATGAACAGGATCGAGACCAGGATCAGCCCCCACGCGTGGTTCGCCACACCGGTGTCCTTGAGGAAAAGCCACATCAACACACCGATGGGAAGCATGGATCCCAGAGTGACGCCCACGACCACCTTCATGGACAGGTCGCGCTCCGTGAGGGGGACGTCGCTGTCGGTGACCCTCCCGCGTCCCTTGGCGAGAGATTCACCGATGCCCTTGACGATGGGACCGAGGATCTTCACGAAGGTCCAGATCGCGGCAATCGCGATGGCACCGGCACCGATGAACCGCACGTCCGTGGAGAAGATCTTGCTGACCACGCCCTGCAGCTCATCGACACCCTCCACCTGCCCCCAGGTGCGGATGGGCAGCATGACGCCGTAGGAGATGACCAGCCCCAGGATCATGGCAACACCGACGGCGATGCCGACCAGATGCCCCACGCCGATGAGGGCCGTGGACAGCGACGTGCTGAACATGGTGGCGCCCGCGCCGACCTTGAAGACGCTGGAAATCTCCACCCCGATGGCCTTGAGAGACGACAGGAGGGACAGCCCCGCGGAAGCCAGCGAGCCCCGCAGAATCATCCTGAATCCCTGCTGGGACTCCTCGGCCCCCTCGGTGGTGTCGCCGACGCGAAGCACCTCGGCCCCCGCCACTCCCTCGGGATACGGCAGATCGGAATGGGTGACCAGGGCCCGCCGCAGCGGAATGGAGTAGGTGACCCCGAGGATGCCGCCAAGAATGATGATGAAGACCGTCGTCCAGTAGGGAAAACCCGACCACCAGCCGATGATGATGAGTCCCGGCAGGACGAAGATGATCGACGACAGGGTGCCGGCTGCCGAGGCGATCGTCTGAACGATGTTGTTCTCCTGGACCGTGTGATCGGCGAAACGCCGCAGGATTGCCATGGAGATGACCGCGGCCGGGATGGATGTGGCGAAGGTGATCCCCACCTTGAGCCCCAGATAGACGTTCGCCGCCGTGAAGACGACGGTGATGATGCCGCCGATAATTATGCCGCGAATCGTCAGTTCCTTGATGGAACTGGTTGCGGGTGAATGGGACATGGTGAGAACTCTCGTTGTCAGCTTCTTTCCGCAGGCAGGATAACACCGGGAGAGGCAGCGGTGGAGGTCACACATCAGGGGCCCGGGGCCCGCGGACGCCGGGAATACGGGCTCACACCCGATAACCGCAGGGAAATTCCCATCCCTCAGGTTCCGGCTCCACGTTGACGTCACATTCCTGCTCCACCGCGAAGACGGAATCAAAAGCGGGAATCGCCGCGCGAAGAGACGCTTCCCACAAGAAAACCACCGACACACACGGCGGCTGGTCAGAATCCGGGGGCGATAACCATCTGACGCGCTGCACCATCTGTGGAAAGAAAGCATCCGGCAACGGGAAAAATTCTTGGTCGCACGAGAGGCTATCCATCAGGACCCACACTTTATGGCTGGCCCGCCGTCACGGTGAATAAGGTTCCCAGGTGACGAAGGACTGCCCCCGCCCGCAGGCATCATGGTGGGATGGTGAACGACAAAGAGTGGTCCTGGGCCAACGAGTACGGGCGCGACCAACTGTTGCGCAAGGAGCTGGAAGCCCAGACAGAGGCCCTGGCCACCAGCAGGAAACGACAGCAGCGCGACACCTCGAAACTACGTTCCGAGCTGCGCACCATGCAGGGCTCGCTGGAGGCGCTCACCAACGCCTTCGTCGCTTTCGTGGAGCTCGACGGAATCCGCAAACAGCTGACGGCCTTCCCGCAGCACACCGAGGCGCGACGCTACGCCTTCCAGGACCTCCAAGTGCTGCTCGACGGCGGTATTCCCCCGCAGCGACCGGATGTCGACGGCTACTGGCTGCCACCCGCGATGGCCGCCCTGCGTCCCGACGGTTCCGTTGACCCGGAGCAGGCCGCACTCGCCCGGCAACGCGACCCCCACACGGCACCGGTCTTCCTCGCGACCGCGCAGGCCGCATTCGGCGCGGGTGAGGCCGTGGTCGCGGAGCTGCCGAAGCTCCTGACCCCCGACGACCAGGGCACCTGGGCCGATTGGCAGCTGCTGCTGTGGGACGCCACGTTGCGCGGGGCCTTCGGCCCGGCGGCCCTGACAACGCTCACCGCAACCTTCCGACCGCTGATCACCAGCGCCGACGACTGGCTGGTGTGGGCGAGAGCCCAGGCCGACACCAACGACACCACAGCACTGGACTGGGTGGCGTCGCAGCTCGAGGAATTCACCCCACGGCCCACTCCCAAGCAGGAAACCGGCCGGACCGCCACCAGAACGGGCCGCCCCGATTTCGTGATCCGAGGTTCCGGACGCTTCCGGGACACCTCGAGCAGGCCAGAACTGGAGCTGGAACCAGAACCGGAACTGGAACCAGAACCGGAACTGGAACTGGAGCTGGAACCGGAGGAAACCCCCATGACCGCGGAGGAGACCTCGCCTGAGGAGAATGCCTGGGAATCCACCCGGGCCATGCTCGTCCGGGTGCTGCAGGTCCACATCAACGGCGGTAGCGAGAGTGAACACGAGCTGCTGGCCCGCGCGGAACTCCTGGAAGAACAGTTCACCAATCCCCTCGGCGCCAGCAAACTCCCCGACGAGGTGCCCGAAAAACGTCACATCGTCATCGACGCCCTGCGGCAGACAGCCCTCGACGACCACGCCGGCCGGAAGAACCGCCGCAGCCTGTGGTTGCTGATCGCCGAGGCCTTCACACCGGTCGCGCGGGAATGGCAGAAGGAACCGGAACCGCGACTCCCGGAGGAGAAGGTCTCCGGTTACGAGAGCCTCACCGTCGGCCCTCAGGGCATCCACGACCAGACAGCGATGCGAACCCTGATGCGCCGCTACGACTCCCAGCAGCCCACAGGCCTCATCCTTCGCGGCAGGGAAATCATGTGGGCGGGGGCCGCCTTGACGGCCGCCTCCGTCGCGCTGCTCCTGGTAACACGCTCGAACTGGTTCCTGCTGCTCGGCCTCGCAGGAATCGTCGCAGCGGTACTCGGCTACAAGCTGAACGAGACCGCCGTGGAGCGGCGCAACGCACTGGAGGCCAGCAAGGACTCCTTGACCAGGCGCGTCGAGGACGCCACCAAAACCACTGCCGACACATACGAGAAGGCCAAGGTCGAACACGAGGAACGCCAGGCATCGGCGTCCCGTTTCCTCACGACGCTTCGCTCGTCCTCGTGAACTTGAGCTCCCGGGCCCAGGCGCGGATCGTCGGTGGATCGACGTGGTCGGCGGGTTTCTTCGCAAGAATCCAGAACAGCAGCTTCTTGAACAACCCGACCTTCTCGGGGGCGTAACGACCCGCGAAGGCCGCCTGTGAGGTGGCCTCGACCAGCTCCACCGCGGCCTTGTTGTGGCCGAGCGCGACGTCCTGCTTGGCGGGGTCGACGGCAGTGATGGAGACGTTGAACAACGCGGCCCGCCCCACATCCTCCCCGTGTTTGCGCAGCCATGTCAGCGACTCCGGCAGCCACGTCAACGCCTGGGTGGCACTGCCCAGCACGAACCCGTCGAAGCCTGCCGGGTCGGGGTCGTCGCGCAGATCCGCCACCACGACGTCGATACCCCGGGCGCGCAGTTCGTCAGCGATGAACCCGGCCACTTCAGCCGTGGAACCCGCACGGGTCGCATATCCCACCAGTACTCGCTGCATGGGTCAAAGCTAGTACCCTGCAGCACATCTCCGCTTCGGAGTAGGCTCGGCGTGAACGAGGAGGTTCTCATGAGCAGCGCGAAACGCATCGGTGTCCTAACCGCGGGCGGCGACTCCCCCGGCCTGAACGCGGCCATCCGCGGACTGGGCAAGGCAGTGATCGGCAGACACGGCATGGAACTGATCGGTTTCCGCGACGGGGTGCGCGGCCTGGCCGAGAACAGGTGTTTCCAGCTCGGCCCGGAAGCGCTGTCGGGGATCCTCACCATCGGCGGCACCATCCTCGGGACCAGCCGCGACAAGGTGCACCGCATGCGCATGGGTGGCGAGGTCGTCGACGCCATTCCCACCATCAAGGACGTCGTGGAGCAGGCTGATCTCGACTGCCTGGTGATGCTGGGCGGCGGCGGCACCGCGAAGAACGCGCTACGCCTGTCGGAGGCGGGCATCCCGGTGATGCACCTGCCCAAGACCATCGACCGCGACGTCGCCCACACCGACAACACCTTCGGGTTCTCCACTGCCCTGGAGATCGCCACCGACGCCATCGACCGGCTCCACTCCACCGCCCACAGCCACCACCGGGTGATCCTGGCCGAGATCATGGGACACAAGGCGGGCTGGCTGGCCCTGGGCGCGGGCATCGCGGGCGGGGCGGACGTCATCTTGATCCCCGAGATCCCCTACTCCGTCGACGCCATCGCCGAGACCATCCGGGCGCGCCAGGCACGCGGCACCAACTTCAGCGTGATCGCGGTGGCCGAGGGAGCCAATGACGTCGCGGCCGCTCAGGCCATCGCCGCCGCCGAATCGCTGAAGAAGGCCGCCGGAACCCCACAGGAGAAGGCAGCCGCGAAGTCGCATCTGGCCCGGGTCCTCGACGACCACCGCGAACACACCTTCCGGCTGGCCCGCGCCTTGGAAGACGCGACGGGCCTGGAGACCCGCGTCACCATCCTCGGCTACGTGCAGCGCGGCGGGACGCCATGCGCGGAGGATAGGCTGTTGGGGTCGCGGATCGGCACCGCCGCCGCCGACCTCATCGCCGACGGGGTCAGTGGGGTGATGGTCGCGAGCAGGGGCGACGGTACCGAGCCCGTCGACCTGAAGAAGGTCGCGGGCAATCTGGCGCTGGTCCCACCGGACCATCCGTGGATCCGGACCGCCCGCGACGTGGGGACTGGCCTCGGAGACTGAGCACAAAGTTGCTCCGCTGCAGGTATGGAGCCTGGACTCTCCTCCCAGCTATGCTGAACGAGTTCGTCTGAATTTATCTCAGGGGGGTAGTTGTGCAATCAACTATTCGCCGTAAGGTGGAAAGCGGAGTCACTGCACTGCTTATTCTCACCTTGGGCGGGTTTGCATTCGCACACCAGGGGGTTCCGGCTGAGGAAGTGGACCTCAACGACGGCGGAGTGTGGGTGACCAATACCGCTTTGGGAATGACCGGGCACCTCAATTACCAGTCGCGCATCATCGACGGTGGTCTGAATGCACCGACACGTGATTTCGACATCTCCCAGGAAGGCAATCGGGTCCTACTGCAGGACAAAGCGGACAAAGCAGCCAGGCCTATCGACACCGCGACCCTGACGATGGGAAACCGGGTCACCACCGGGAACCTGGAATACAGCCACGGCGCGAACACTGTGCTGATCGCGGACACAGGAGAGGGCAAGGTCTGGGCCACCAGCCTGGAACGGTTCACCGATTTCTCCTCCAACGCCGTCCCGCTGCTGGAGGACGTCGACTCCCCTCACGTCGTCGTGGGACGCGACGGCACCGGTTTCGTGGTCGACGCATCCGGGGCCATCACCAAGGTCACCGGCTCCGACGAACGCTTTCGGACCGACTCCGTCGGCGCACTCCCAGACGGCATCACGAGCAGCACCCAACTGACGATCGCGGGAGACCAGCTCGTGGCCGTCGACGAGGGACGGGTCCGGACAGCCGGTTCCAGCACCGAGGTTTCCGGGATCACCGCGACGTCCCTGGCCCAGCAGCCGAGTCTGGAACGCGGCCACGTCACCGTCGCCGCCGCTGACGCGCTGCTCACCATCCCATTGGGCGGCGGCGATCCGCAGCGCGTCGAGGTGCCATCCGGGAAACCGGCAGCGCCGGTCGACGTGGCGGGATGCGTCTACGGGGCCTGGGCCGGTTCCGGCGCCCACGTGCGCGACTGTCCCGGTGAATCCGACGACGTCAACGACACCAACGACACCCTCGCCGCCAGCACCAGCCCGCTTTTCCGTGTCAGCCGCGACATCATCGTCATCAATGACGCGGCGGGCAACATCTATCTTCCGAACGACAGCATGGCCATCGTCAACGACTGGGACAACGTGAAATCCCAGATCGAGGACCAGAACCAGACCGACGAGCAAGAAACCGACGAGAACCAGCGCGAGCGAACCAACGACAACAACGCCAAGCAGGAGCCCCCCGTCGCGACCGATGACCAGCTGGGCGCCCGGCCCGGGATCAGCACCACGCTGCCGGTGCTGCTCAACGACATCGATCCCGACGGCGACGTGCTGACGGTCAAACTCGGCAACGTCCCCGACAACGTGCAGGTCTCACTCGCCAGGAACGGTCGCTCGGCCCAGATCCTCCTGCCCCCCGACACCACGAACCCCGTGACGTTCACCTATCAGGCCTTCGACGGAGAGGACCTGTCCAACACCGCCACCGTGACGGTGACCCCCACATCCGACAACGGGGAACCCCAGCTGGCCCGCAAGAACACCGTCACCATGACCGAACAGGCGACGGTGGAGTACTCGACCCTGCCCGACTGGACCGACCCCGACGGCGACCCGCTCTACCTGGTCAACGCCACGGGCAGCGAGGGCATGGCCGTCACCTTCCGTCAGGACGGTTTCATCTCGGTGCGCGACCTGGGCACCGAGGGGCCCGGCACCCGGGAACTGACCGTCACCGTCTCGGATGGCACCGCAGAGACCCCCGCGACAATTCCCGTCCAGGTCTCCTCCGGATCCACGAACCTGCCACCAGTGGCCAACGCCGACCATTACGTGGTCAACGTGGGGGAGCGAGTGTTGCTGCGTCCCCTCAGCAACGACTCCGACCCCAATGGTGAAACCCTCGTCCTCTCGGAGATGGGCGAACCGGCAGCGGACGAAACCCTCGAGACGGACTACGAGAAAGCCAACGCGCTGTTCTCCTCGACCCGGGTCGGTTCCCACGAACTCACCTACGTCGTCTCCGACGGCCCGAACGCGTCCGGTGGCAAGATCCGCGTCGACGTGCAGGATCCAGCAGCCATCGATCCGAAACCCAGCGCCCAGGACGACCTCGCCCTGCTGCCCCCCGACGCGCCGGTGCTGGTAAACGTCCTGGACAACGACACCGACCCGCTCGGCGGAGTGTTGGCGGTCCAGTCGATCTCCGTCGACGCAGGGCTCGGCATCACCGTCGAGGTGAAGGACCACTCGACACTACGCATCTCGGCATCCAACGAGTTGAGCGGTCCCCGCACCTTCTCCTACACCGTCTCCAACGGTCGCGAGTCGGCGACCGCCCGGGTGGTGGTGCTGCCGCAACAGCCCCGCCTGAACAACCAACCCCCCGTGGTCCTCGACGACACCGCCGTGGTGCGAACCGGCGACATCGTGGCGATTCCCGTGCTGTCGAACGACTACTCACCCACCGGCATGGAATTGAGTGTCTATCCCGAGGTGGAGGTGCGCGGCGACTCCACCCTGGGAGAAGCCTTCGTCTCTGGTGACCTGGTGCGTTTCCGTGCCGGGAGCGCCACGGGCAACACCACACTGGTCTACACCGCGCACGACAATGCGGGGAACCGGACCAGCGGCAAGATCGACATCGCGGTGCGCGGACAAGACAGCGCAAACCAGAAACCAACCCCCCACCCGGTGACGGGGCGCGTCTTCGCGGGCGCGGAGACCACAGTGGCGGTGTCCTTGAGCGGGGTGGACCCCGACGGCGACTCCGTGGAACTCGTGGAGGGTTCCTCGCAGAGCCCCAAACTGGGCAACGTCAAGATCGAGGGGGGCTACCTGACCTACAAAGCCGCGCACGACTCCAGCGGCACGGATTCGTTCACCTACCAGGTGCGGGACCGGTTCGGTGCCGTCGGCGAAGCGAGCATCCAGGTGGGCGTCGTGCCGCCGCCGACCACCAACCAGCTTCCCATCGCGGTGCCCGACCAGGTGACGGTGCGTCCCGGACGAACCGTGCAGATCCCCGTCACGAAGAACGACGTGGATCCCGACGGCGACGAGATCAGCATCGTCGCGAACAGCGCGAAGGCCCAGGCCCCCTGGGAGGCCGATCTCGAGATCGTCGGACAGGACGTGAAAGTGGTGGCCCCCAACAGGCCGGGCAACTACAAGTTCAGCTACGACATCACCGACCGCGGCGGAGCTTCCGTGACCGGCTACGGCACTCTGATCGTCGACGAACAGGCCCAGCTCATACCACCGGTGGCGGTGGACGACCGGCTTCCGGTCTCCGCGGTCCTGGGCAAGGCCGAGGTCGAGGTCCCGGTGCTCAAGAACGACAACGACCCCGACGGCAGCCAGGACGACCTGCGGATCGAGGTCGAGTCCCCGGGACTCGTCGAATCGGGGCAGGTCCGGGTACCGGTTTCCGACGACCCCCAGGTGCTGCTCTACACCATCACCGACAAGGACGGCGGCACCGCCCGCGCCGCCATCTTCGTTCCCGGCGTCGCGAACGTGCCTCCCACTCTCAACCCCGAGAAGGCTCCTGCCAAGGTGAAGGCCGGCCTGCCCCTGCGCGTCGACCTGTCCGATTACGTGTTGGCCCGCCGCGGCCACTCGCCGAAACTCACGTCGAGGGAGTCGCTGAAGGCCGGGACGGGAGCATCCAGCGACCAGGCGATCACCATGGTCAGCGACACGGTGTTTGAGTTCACCCCCGATGCCTCCTTCTACGGCCCGACGACCCTCGCCTTCGGGGTGCACGACGGCGAGAGCCTCGATGACCCGAACGGTCTGCAATCCACCCTCTCCCTGCCCGTCGAGGTGGAGGCCTCTGGCATGGTTCCCCCGGAGCTGCGTCCCTCACCGGTTGAGGTGGCCAAAGGGGAGCAGGCCACCCCCGTCAAGCTGCGCGACATGGTCAAGGACCCCGACCCCGGAGACGAGGAGGCGATGGCCTATTCGCTGGTCTCCGCTCCAGGAACGCTGAACGTGGAGGTCTCCGGGCAGGAGATGCGGATTTCCGCCACCTCCGAGGCCCCACTCGGCGCTGCGGGAGAGGTCGTGGTCCGGGTGCACGACGGGAAAACCGACCCCCTGGAGATGAAGATTCCCGTCACCGTGGTGGGCACCACGCGGCCCCTCATGACCACGACGGAACTCACCGAGTCCGATGGGCGTGTCGGCCAGGCGAAAGTCTTCGACCTCTCCACCGCCATCACGAACCCGTTCGCCGACCAGGGCGGGGCCATCACGATCAGCGGCGCTGCCACACGGCAGGGAAAGGCCGAGGTCTCGGTCAGCGGCACCGACCTGTCCGTGACACCCACCGAGATCGGAACCGTCGTGGTCAACTACACCGCATCCGACGCCACGGGGGACGCGGCCAGACAGGTCACGGGGCAGGTCACGTTGATGGTCAAGGGCACCCCGCTGGCACCGACGGGCCTGACCGCCCGATCGGACGTCTCCCGCACCGTGGAGCTGGCCTGGACCCAGGGCGATCTGCAGGGCGGGACCCTGGACCACTTCCAGGTCTCGTGGAACGGGGGCAGCCAGGACTGCGGAACTGTTACCAACTGCCGCATCACCGGGCTCACCAACAACACCGACTACACCTTCACGGTCGCCCAGGTCACCGATGTCGGAACCTCCGAGCCCTCGAACCCCGCCCAGGCTCATCCCGACGTGCGCCCGAACCAGCCGTCGACACCTACCGCCACCTCCGGCGACCGAGAGATCGCACTCACCTGGCCCGCCACCCAGGTGCCCGACGGGGGTTCACCGGTGGAGAAGTACAACATCCAGGTCTCGCCCGGGATCGGTGGGCAGACGACGTTCTTGACCAGCGACACCTCCTACAACTTCACGGGACTGACCAACGGCACCGCCTACCGGTTCCGTATCCAGGCCGTCAACCGCTACGCAGAAAACAACGTGGCCCGCGAGGCCGACTACCTGTGGAGCGACTGGTCCGTCGCCGAGATCCCCGCCGGCGCACCGACAGGACAGGGCGCACCGACAGTGAGCATGAGCAGGGCTGCCGCCGGGGTGACGCCGCGGGCGTCGCTGTCCTGGGGTAAACCCGCCAACATCAACGGCGACGACAACCTCACCTACGAGGTGACCGAGAACAGCTCGGGACAGGTCGTCTACAACGGGCAGGACACCCAGACCACGGTCAGTATGGGCACCGACGCGTCCGACAGAACCTTCACCGTGCGTTCCACCAACAAGTCCAAGAAGTGGAGCGACCCTTCCCCCGCCTCGAACGCGGTGCGTTTCTACCAGCCGCCCTCCGCCCCCACCGGTTTCTCGCTGAAACCCACCGGGGTTCCCAACCAGGTGACCTTCTCCTTCAACGCCAGCTCCGGGAACGGCGTCCGGGCCGACGAGATCAGCTACCGGTGGAATGCCAACGGCGCCAGCGGCACCGTCTCCAACGGCCAGACGCTCACCAACGGGGCCTTCGCCAACGGTCGTGACGTCCAGGTCACCCTCACCCCCGTGGCCAACGTCAAGGGGGAAACCGCCGAGGGAGAGTCGGCCTCGGCCTCCGTGAACGCCTACGGTCCCCCGTCGGCACCCAGCATCTCCGCTTCCGGTGGCTACCAGTCGGTGACCTACACCTGGAACGCCGACGTCAACAGCGGGGGTCGCAGCTCCACGGTCACCATCGACAACCAGCAGGTGGCCGCCAGCGGCAGCACCACCCGCGACGGTCTGGGCGCCAACAGCCAGTCGTGCGCGACGATCACCGTCACGAACTCAGAGGGCCAACAGGCCAGCAACCAGGCGTGTGGCACCAGCTGGCAGGCCCCCGAGACCAACGACCGCAGGGGTGCTGAGGCCACCGGATGCCCCGCAGGCTGGGGCAGGTGCGACGCCTACGAGGTCCGGCTCCAGCGTTGGAAGCCCAACAGCACGGTGCACTGCAACATCCCCAGCACCACGGGTGAGGACGGCAACGTCGACATCCGGGTGGATGCCAACGGCTCCTGGGGCTGGGCCCGATACAAGGACACCTGGCGGATCGGCACCCAGGAAATCGCCGGTAACGTCACCGAATACTGCACACAACAGTGAGCGGCGAGAAGGAGCAGTCATGACAGTAACCCCCGAGCACGCCGCCTGGTTCGCGGACACCTTCACCAAACTCACCGACAACGTGGGGCAGGCGCTACTGGGCAAGGCATCCGTGATCAGACTGGCCCTGACCTGCATGTTGGCCGAAGGGCACCTCCTGCTGGAGGACTCCCCCGGAACGGGCAAGACTGCCCTCGCGCGGGCCATCGCCGCCACGGTCCAGGGCAGCCACAATCGCATCCAGTTCACGCCCGACCTGCTGCCCTCCGACATCACCGGCGTCACCATGTACGACCAGTCGACGCGTCAGTGGGAGTTCCACAAGGGCCCCGTCTTCGCCAGCATCGTCCTGGCCGACGAGATCAACCGCGCCTCGCCAAAAACCCAGTCCGCACTGCTCGAGGTGATGGAAGAGGCCATGGTCACCGTCGACGGGGTGCGTCACCCTGCCGGTCGTCCCTTCATGGTGATCGCCACCCAGAACCCCATCGAGCAGGCCGGCACCTACAAATTGCCGGAGGCCCAGCTGGATCGCTTCCTGATGAAGACCAGCGTCGGCTACCCCGACCGTGCCGCCGCGTCGCAGATCCTGCTGGGCGCAGCACAACCGGATCGGTCGAAGTCATTGACGGCGGTGATCTCCCAGCAAGCCGTCAGCGAGATGAGCGACCTGGTCAAGGAGAACTACATCGACCCCACCATCGTTGACTACATCCAGGACCTGGCTGAGGCCACCCGTCAGGACAAGGACACCGCGATCGGCGTGTCCACGCGGGGCGCGATCGCCATGGTGCGTGCCGTCCGCGTCTGGGCGGCGGCCCACGGTCGCAATTTCGTCATGCCCGACGACGTGAAGGATCTCGCCGCCCCGGTGTGGACGCATCGCATCATCATGGCACCCACCGCCGAGTTCGCCGGTTCCACCGCGTCCCGGGTGATCACCCGGGCACTGAACTCCGTGACCGCCCCCGCAAGCCGGGCACAGAGCGGATCGTGAGTTCCCTCAAAGCGTTACTCAAGCAGATCCTGACGCTGTGGCAGCGTGTCCGCAGCATCGGGTTCGTCGCCATTGTCACGCCACTGGGATGGGCGACGCTGGTCATCGGTGGGGTTTCCGCGATCATCGGGTGGTCGCGCGGCTGGTTGGAATTCCGCGGACTCACCTTCCTGGCGCTGGTGCTGTTCGTCGTCGCGGTACTGCTGACGCTGCGGCGCCCCGCCCACGACGTACTGCTGGAGCTGCACCAGCCGCGGGTCCCTGCCGGGGAACCCGGCCTGGGCCGGGTGCTGCTGCGCGGGCGTCCCGGCGGCACGCCCGCCGCCACCATCGAACTGCCGGTGGGCAAGGCGGTGGCGCGATTTCGGGTGGCGTCGTTGGGTGAGAACGACGAACACGAAGAGCTCTTCAGCATCCCGACCCGACGCCGGGGCGTCATTCCCGTCGGCCCGGTACGTGCGGTGCAGGCCGATCCGGTGGGTCTGATCCGCCGCACGAAAGTGTTCAGCGAACCGATGGAACTGTTCGTCCATCCCCGGATGGTGCCGCTGGAACTGGCGACCGTCGGTTTTCTCAAGGACGTGGAGGGCATCACGACCGCGAACCTGTCAAGCTCTGACGTCAGCTTCCACGCCCTGCGCGACTACGTCCCCGGCGACGACCGGAGGGCCGTGCACTGGCGCACCACGGCCCGTACGGGACGCCTCATGGTGCGTCAGTTCGAGGAGACGATGCGTGCCCATCTCCTGCTGATGCTGTCCACCCTGCGTGACGATTACGCGAGCGAGGACGACTTCGAAACCGCGGTCAGCGTGACCGCGTCACTGGCCGTCGCGGCGTTGCGGGAGGAACGGCAGGTCAGCCTGTACACCTTCGAGGGGCCGGTGGCCTTCCCGAACGCGATGGGCGCGCTCGACGAGCTGTGTCGGGTGACGCAGATCGACAAGGGTCCCGACCTCAGCCAGGTGGCGCTCCGGGCGGGACACGACACCCCGGGGGCATCGGTGGCGGCTTTCGTCACCGGCGGCACCGACCCTGCACAGCTGCGTGCCGCACAGCTGGTGCTGCCACCCCAGGTCATGACGTTCGCGCTGCGCGTCAGCTCGGACCTGGAGATGGCACACCGTCAGCTCGGCGATCTGACGGTTCTGGACCTGCCGGTGCTCGATCAGCTGCCCCTGGTGATGCGGGGGCTGTCGTGAAGGGCGTCGGACTGCGGTGCATCGGGGTCTGGCTGCTGCTGATCCCGTCGGTGGTGGCACTCCAACCGGCTTTCGGAGGCTGGCCCGGTTTCCTACCCGGAATGGCCGGGATCACCCTTGGTGTGCTGGTCGGCTACCTGACGGCCCGGTTCAGGCTGTCGCTGCTGTTGACCGTCCTGGCAACACTGGTCACCTATCTACTGTTCGGCGGCGCGTTCGCCCTGCCACGCACCACCATCGCCGGGTTCGTTCCGACCCTGGACACCGTTCGTCGTCTGGTGTTGCTCAGCGTCCAGAGCTGGCGTGACCTGCTGACGGTGGCTACCCCGGCCGACGATTTCACCGGCCCCGCCGTGGTGCCGTGGCTGCTGGGGCTGCTGGGAGGCGTGGTCGCCGCGACGCTGGCGGCCCGCACCCGCGCCGTGTTCTGGCCGCTGCTACCGTCCCTGGTGCTGTTGATCGTGAGCATCACCATGGGGGTGCGCACCGCACCGACCGCGACGTGGCTCGGGGCCGCTCTCGGCGCGGGCATGCTGGTGTGGGTGTGGGTTCACCAGACAATGACCCAGCGCGCCGACAACGCTGACATCCTGGTGAACAACCAGGCCGAGTCGTCCCAGACTCTCCGCCGGGCGATGGCGGCGGCGGCACTGCTCGGTGTCGGGATCTCGGCGACGGTCATGGCCACGGGAATCACCGGAAGCAACACTCACCGCGACGTGTTGCGCGACCACATCGCTCCCCCGCTGAACCTGCGCAACTACCCCTCTCCCCTGATGAGCTACCGCCGCTACGAGGTGGAGCAGAAGGACACGACCCTGTTCACGGTCACCGGCATGCCCGCTGGGAGCCGGTTGCGACTGGCGGTCATGGACACCTACGACGGCAACGTGTTCAACGTGTCCCAAGACGCCAACCACTACCTACGCACGGGTCGCAGCATCACCCAGGACATCGAGGCCAGCACGACCCTGCAGGTCTCGGTCGGCGAGTACAACGGGATCTGGGTGCCACTGGCCGGATCGCCGCGCTGGCTGGAGTTCTCCGGGAACCGGGCCGATCTGATGGCCGACGGCACCTACTTCAACCAGAGCGCTCAACAGGTTCTCGCGACAGCCGGAACGGAATCGGGGGACATCTACCGGCTGGAGTCCTCCACGACCACGGAACCTACCGAGGAGCAGCGAGCGGAACTGGGTGCCACAATCCCGGGGAATGCCCCGCTGGCCAAATTGGAACGGGTCCCCGAGATCATGTCGTCACTGGCCGTCGAGTACGCCGAGGGCAAGTCCACCGCCTTCGAGCAGATGGTGGCCATCGAGACCAAGCTCAGGACCGACGGCTACTACTCGGATGGCTCCAAGGACAGCAACCGCTCCCGTCCCGGGCACACGACGGAGCGCCTGTCCACGATGTTCCAAAGTCCGATCCTGGTGGGTGATGACGAGCAGTACGCCACTGCGATGGCCATCATGGCGAACCAGCTGGGAATTCCCGCTCGGGTGGTGCTCGGTTTCTACCCCGAGGAGAACCCGGGTGAGGTGTGGGACGTGAAGGGCACCCAGGCCCACGTCTGGGTGGAGGCCAACTTCGCCGATGTCGGGTGGGTGAGTTTCAACCCCACCCCCGACCGGGACAAGCAGCCCAACACCGAGGTGCCCAAACCCAAACCCAAACCCAAACCGCAGGTCGATCCACCGCCGAACCCGCCGGAGAAGGTCCCGGAGGAACCGGTGATCCCGGACCGGGAGGCCGACGACCGGGACGGCGACGACGACTGGAAAATCGACTGGGGGCTGATTTTTGCGGCACTTGGTGCGGTGGGAGGAATCGGGGTGATTTCGTCCCCGTTCCTGGTGGTGCTGGGATTGAAGATTCGCAGGACCGGACGTCGTCGCAACGCCGCCACTGCCCAAGAGCGCCTGGTGGGAGCCTGGGACGAGATCGTGGACCGGGCGCGGGATCTTGGATTCCAGCCCGCGCAGAGCAGGACCCGTCGTGAGACCGCCTCCGAGTTGCAGCGCCTCCACCCCGGGATTGCCTTCGCCGAGACAGCGGAAAGGATCAACACGGCCGTGTACGGACCCGTCCCACCCGAGGCCCCGGTGGCCGAGACGGCCTGGCGGGTGACCGACGGCATCACACACGAGTTGGTCAAGGACCTTCCGTGGTATCGCCGGGCCCTGGTGGCGCTGTCGCTGCGTTCAGTGCGCCGGACAAAGGTGGAACCCAGCACCACGCCCCAGGAGGAACCTGATGGCACGTAAGCAGCAGATCCCCGAAAAATTCACAGGGGCCACGGTGACCGCCATCCGACGCGCTTCGGCTCGTTTACTGCTGGCCTTGCTGGAAGTCCTCCTGGCGGGGGTCGTGATCGGACTCCAGCTGTGGGCCGGCAAGCTTCACATAAAGATCGACGCCGTGTGGGTGGTGCTCTGTTCCGTGGCCTTCGGAGTGTGGCTGCTGATCAACACTGTGATCCTGCTGTTCCAGTCGCGAACCATCCCTGCACTGATGCTGGGATTCGAGTACAGATCGGTGGAAACCGGCCAGCGTGCCGGCGGCAAGGCCTTTCTGGGGCGGCTGCTCACGGCCCTGCTGTTCTACGCGACCCTCGGGGTCATGGGGATCCTGATGGCTGCCACCTATCGGAACGGGCAGTCAGTGGTGGATCGCTGGCTCGGGCTGGTGGCGATACATCCGAAACGAATCCGCGACGTCTTCGACCCGGCTGCGCTGGTCCCCCCGACTCCTCCGGCACGTGTACAGCAGGTAACCATGCCCGGAATGACCTCCTCCCCCCCTCTGTACTCCCCACCCGTTGCTCCTCCGGGCCCCCAGCACCCCGCCCCGGCCCCTGCAGCGTTCACCGCTGCGCCCTTCGCCCCACCCCAGGAAGCTGCCGGGCAGCCCAGCGCCCTCAGGAACCTGCCGGGTTTCCCCACATCCCAGGCGGCCCCTGCGACGCCATCGCCCATCCCTTCATCACAGGCACCGGGCACGGCGCCACCCGTGGACGAGACCGAACTGGATGCGAACCTCGCCGTCCCGACCGGAATCACGATCCGTTTCGACGACGGAACATCCCTGCTGCTGGAGACCACCATGGTTCTCGGACGCAACCCCATCACACCCGATGGTTTCTCGGACGCCCGCTTGGTCGACCTGCCGGACCCATCGATGCAGATGTCGAAAACACACGTCGTGATCATTCCCGAGGCGAAAAGGGTGAAGATCATGGACGTCGGTGCCCGCAACGGGGTCGTCCTCGAACTGGACGGAACGAAAGTGCGGATCCCCCCGCAGCAGGTGATCGATCTTCCCGACCAGGCGACGGTGCATTTCGGCGGCCGATCCTTCCAGGTGGTGTCATGATGACCGACAGGACACGAGTCGGCACGGACCAGCCGAGGTTCACGGTACGTCACGGGGGCTGCTCCGACCGGGGGCAGGTGCGAAAGCGCAACGAGGATTCGTTCCTGACAGCCGCCCCGTATTTCATCGTCGCGGACGGCATGGGTGGGCATTCCAATGGTCAGGATGCTTCCCAGACAGCCGTGGAGACGTTCCGACCCCGGAATGATCTGATGTGGGCCACATCCGAGGGGGTCATCGGCGGAATCAGCAAGGCAGCTGCGGCGATCCGGAGACTCCCCGGCACAGGACGCCCCCCGGGCAGCACCATCGCAGGGGTCGGGCTCAGTATCCAATCCGGTCATCCCTGCTGGCTGGTGTTCAACATCGGTGATTCCCGGGTGTATCTGCTGCGCCGCGGACTGCTGACCCAGATCACCGCCGACCATTCCATCCGTCACGAAGGACCCGACAGCATCAGCCGCAACGTCATCACCCGTGCGCTGGGGGGCGGACTGACACAGCCGCTGCAACCCGACCAGTGGCTGATTCCCGCCCTGCCGCACGACCAGCTACTGATCTGCTCCGACGGGCTCTACATCGACCTGACACAGCAGTTGATGACGGCGATCCTGCTGGGGGACGGCAATCCCCAGCGAAAGGCCGAGGCCCTGGTCGATGCTGCCAACGCAGCCGGGGGACGGGACAATGCAACAGCCGTGGTCGTGGTCGCCGATGACGTCGCCCCGGTGTCCGGGGCGGCCATGAGAATCAACGAGGCCACGGTGCGCGATGACGAGACCGAGACAGCTCAGGAGGAGGAACTGGTCCCATGACCAAACGATGGGCCCCCGGAGCCTGCAAACTACTGGCCTGGGAACAGGGCGTAGCACTGCTGGACAGCGAGATCAGTGACGAACAGGCCGAGAAACTCTGGACAACCGTGCAACACGAGGCGAAGCTCGCAACCTTCCTGCAGGCCCTGATGGAAGCCACGGGCGCAGGGTTGTTGAGCATTCCGCCCTTCGCCGTGGCAATCCTGGACGAACGCGGAGCCCACGTGGCTGTTCGTGGAGGATGGCTCGTTTCGGTGCGCACCGCCGATCAGGACATCAGGCTCAACGGCGAGAACATCACCACGTGGGAGGAGAAGCTGGTGGCGGGCGCCGTCGCAGTGGAACTCCAGACATCCGGCAGCCACGACCGGAACCTGCCGCTCACGGGTGGAATCGTCGACGCCGGTCGCGTGCTGTGGTCCTGGGGGGATGAATCACCGTTCCCGTCAACCCTGACGGCCCCGGTGGAGGTGGCGGCCGAGGTGAGATCCCCGGGTGAGCAGCGAGCAGAGACCTTGGTCGATCACGTCCCAACCATGATCCCGAAGGACGACCGCAGCCACCAGGACGACCAACCCAAAACACCAGAACACACACAAGAACCCCGCCACGACACCGGGGAAGACGACCGCAGCCACCAGGACGACCAACCCAAAACACCAGAACACACACAAGAACCCGGCCAGGACACCGGGGATGCGGGCGTAATGCTCACGGTTCCGAAGAGGAAACTTCCAGATCCGGGAAACCCTCAGGATTCCAGAGGACAGACCACCCTGGTTGTGCCCGTCGATCCGGACTCGGTCGTCCCCGACAGCCCCTATGCTCACCTGTGGGACGACTCGGCAGAGGTGGCGGATCCTGGGATGAGCGGCGGGGAGAACATCGAGGCGAAACCGGGTGAACCGAATGCACAGCCCAGTACCAGAACCACGGCCGGCGAATTGCGCGACGGATTGACCGTTGCGGCGAACGACGAGATCCCGATCGCCTCGTTCCCCAGTACTCGCGGCCCGCAGGTACTGGCATCCTTCTGCGCCGCCGGACACCCCAATCCCCCGCAGCGGGTCCAGTGCTACGAGTGCGATGCTCCTGTCAGCGGCCAACCCCAGTTAGTGGAACGGCCACAATTGGGCTGGCTTCGCATCACCGGAGGCGAGACGGTGCCGTTGCACGGCCCCGTGGTCGCGGGACGCAACCCCAGGAGCACGGCTTTCTCATCACCGGAGCCACCACGTTTGATAGCTCTGCCCCACCGTCACATTTCCAGCAACCACATCGCCTTCATCCTGGAAGGCTGGTCAGTGCTGGCTCGTGATCTGGGATCCAGCAACGGCTCCTACCTGCGACGCCACGGCAACCCGCCCGTCCGCCTACCGGAGAACGACACCCTCCTGGTACCCGGAGACGTAATAGACCTGGGACACGGGGTGTTCATCAACCTGGATCGGATTCCCTGACATGCCACCACGCAAACCCGCCCCGGAAATTCCCGGATTCACGTTGATCGACTGGCTGGGCGGCGGCGGTTTCGCCGACGTTTTCCGGTACCACGACCACAGCCTCGATCGCGAGGTGGCCATCAAGGTTCTGCATCGCGGCGGAAGCACCGACAGGGCGCGTCAGGCTTTCCGCACCGAGGCCAGCCTCATGGCCAAGCTCAGCAGCCACCCCAACATCGTCAGCGTCTTCCAAATGGGGGTGGCCGGCGACGGTCGTCCTTTCCTGGTGATGGAAATGTGCGCGACTCAACACCTGGGAGACACCAGTTCCCGCAGACCCTACAGCCCCGCGAAGGCGATGGAACTGGGAATCCAGATCGCAGGTGCGGTCGAGACCGCCCACCGGCTGGGAATTCTTCACCGCGACATCAAACCCTCCAACATCATGTTCACGGCCTTCGGCCGGCCCGCCCTGACCGACTTCGGCATCTCGATTTCCTTGGATCAGGGGGCGTCGGCCCAACTGGCCATGAGCCCCCTGTGGGCGCCGCCGGAGCAATTCGGAAGCTCGGCGGGAAGCATTGGCCCGTGGAGCGACGTCTACTCCTTGTCAGCGACGGTCTGGGCACTGATGGTGGGTCACAGCCCCATGTACCTCCCGGGCGAGTCGAACGACCGGCTGAACCTGGAAGCGCGGATCAGGACCATGCAGGTGCCCCGGACCTTGCGTCCCGATGTGCCCGAGGAACTGGAACGGGTGCTTGCTGTGGGCATGGCCAAGGATGCGCACGCACGCTTCCAGACCGCCATCGAATTCGCGCGAGCGTTGCAGAGTGTCCAAGGTGTGATCAACCAGCCCGTCACGTCCATTGACGTGTTCACCGAACCCGGACAGGAACACTACGACGAGGAGGAGCTGCTCGACGAGGGAACCCGGATCTCAGGGTTCCAGTTGATCGACCCCGACCAGGTTGACCAGACCAGCAGTGCCACCGGCCCCACCTCCGGTTCGACGACGCTGGAGGGACGGGACTCCACCGGTGGCGGGTACGGTTCAACACCTGTAATTCCAGCGGCCGTGCTGCAACACGGCCGCGGCGTCGCCGCTCCCGGTCTGCGAGATTTCACCTTCACGGGCGAACCTCCGGAGCAGCTGCCGACAGAGCCCGTCGATGTGCTGCGTTCCGCACCCCCGGCCCCCGAAACCCCCGTCAGTCGACGTCCCCCCTGGAAATTGATCGCATCCGTGGCTGTCGCCTTGGCCGTGGTCATCGGAGCGGTTTTGGTGTTCACGCTCAACCGGGGGCAGGGAGCCACCACCCCAGATGTCACCGCCAGCACGAGCCGCAGCGGTCGTCCGGCGGATCCCCTCGTCATAGTTCCCAAGGTCACGGACCTGACGGGACACATCGACGGCGACAAGGCGACGTTCACGTGGACCAACCCAGCTCCCGAACCGGGGGATCAGTTCCGCTACACGCTGTTAGATCCCCGCAATGGAACCGCCTACGAGGCAACCAGCGAAACCACCGTCACCGTATCGAAACTTCCGGGTGACACGTGCCTGGAGGTGGCGTTGACCCGCAGGAACGGTCGGAGTTCCGAACCGGTCAAAGGGTGTGCGGCATGAGTACTCTGCAGATCGACTTCGCCGGCGAGGTGTACCAGGTGGAGCCGGGGCAGGAGTTCATCATCGGGCGCACCGGCGATCTCGCCATCGAGGACAACCCATACCTGCACCGTCAGTTCCTGTCCATCCGCCACGACAGACAGATGTGGTGGGTGCACAACGTGGACAGCCGCATCCCGGCCCGCCTATCAGACATCAACTGCTTCACCACCAGCACCCTTCCACCCGGTGCAGGTCTGTCGCTGGTGTTCGAGTCGATGCTGCTGACCTTCAACGCCGGACAGGTCGGTTACGAAATCGAGCTGTCACTGGCCTCCTCGGTGTTCCAGATGGTGGTGCTACCGGAGGAGGACCTGGGGGACACCACCATGGGGGAAACCCGCTTCACCCATTCACAGCTGCTGGCGATCCTGGCCCTCGCGGAGCCCGTGCTGAGCCGAGCCGGAGTGGGAAGCTGGCAGATTCCGTCGGCCGGTGAGGCTGCGGCACGCCTGGGATGGGCCCAGACCCGCTTCAACCGGAAACTCGACAACGTGTGCGACAAGCTCGACAAGGCCGGGGTGAAGGGGCTGCACGGCGGGGTGGGGTCCTTGGCCAGCAGTCGTCGCGCCAACCTCGTGGACTGGGCGGTGTCATCCCGCCTCGTGACCACCGAGCACCTGCCCGTACTGGACATCGAGGCAGCACAAAACCGCACGATGATGGAGGACTGATGCAGCTCCGGGTCACTCTCAGCAGAGGAGATTCCTTCCACAACGTGCTCATCACCGCCGACGCCACCGCCACCGATGTGGCCACCGCCATTCTCAGTGAAGGATTGTCCGAGCCGCTCGAAACCTCGGGGCCACGCCCGACCCTGCAGGTCCAGGACCCCCTTGGGCACGTCGCGGTGCTGTCTCCCGATGCCGCGGTGGCAGAGTCCGGGGTGCATTCCGGAAGCATGATCCGGGTGGTTCCTGAGCCCGAGAACCATGCGGGCAGTGAAACGGTCGGCGCCGTGCTGCGGGTGTTGGACGGCCCGGACACGGGGCTCGAGGTGCCGCTGCGAATAGGGGCCTCGAGGATTGGGCGTTCCCACAGCGCCGACGTCCGGCTGAGCGACCCGAAGGTGTCGAAACTCCACGCCCGGGTTCTTGTGGGCACCACCATCGACATCATCGACGACAACTCCGCCAACGGAGTGCTGGCCGGAAACCAGCTGCGCATCGACGCCATGGCAGGTGCGCGCAGCGGTGCCAGCGTCGAGGTGGCCTACATGCGTCCCCCTCGGGTGCTGTCCCGGCCCGTGTCCATGGAACTGGAACTACCGGACGTTCCCGAACCCCCGACCCGCGCACGATTCCCGTTGCTGGCGCTCATCGGCATGGTGCGTTCCGAACGGGTGTTCGCGTCCGTCTCGACCGAGGCCGTCGACCTGGAGACGGCCCATGCCCTAGCCAGGACCATGTCGCCGCTAGTGGACGCCTCCTCGCCGGTCGAGGACGAATCCGACCTGCCACGCATGGTGTCCGTGGTCGGTCTGTTGGGGTCGTCGGTGGACGACCCCGAGCAGGTGCTGTCGCGGTGGCAGGACAACGGCTCCTACGTGAACCGGTCGGCCCCTGCCGTGCCCCGGGAACGCGCCGGGGATCTGCGTGCCACCGTCGGGCACGCCGGTCTGGAACCGTTCACCATCGACCTACGCTCCCAGGGGCCGCACGCCCTGGTGGGTGGCACCACGGGAGCCGGCAAGTCCGAGTTTCTCCAGGCCTGGGTGCTCGGTATGGCCCACGCCCACAGCCCGGACCGGGTGACCTTCCTGTTCGTCAACTACAAGGGCGGTGCGGCCTTCGCCAAGTGCGTGGAGCTGCCGCACTGCGTCGGGATCGTGACCGACCTGTCGTCCTACCTGGTACGGCGCGCGCTGCGGAGCCTGAGGGCAGAGATCCGCTACCGCGAGCACCTGTTCAACGCCAAGGGCGTCAAGGATCTCATCGAGTTCGAGAAACGCGGCGACCCGGAGTGCCCGCCGAGCCTGATCATCATCGTCGACGAGTTCGCGGCCCTGGTCGGTGAGGTACCGGAATTCATCGACGGCGTGGTGGACGTGGCACAGCGTGGTCGTTCGCTCGGACTGCACCTGGTACTCGCGACGCAGCGCCCAGCCGATGTGATCAAAAACAATCTGCGGGCGAACACGAACCTCCGCGTGGCGCTGCGCATGAACGACGAGCACGACTCCACCGACGTGTTGGGCAGCCCCGTCGCGGCCTCCATCGACCCAGCGAACCCGGGCAGGGGGGTCGCGAAGATGGGACCGGGACGGCTGATCCCGTTCCAATCGGCATTCCCGGGTGCCCGCACCCCCGCGGAGCCCCCCGCTCCTCCCATCGACGTCGACGAGCTGGACTTCGGAATGGTGACGCGGTGGAAGATTCCCCGCGCCTCCACCTCCGGCGACCAGGTGGAGAAGGACATCGAGCGGGTGGTGCGCACGGTGTCACAGGCCTCGACGCTGGGACGAATCCCGACTCCCCGTCGACCCTGGCTGGACACTCTCAGCGAGTCCTACGACCTTCTGACATTGAAACAGCAGCGCGATTCCACCCTCATGCTGGGTGTCGTGGACGACCCGGACAACCAGAGCCAGTACCCGGACGCTTTCCATCCGGACGAGACCGGGAACATCGTCTATTACGGGGCCGGCGGGTCGGGCAAGACCACGGCGCTGCGGTCGCTGGCGATCGCAGCCTCCATCACGCCGCGGTCCGGCCCTGTTCACATCTACGGCCTGGATTTCGCGGGTGGTGGTCTCAACATGCTCGAGCCGCTGCCGAACGTGGGTGCCATCATCTCGGGCGACGACGACGAACGGGTGTCACGGCTGATGGAGATGCTGACCAAGAAACTGGACGAACGAGCAGCGGCTTTCAACGCAGTGGCAGCCGACGTCCTCAGCAAGTACCGGCAGCAGCCGGGAAAACAGGATGAACCTCGTATCCTGATCCTGCTCGACGGTTTCCAGAGTTTCCGCACCGAGTACGACTCAGGGTTGCAGCGGGCGAAGACCTACTCCCAGTTCCACAGGTTGCTGGCGGAGGGCCGTGCCGTCGGGATCCACGTGGCGGTCACCGCGGATCGTGGGGCCGCGATTCCTTCGGCCATGCAGGGTTCCTTCCAGGAACGGATCGTGTTGCGGATGAGTGACACGGATCAGTACCTGACCCTCAACGTCCCGAAGGACGTGCTGAACAACGCCAGTCCTCCGGGACGTTGCATGAACAGCCGCAACGGCAACGAGATGCAGCTGGCGATGCTCGGCAGCGACCCGTCGCCGCCGGCCCAGGCCCGGGAGATCGAGCTGCTGGCCGGGCCGCCGAAGTCCGGGGTGTCGTCGCTAGTACGGTGGCTTGCACAGTCGATGGCGAACGCCCACCCGCAGGTGCCGAGGATTCTGCTCACGGCCCGGCCCTCGCCGCTCGCCAAGCTGCCCCTGTGGACGGCGGCGATCACGGGACCCGACCGGGTGCAGGACTACATCAACAACCAGTTGAAGCCCTACCTCACCACCGAGGCCGAGCCGCGACAGCCGCGGGTCGCAGTGTTCGTGGAGCAGTTCTCGGAGCTGGCCGGTTCCCTCGCGGACGCGACGTTGGCGGAGGCGTTGAAACTGGCACGCCGCAACGGGCACCTGATGGCGGGGGCCGGGGAGACGGCCTCGTTCTCGGGTTTCAACTCCAGCATCCCGGAGCTCAAGGGAGCCCGCCAAGGTATGTTGCTGCAACCCGAAACCACGGACGGCGACATCTTGAAGGCCGCCCTGCCCCGATCCCGAGCCGCTGATTTCCCGCCGGGCCGCGGTTTCTGGGTGAGCGCCGGCAACGTCGTCAAAGTCCAGGAGGCTTATTCACAGAACGGCCAGCCACCACCAGAGACGCATCCTAAATAAATAGATTGGACGGCTCGTTTCAGATAGAATAGGTGTTGAATAAAACACTAACGAAACGAGCCGCTGAATGTATAATAGCACAGGCCTAGTTGACGATCAGTTCAACGCCCTCTACGAGTGCCTCAAGGCGGCAATATGCAACAGTCTTAAACAAGACAGAAAAACCGGTGCAGATTCCGACAGTTCTAGGTATCATAGGGGCGCTCGACAGGTACCCAAGGACACCGCCCTCCTGATCGACGGTACGCTCCTGCCCTGCTGGAGATGGAAAGCCGAGAAGACCATCTTCTCAGGCAAGCACCGCCACAGTGGCGTCAACGTCCAGAGCCGTCACTGACACCCACGGAAACCTCCAGTGGATCTCACCCATCCTCGAAGGGAGTATCCATGACGTTAAAGCATTCGATACCCACGAAATCCTGAGGCACCTAAAAGCTAGAAACATCATCGCTGACAAAGGCTACATCGGCCGCGGACTCCACACTCCGGCCAGAACCCAACCCGGACGAAAACTAACCGAGCTGGAAAAAGACTATAACCAACGAATCAACCACATCAGATGGCCCATCGAACGTGCCATCGCGCACCTCAAAACCTGGCGCATCCTCCACACCATCTATCGCCGCCCATACTCGACATTCCAAACCACAGTCAACGCCATCACAGGAATCATCTTTGGGATTCTGTGAATAAGCCTCATGGTGACATACAACTATCTTCTCCCGGATGACTGGGTCCAGGTGCGACTGGATCCACTGGATCGTTCGTCGGTCAAACAGTTGACTGATCGGATGTTCGCGGACATCGATGACGAGGTGACGCGCGTCCGCGTCTCCGGCTGGGTCACTAGCCGGATGACGACCCAGCTCGAGGAGATCTCGAGCCAGGGAGCCTGGGCGGCCTACCTGCCTGCCGAGGATCCCCGGCTCTCCCCGGTACGGCCCATGATCGTGACCCGCCCCTTCGACATGACAACCACGGATTCCGATCCCATGGAGGTACTCGTCGCGTTGGCCGCGGACTCGGACGGGGAGTTCTCGACGATCGAGCCCCAGAACATGGTGGGTTTGAAGATCCGGATGCCGGAGGATCCGGAGAAGGCCCTGCTCGATTCGCTCGCCGAGGTTCCCGAGGACATCCTCGAGTTGACCATCCGCGACGAGCTGCTGGCGGCGGCTGCCGAGACCACCCGGTTGTCGCGCCGCGTCCAGTACATCATCGGCGACCCCTCAGACCGGACCGCTGGATGGCGATCGAGGCATCCGTCAGCTGCATGCTGGCCGAGGAGGCCTCCACGGCCCTCGACGGGGTGGAGGAGTTCTTCGACGCCTGGGTGACTGCCGTGAGCTGGGTCGACGAGGATGACCCGGACGAGTCCGCCGAGGAGGAGAAGCCCGATGAGTGAACCGACACCCGTGGTGCTGCCGCTGCCGCCCAACATGCCGCAGGAGCAGGCACCGGCGTGGCTGAATGAGGTGTTCCCCGATCTGATGCGAACCGGTATCGTCACGGATCCCGAAGGCACGGCAGCCGTACTCCTGGAAATGACGGCGTTTGGCATCCCCGAGCCTGCGGTAGCGTGCTGCGCCCTGCTGCTTCCCGACACCATGCCGCTGTTGGTCGCGGTGTTCGCCTCACCGGATGCCGGCGAGGCAGCGATGCTGCCCAGCCTGCTCGTCGACGATACCCCGGGAGACACTGTCATCAAACGTGCCGACGAGACGGTGGATGCGCTCGGCATCCGGGTTTTCCAGGCGTCACGGGTGGTGTCCTCGTTCGAGAACGGGGAGAACAAATTGTTCCTCCGGGGCGCCTTGGCGGGCACTCGTCCGGTGAACGGCGTTGAACGCGACGTGTGTCTCTACTTCACCGGCATCGAGATCGGCAACCTGACCACCGCGTTCTGGCCGCTGACCGCGTTCCTCGTCGGCGACCTCCTGCCTCAGCTCATTCAGCTCGGCGAGAACGCCTGACACAAGACTTGGCGGAGGCACGGTGGGGAACCGCCGCCAACCTATAGCAACATCCCCACGCAAGAAAGGAAGGACGACTCATGGCAGCGAATCTCAATGTCTCCTACGAAGCGATGGAGAGCGAGGCTTCTGCACTGGTCAGCGGTAAAGAAGAGATCACCCAGAAGCTGAGTGCCCTGAAAACCCGCATCGACAACCTGGTGTCCAATGGTTTCGTGACCGACCAGGCCTCTGGTGCGTTCAACGAGATGTACCAGAATTTCACGACCTCGGCCAGCAACACCATCTCGTCCCTCGACGGAATCGCCAACGGTCTGCGTTCCATGGCGAACGCCATGCGCGAGACCGACTCCCAGATGGCGAGCCAGATCCGCAGCTGACCCTTTTCCCGGACGACGCCGGTTGCCCTGCCCGTGGCTTCACGCCACGAGCTGTGAACAACCGGCGTCGTTACTTTCTCAGTCGAAGATCGGACCGACGTCGCGGGACCGCTTGAGCTCGAAGAATCCCGGGTAGGCGGTGACTTTCACGAAACCGTCGAACAGCTCACCCGCGGCCTCGCCCTTCGGGGCGGGCGAGATGACGGGACCGAACAGCGCCATGCCGTTGACGCGGATGACCGGGGTGCCGACATCCGTTCCAACGAGGTCCTGGGCCACCTTCTGGTAGGCGCGCAGGTCGGTGTCGAACTCGTCGGTGGTGACGCGTTCAGCGATGTCGGCCTCCAGGCCGCAGTCGGCGAGGGCCGCGGCGACGGTCTCGACGTCGACCGGCTCACCTCCGGGATGGAAACGGGTGCCGAGCGCGGTGTAGAAGTCGCGCAGGACGTCGTGGCCGTGGAGTTTCTGCACCGCGGCTGCCGCACGCGAAGCGACGAGGGTGGCGTCGATGCGTTCCCGGTAGCCGGGGTCGAGGTCGCGTCCCTCGTTGAGGATGTAGAGGCTCATGGTGTGGAAGGTGACCTTCACGTCGCGAACCTTCTCCACCTCCAGGATCCAGCGGGAGGTCATCCACGCCCACGGGCATGTCGGGTCGAACCAGAAATCAACTTGAGTGGTCATGCACTCATCCCACCACACTGCGCCAAAGAAGCGACCCCTGTCGAGATCACGCTCTCGGCTCCGCTATGTTCAGGACCGGTTTACGTCCGTCACGAGGAAGGTCCCATGAGCGAACAACCCACCGTGTCCACATCCGGTTCGAACGGGTTTCTCTCACCGCGACGGGTGGCGCGGGTCGCGATCCTGGTGGCGCTGTCGGGGGTGGGGGCGTTCATCAAGATCCCGAGCCCGACGGGCACCGTCGCTTTCGACGCGGCCCCCGGATATCTGGCCGCGGTCGTCTTCTCCCCGCTGGAGGGTGGTGTCGTGGGGGCGCTCGGACACCTGATCTCCGCCGCGACCGCCGGTTTCCCGCTGGGCCTGCCGATCCACCTGATCATCGCGGCGGAAATGTTCGTGTTCGCCTGGGTCCTCGGCGTGCTGGCCCGGCCCCTGGGCGCCGTGGTGGCCGCTGCGGTGGCGGTGCTTCTCAACGGTCTGCTGGCCCCCGCGGTCCTGCTTCCCATCGGCGGGCTCGGAATGTATGCCGCGCAGGTGGTGCCGCTGCTGGTGGGTTCCGCCATCAATGTCGTCGTGGCCGTGATCGCGGGGATCGCCCTGGCGGCGGCTGGGCTCGCCGAACGTTCCGTACGACTCATGGGCCGCAGCACATCGTGACGGACCCGGTTCGTCCCGTCCGCGACCTCCTGATCGTCGACGGCTCCCCGCCTCTGGTGATCGCCTGCGACTCGGTGGGCGGTATTGGACCGCGACCCGCCGATCTGGTGCGGGTGTCCGCCGACGTGGTGGCGCACTTCGCGGCCCGGGTGCCGCTGCTGGAGGTGCTGTGCTCCGGGGCGCAACCCGTCGCGTTGGTCAACACCCTCTGCCACGACATGGCCGAGGCCACCGTCTTCATCGACACGTTCCGCGCGGTCGCCTCGGAGGTCGGCATCCGAGGCGACGCGGTGACGGGCAGCACGGAGGAGAACGTGCCCTCACCCGCGACGGGGGTCGGGGTGACGGTGATCGGCACCCTGGCAGGTGACCTGCTCACCGGTGGGGGCCGCCCGGGCGACGTGGTGATCTGTGTCGGCTGGCCGCGTTCCGCCCCGCACGACGAGGTTTTCATCGGCCATCCGGACATCGTGCCGCTGTCTACCGTGCAGACCCTCGTCACCACCGGAGCGGTCCACGACGCCCTGCCGGTCGGGTCGCGGGGCATCGGTTACGAGGCCGGGCAGCTCGCCGAATCCAGCGGGTGCGCTCTCACGTGGCTGCCCCACCCCCTCCCCCTCGACGTCTCGGGTGGGCCTGCCAGCTGCGTGCTCCTCGCCTGCGACCCGGCCTCCGTCGCCGACCTGCGGAATGCGGTTCCCGGACACGTCCCGTGGCATCCGGTGGCGGAACTGACAGCGAAACCGACGCACCGGTGATCGAGGCCCGAGGGCTCGGTTTCTCCCACCGCGGCACCGGAACCCGGCAGCTAGCCGACATCACCTGCGACATCCCCGCAGGAAGCCGCGTCGCGGTGATGGGCGCCGCGGGTGCAGGCATGTCGACATTCGCGATGACCCTGAACGGCCTGGTCCCCCACCACCACCCCGGCGACCTCTACGGGCAGCTGCGGGTCGCGGGCATCGCCACCCACGAGACGACCCCGCCCCGCCTGGTGCGCGTCGTCGGCCTGGTCTCGCAGAACCCGGAAGCCCAGGTGATGGAGCGCCTGGTGATCGACGACGTCGCCACCGGTCCCGCGAACCTAGGGCTGGACCGCGACGAGGTGCTTTTCAGGGCCCGGCGCGCCCTGGAAGAGGTCGGGCTGGCGGGCCTGGCGGATCGTGAAACGGCCACGTTGTCCGGCGGGCAGCTCCAGCGACTCGCGATCGCCGGGGCGCTCGCGATGGAACCGCAGATCCTGGTCCTCGACGAACCCACCTCGGCCCTCGACCCGGAGGGGGCGGCGACGGTGCGGCGCATCGTCGCGGACCTCAGCGCTGCGGGACGCACCGTGGTCATGGTGGATCACGACCCGGATGCCGTGGCCGTCTGGGCGGATCTGCTCCTGGTGCTGGAGGAGGGGAAACTCGCGTATTTCGGCGCACCTGGTGCGTTCCTCGACGACGAGCGGCGGGTCGCGGCGGCGGGGATCCGCCCCCGCCACCGGTGCCGCGGCGGTGTGCCGGAGCGACCCGAACCACAGACTCCCCCCGTCCTGGAGGCCATCGACCTGACCCACCGCTACCCGTCGGGGGTGCTGGCCCTCGACGGGGTCGACGTCACCATCCACCGCGGCGAGTTCGTCGCGCTACTGGGCGGCAACGGCGCGGGCAAAACCACCCTGGCGAAACATTTCGCCGGGCTGCTAGAACCAACCTTTGGGACGGTCCGCAGCCACGCTGAGCGGGTGGGGTTCGTCTTCCAGAACCCCGACCATCAGATCTTCGCGAACACCGTCCTCGACGAGGTCGCCTTCGGGCCGCGCAACGCGGGACTGCCGGACCCGGAGGTGGCGGAACGGGCCGGTCGGGCCCTGAAACGGGTGGGGCTGGGGGATGTCGCAGGACTGCATCCGCTGCGGCTCGGACGCGGGGACCGGCAGCGACTGGCGGTGGCCTCTGCCCTGGTGATGAACCCCGACGTCCTCATTCTCGACGAACCCACCAGCGGCTTGGACTGGCGGGGCGCCGAGGCGCTCATGGGATTGCTGACGGACCTGAATCGCGACGGCACCACGATCGTCATGATCACCCACGACCTGCCCCTGGCGGCCCGTCACGCCTCCCGCACCGTGACGCTGCCCGCTCCCGTCCCAGAGATAGCCCCGAAGGATCCCGGGAATGCGACCGCACGCGGGAACGGTCTCGATGTGCGTTCAAAGCTCATGGCGCTGACAGCCGTCGTCGCCGCGACCTTCCTTGCCTCCGCTCCCCTGGTCCACCTCGGGCTGGCCGCGCTCACCGCCGGAGCCCTGGTGCGGGTACGCGGGATGCGTGGGCTCTGGGGGCTCTTGGCCCCGATGCTCCCCGTACTGGCCCTGGTCTTCGGTTTCGCCGCCTTCACCCCGGGCGGAATCGGGTACGCCTCCACCCTGGTGTTGCGGCTGGTGACGATGCTGTGCTCGACGGCAGCGCTGCTGGCCACCACCCCCGCCGAACGATTCACCACCCTGATGCGCACCCTCCGGCTGCCGAATCCGCTGGTGTTCGTGTGCACAACCGCGCTGCGTTTCATCCCCACCCTGCGGCGGCGTTCCCGCCAGATCACCGAGGCCCAGCGGGTCCGGGGAGCTCACATCGACTCGCGCGGCCCGGTGCGTCGCGTCCTGGCCCACGCCACCATCATGGTGCCGCTGCTGACCAGCGGAATTCGCATGTCGGAGGACCTGGCGGCGGCGATGATCTCCCGCGGCTACGGCATCACCCGCCACCCGACCCGCCTGCACGACCTCCACTGGACCTGGCGCGACACCCTCCTGGCCCTGGTATCAGCCGCCCTACCGCTCCTCGCCGTCGCCGCCGGTTGAATCCTTTTCGACGAGTTCGTGCACACCCTCGACTATCTCGCTCGGGCGGAAAGGGAATCTCTTGGCAGATTCACGGGTGGTGATCCCGGTGAGCACCAGAACAGTATGGAGACCGGCCTCCATTCCGGCGACGATGTCGGTGTCCATTCGGTCACCGATCATTCCCGTGTGTTCACTGTGTGCGCCTATCCGATTCAGCGCAGAACGGAACATCATCGGATTCGGTTTCCCGACCACATAAGGTTTCTTCTGTGTCGCCTCACTCACAAGAGCAGCAATTGCTCCGGTGGCGGGCAATATCCCATCGTTGCTGGGCCCTGTGGCATCAGGATTTGTGACGATGAAACGCGAACCGGATTCGATCAATCGAATTGCACGAGTGATTGATTCAAATGAATACGTTCGAGTTTCCCCTATGACCACGAAATCCGGATTGCGGTCGGTAAGCACGAAACCGGCCTCGTGAAGGGCGGTTATGGTGCCCGCCTCGCCAATCACATACACCGAGGCCCCCGGCTGCTGCTGCTCCAGGAAGGTGGCGGTGGCCAGGGCCGAGGTCCAGATGTGGTCCTCGGGAACTTCCAGCCCAGAGTCACGCAGCCGCGCCGAGAGGTCGCGGGGGGTGAAGATCGAGTTGTTCGTCAGCACCAGGAACGGCGTTTCCGTGCGGGTCCACTGTTCGATCAGCTCCTGGGCCCCGGGAAGCGCCTGTTCCTCGTGCACCAGGACCCCATCCATGTCGGTCAGCCAGGCATGCACATCACTTCGCAGTCGCATCATGACGTCACGCTACAGGCTCAGCTCAGCGCGAGCCCGTCCGAGAAATGCGCCAACCTCTTGGTCGCGCAGCCTTGCCAGCAGGCCCTCCGGCATCCCAGCCGCCTCGTACAGGGCAGTGCTGACCGCACGCTCGTGGCTCCACGCGATGACCACCCGTACGGTGCCGGCGAGCCTACCGACGGCATCTAGCAGCGCCCACCGCTCCTCGTCGGGGATCTCGGAGCGGACCAGCGCGTCCACCACCAGCTGCACCACGTGGTCCGAGGCCGCCAACATCATGGGGTTCGCGGCGCCCTTGGTGACGTGCACCAGCCCGATGAAGGCCATCCAGACCAGGTAGTCGTCATCCCACGGCCCGGTCACCGTCCGCCCCCACCAGCGCTCCAGGTCCTCCCGCGACGGCTCAGCACCCTCGGGCAACCGGGAGTACAGGACCTCTTCCAGGCCCTGCGCGACCTCGGGCCCGAGGGCCAGCAACCGTTCCTGGTGGCGTCGAATGGCTTCGCGGTCCTCGTCGCGCAGGAGTCGCTGCGGGGGAATCTGCCCGACCGCCTCCCGCACCATCACGTGCAATGTCTCCATGATCAGGCCCTCGTGAGTAGCTGTTTGATCTCCACGGCCGCGACGCGGGCCTCTATCCGCATCAGGCCAAGGTTGGATTCAATCGGTCCTTGCATCACCAGCACTGCGTCCTCGCCGGCCCCGTAGACGACCAGGTATCCGTTCCTGCCATGGATGACGGACTCCGACAAGTCACCCATGTTGGTGCGCTCGGAGATACGTTTCCCAATTCCCAGGGCGGTGGCGGCCATCGCGGCGATGCGTTCTGCATCCGCTTCCGGGAAGTCGTGAGCAATGGCCAGGCCGTCCTGAGAAGCGATCATGACGCCATGAAGCTCCGGTATGGCCCGCCTGATGGCACTGAGAACAAGCTTGAGATCACTGTGCTTGCTGCTGCCGAATTTTCCATCCATTGCGCTTCCTTCCGCCCTCGTTGGATATGTCACCCCACAGTGCCTCAGTGCCGGGACACCTCCTGAGGACACTCGCGGACATGTTATCCCCTTTTTGTAGGTCTTCCCCCGAAGTGGAATACTAGATGATTCCAGACGAAAGTTAGGATGTGAACGCAAAAACGTTCAGTGAAACTGGATCGGATACCCGGATGCAGCAAGTCGGGATATAAGGTCGGTTCACAAGAGTATGGAGGTGCCGTGAAGGGAACCATGGTGGCCGGGGTCGCCGGGTTGGTCGCACTCGTGGCCGTCGGGGCGGCAGGTGGTGCGCTGCTCGTGGAACGGACACTCACCGAGGAGGCGACCCGCTCGCTCGCAGCCCAGGGACTTGACGCCCACGTCGCCTTCTCCGGGTTGACCGCCACCGTCTCCGCCGCCGATCCAGACCAACTGCCGACGGCGATGAAACTGGTGCTGGACATCCCGGGGGTGATCCGCGCCGAAGCCGATCGTTCCTCGCTGCCCGCCGCATCCACGTCACAGGCCACGAAGCCCGCGACGCCCACCCCGAGCCCCTCTCCCACACCCACACCCAGCCCCTCCGAACCGACGCCATCCCCCAGTCCGTCGCCCAGCCCGACTCCCAAGGAGATGCCGAAGTCGGTGGTGAAGTTCGAGGGTGGGGAGTCAGAAGTCTCGTCCAGCGAACGGACCAAGATCGTTGAACTGGCGGTCTGGCTCCAGGCCAATCCAGATGTCACCGTCGAAGTCGCCGGGCACACGGACAACGGGCGTTCTTCTGATTTCCGGCGGGAACTGTCGGAGAAACGCGCACAGCGCGTGGTCGACGCCCTCGTTGCGGCAGGGGCGAATCGCGATCAACTGGTGGCAGTCGGAAAAGCCGACACAGAACCCGCGGAATCGAATTCGACTCCGGAGGGCCAAGCAGCGAACCGGCGAGTGACGTTCGTGCAACGAGGGGAAAGGTAGATCATGAACGGATATCTTCTGCTGGCCATCGAACTGGCGGCAATTCTTGTCGTGTGCGTCGGTTTGGCGTTGTTCCTGGGATGGGTACTCGGAAAACGTTCCGCCCGCGCGAAACTGGCCGCCGAACAGGATTCGTCACAGACACCAGCGACGGATGCGTTGAAGACCTCCAGGGTCGAGGAGAAGAAGGAACCCACCCCTCTCACTTCCCGTGCAGTTCCCGTGACCGCACAGACATCACCTGTCACCACGCAGTCCCCCTCCCCGATCGTGGCTTCCGCATCCGATCCACAGCAGCCGGTGTCGAGCCCATCGCCCTTTGCGCCCAGCCCGTCGCCCACGGGTAACGCAGCCCCCGCCGAGACGGGGACTGCTCGGCCCGATCCCCTCAACGACCACACCATCTCCGACGATTCCGCCGTCGACACCCACCTGATCCCCCGGATCGCCGACCAGACCACGTCCCCCGCCCCCGAGCCCGAGGCTTCCGATCCGCGACTTCTGGATGCGGAAGCCCGCGCCAACGAGGCCGAGAGCAAGGCCCGTGACGCCGAGACCAAGGCCCGCGAAGCCGAAGTCAGGATCGAGGAGGCCAATCAGCGTGCCCGTGAGGCCGAGGCCAAGGCCCAGGAAGCTGAAGCAAAAGTCGAAGCGGCTGAGGCGAAGGTTGAGGAGGCCGGTCAGCAGATCACGCAGGCCGATCAACGCGTTTCCGAGGCCGAGGCCAAGGCCCAGGAGGCCGACCAGATGGCCCGCGCCGCCGAGACCCGTGCCGCCGAAGCGGAAACCCGCGTGCAGGAGGCCAACCAGCACATCAACGACGCCGAACAGGCCCGTCGCCAGGTGGTCGAGCTGGAGGAACGGATCAACAAACAGGAAATCGACATGGCCCGGCTGGAGAACCGCGCCACCACCGCCTGGGACAAGACGATGCCTACCCTCATCGAACGAATCGAGTCCCTGGAAGACGATCTCTCCCATGCCCGCCGCGAAGCCGCGGAACTCCAGGCCATGCTCGCCTCCGAACGTGACCAGGCCACCCCCACCCCGGCTCCCGAGGCCGATACCGAAGAAGAAGCATCGGAAGCCGAACCCGTCCACGAGGACATCGTCGACGAGGCCACCGGGCAGACCGAAGTCATCAAGGAAGATTCCTGGCAGACAATCGGTCCTGGCACCGGAGCCGCACAGGAAACCCCGATCACGTTCGCATCCAGCGCCCTCCCCAGCATGCAACCCGCCACGGAGGACGAGGGCGAGAACGAGGAACCGGAAGACCTCGAGTCAGCAGAGGAAACAGCAGACGCCGAGGAAGCGGCAGACACCGAAGAAACGGCAGACACCAAGGCCGATGCAACCGAAGAACCCGAACCGACCAGCGTGACCGCAGAGGATGCTCCTGCGGAGCCGGTGGATACCGATCCGGTGGACGAGAAAACCGACGGGACCGAAGAGAACGAAGAACAACAGCCCACCGCCGAGGAATCCGCCACCGAGGAATCCGCTGCAACCGAAGAACCCGAACCGGACGAAGAGGCCACCGAAACTCGCCTGATGCCGCTGATTCCAGAGCCCACCTTCACCAATTTCGACGAACTCACCGCCGCCTGGAAGGAGCGGGAGACCGTCAGGTCCGAGAAGAAGCCGCAGAGCACCAGCCACACCACGGCGTGGCCCGAGCCGGAGGACGTGGAGGCAGTCACAGCGACCCGCCTGATCCCCGTCATCAAGGATGAAGAACTAGCTCCCCGACCCAACGGGAAAGACGATCTGGAGGCTCTCACCGACACCGGAAGTTTCGCCCGGCTCATCGCAACCGGCCCGGCACCGGAAGCCCCTTCCTTCACCGCTCCCTTGGACATCCCCGGAACGGAATACCTCACCCCCTCGACGCCGGCCTACCCCGTCACGGCACACCACGACGACGCGACCATCCCCGACATCCCAAGGATCACCGCACTGATCGCCCAGCCCTTCGAAGCCAAGCAAGACGATGCCACCCCCGACTCACGGCACGACGCAACACCATCAAAAAGCGACCTGTTGATCGATGAAACCGAGGTCGACGAGGTTCCCGTCACCGCCGGGCTCGCCGAGCCGGAACCAGCCGCGGATCCGCGAGTCAACGCGGGACACATCATCGCTCCCCAGTTCAGCATGACCAAGGAACACGACGGCATCCTGCGAAGCCCCCTTGAGCGGAAGGGACAACAGATCTCGATCAGCCTCGAGGAAGACTACACCCTCGCCGATCCCATCGACGAGGAGATCGAGGTCATGGATGCCCCCGAGGAAGAGTTCCCCGTCGGGGTCGGTATCCCGCCCGAGGACTACCCCCGGGCCCGGTGATCAACTGGCAAGGTCAGCGGTACCGAGCCTGACCGGCTGCCTGCTCCGCTCCGCATCACCCCTGAGCCGTCGGGCCAGGGTGAGGGCTTGGGGAATGTAATTCCCGGAGTAGAGAGCAGCATGCACGAGAACCATGTGGAATTGGTGCACAGACACCCGGTGCTGCCACCCATCCGCCAATGGACTGACCTCCTGGTAGCCGGCGATGATGGAATCCAGATGCGGGGCCCGGAAGAGGGCCAACTCCGCCAAATCCGTCTCGGCGTGCCCACCATGGGCCGACGGGTCAAGCAACGTACCAGTTGTTCCCTCAGCACCAGGCGTGACGGCCCACATCACGTTCCCGGCCCAGAGATCGCCGTGGATCCTCGCGACATCCCCGACCAGTGCGGGCTGGGGCGCATCGAAACGCCCCTCCGCCACCAAGTCAATGGCTCGATGCAGCACCAACCTGGCTTCCCGGGGAACCTCCGCCAGCCTCAAGTAGGGACGCAACCGCGCCTCGGCATAGAACTCGCCCCACCCGTTCCATCTGGGGGCACGACTGACGGGAGCCGGCAGCTCCGCCAACCGCGCATCGGTCTCGCGCAAACCCGGTGGTGGCGCACCCCAGTGTGACGCGCCAGCCGCATGGGTCCGCGCGAGGCGCCTCCCGAACCTGGCAGCGTCCTCAGAGCTCGGGGTTCCGTGGGTGAGACGGCGGGTCTCCAGCCACGACTGCCCACGATCCACCACTTCAGCCACAGCCGCGCCGCCCGTCGCATCGGCTAGCCAGAAAAGACTCGTAACCTCCGTCGCGATGGCCGCCGGGCTACCGCTCTTGTGGAAACTCATAACCTCACCTCACCAAGCAGGCTCCCGATGCATGACATGTGCGCCGCGTCGCATCTGCCAAGGCCAGACATCCGTTCCATTTCGAGGCTCCCTTGCCTGTGTGACGCCCGGGATCGGTCACCCGGGCCTCAAGTTTACAGGCAATACCGCAGGAAACCAGCCCATGATGACGGGCACGTCTGCGTGCCCACGTGGGTGTGGTTGTGCTCCCACACGTGTTTGGGGTGTGGGGGCACTGTGGGTTTGTGTGTCCGGCGGCGTCTTACTCTCCCACACACTCGCGTGTGCAGTACCATCAGCGCTGGGAGGCTTAACTTCCGGGTTCGGGATGGGACCGGGTGTTTCCCTCTCGCTATGGCCACCGGAACAAGTCCGTGACACAAAAGAATATGTTTTTGTTTGTTGTGGTGTTGTGTGTGTTTTGGGATACCTCATAGTGGACGCGAGTAGCAGTTGTTGTTGTGGCAAGCCCTCGGCCTATTAGTATCGGTCAGCTTCACACATTACTGTGCTTCCACGTCCGACCTATCGACCCTGTGGTCTGCAGGGGGCCTTACCACCTTGATGGTGTGGGAGTCCTCATCTTGAAGCGTGCTTCCCGCTTAGATGCTTTCAGCGGTTATCACTTCCCAACGTAGCCAACCAGCCGTGCTCCTGGCGGAACAACTGGCACACCAGAGGTTGGTCCGTCCCGGTCCTCTCGTACTAAGGACAGCCCTTCTCAAGACTCCTACGCGCGCAGCGGATAGGGACCGAACTGTCTCACGACGTTCTAAACCCAGCTCGCGTGCCGCTTTAATGGGCGAACAGCCCAACCCTTGGGACCGACTCCAGCCCCAGGATGCGACGAGCCGACATCGAGGTGCCAAACCATGCCGTCGCTATGGACGCTCGGGCAAGATCAGCCTGTTATCCCCGGGGTACCTTTTATCCGTTGAGTCCTGGCGCTTCCATTCGCTACCAGAAGATCACTAGTCCCGACTTTCGTCCCTGCTCGACCCGTCAGTCTCGCAGTCAAGCTCCCTTGTGCACTTACACTCGCTACCTGATTGCCAACCAGGCTGAGGGAACCTTTGGGCGCCTCCGTTACCTTTTAGGAGGCGACCGCCCCAGTCAAACTACCCATCAGGCACTGTCCCTGAACCGGATAACGGTCCTAGGTTAGATAACCAGAGTGACCAGAGTGGTATTTCAACGACGACTCCACCGAAACTAGCGTCCCGGCTTCACAGTCTCCCACCTATCCTACACAAGTCACACCGATCACCAATACCAAACTATAGTAAAGGTCCCGGGGTCTTTCCGTCCTGCTGCGCGTAACGAGCATCTTTACTCGTAATGCAATTTCACCGGGTTCGTGGTGGAGACAGCGCCCAAATCGTTACTCCATTCGTGCAGGTCGGAACTTACCCGACAAGGAATTTCGCTACCTTAGGATGGTTATAGTTACCACCGCCGTTTACTGGGGCTTAAGTTCACCGCTTCACCACACAAAATGGCTGACAGTTCCCCTTAACCTTCCAGCACCGGGCAGGAGTCAGTCCGTATACGTCCTCTTACGAGTTGGCACGGACCTGTGTTTTTAGTAAACAGTCGCTTGGGCCTGGTCTCTGCGACCCTTGACGCTCTCGAAGCAAGTTCTAACACGTCGCAGGTCCCCCTTATCCCGAAGTTACGGGGGTATTTTGCCGAGTTCCTTCACCACGATTATCCCGATCGCCTCGGTATACTCTACCTATCCACCTGTGTCGGTTTAGGGTACGGGCGGCTAACAACTCGCTAACGAAGCTTTTCTAGGCAGCATAGGATCACTCAACCCGAACCAAAAGGTACGGGCCCATCATGTCTCAGGCATCACGGAATGCGGATTTACCTACATCCCACCCTACACACTTAGCCTCAGAACAACCAACGCGTGAGGATGAGCTACCTTCCTGCGTCCCTCCGCAGCTTGCCTACTACACACTCGGGTCACAGACTCAACCACCCGCCACCCCGAAAGGCAACAGACAGTCTCGCATGCTTAGCATCGCGCGCCTCAGCACGGGCGTTGTTTCGCCGGTACGGGAATATCAACCCGTTGTCCATCGACTACGCCTGTCGGCCTCGCCTTAGGTCCCGACTAACCCAGGGCAGATTAACTTGACCCTGGAACCCTTGGATAATCGGCGGACGGGTTTCTCACCCGTCATTCGCTACTCATGCCTGCATTCTCACTCGTATGCACTCCACGATCAGGTCACCCCACCGCTTCAACACGCACACGACGCTCCCCTACCCATCCACACAACCTTCCGGTCACACATGTGAATGCCACAGCTTCGGCGGATAACTTGAGCCCCGCTAAATTGTCGGCGCAGAATCACTTGACCAGTGAGCTATTACGCACTCTTTCAAGGATGGCTGCTTCCAAGCCAACCTCCTGGTTGTCAACGCAACTCCACATCCTTTTCCACTTAGTTACCGCTTAGGGGCCTTAGCTGATGATCTGGGCTGTTTCCCTCTCGACTATGAAGCTTATCCCCCACAGTCTCACTGCCACGCTCTCACTTACCGGCATTCGGAGTTTGGCTGATTTCGGTAAGCTTGTGGGCCCCCTAGACCATCCAGTGCTCTACCTCCGGCAAGAAACACGCAACGCTGCACCTAAATGCATTTCGGGGAGAACCAGCTATCACGGAGTTTGATTGGCCTTTCACCCCTATCCACAGCTCATCTCCTCGGTTTTCAACCCAAGTGAGTTCGGGCCTCCACGAAGTCTTACCTTCGCTTCACCCTGGCCATGGATAGATCACCCCGCTTCGGGTCTAGAGCACGCGACTACAACGCCCTATTAGGACTCGCTTTCACTACGGCTACCCCACACAGGTTAACCTCGCCACGCACCACTAACTCGCAGGCTCATTCTTCAAAAGGCACGCCGTCACCCAAAACAAAAAATTTTAAGCTCCGACGGATTGTATGCGATCGGTTTCAGGTACTATTTCACTCCCCTCCCGGGGTACTTTTCACCATTCCCTCACGGTACTAATACACTATCGGTCACCAAGGAGTATTTAGGCTTAGCAGATGGTCCTGCCAGATTCACACGAAATTCCACGAGTTCCGTGCTACTTGGGAAAAACGACAACGAGTGACAGACATACGCCTACGGGAGTATCACCCTCTACGCTCCAGCTTTCCAACCAGTTCAACTTCATCCATCATTTATAACTCGCCGGCCCGTCAACAGCCAGACCACATCGCACCCCACAACCCCCATACCGCAACACCTGTCAGCTATCACACGGCACGGGTTTAGCCTCCTCCGCTTTCGCTCGCCACTACTCACGGAATCACTATTGTTTTCTCTTCCTACGGGTACTGAGATGTTTCACTTCCCCGCGTTCCCTCCAACTGCCCTATACATTCAGACAGAGGTCACCGGACACAACTCCGGAAATTCAAGGTTTCCCCATTCGGACATCCCAGGATCACAGCTCGTTTACCAACTCCCCTGGGCTTATCGCAGGTTACAACGTCCTTCATCGGCTCTTGGTGCCAAGGCATCCACCGATCGCACTTAGTAGCTTGCCAAAAAACAACAACAAAATCTACAAAGATGCTCGCGTCCACTATAAAGTTCTCAAAACACACACCCCCAAAAACCCCCCGACACAACCGGGAGACCCCTAGGAGCCACAGAGAAACCGCAGCCACACAAAGACCACCGACCTCTCAAAACCCAACAGCGCGCCACCACAAACATGGTACAAGCCAACGTTCCACCCAGAAACCAAAAACATGACCAGCCCCCAGAAAAACATCCAGGAACAAACCAGCCACACACAAAAAATTGGCTCCTTAGAAAGGAGGTGATCCAGCCGCACCTTCCGGTACGGCTACCTTGTTACGACTTAGTCCCAATCGCCAGTCCCACCTTCGACGGCTCCCCCCACCAGGGTTAGGCCACCGGCTTCGGGTGTTACCAACTTTCGTGACTTGACGGGCGGTGTGTACAAGGCCCGGGAACGTATTCACCGCAGCGTTGCTGATCTGCGATTACTAGCGACTCCGACTTCATGGGGTCGAGTTGCAGACCCCAATCCGAACTGAGACCGGCTTTTAGAGATTCGCTCACCCTCACAGGCTCGCAGCTCACTGTACCGGCCATTGTAGCATGCGTGAAGCCCTGGACATAAGGGGCATGATGACTTGACGTCATCCCCACCTTCCTCCGAGTTGACCCCGGCGGTCTCCAATGAGTCCCCGGCATAACCCGCTGGCAACATTGGACGAGGGTTGCGCTCGTTGCGGGACTTAACCCAACATCTCACGACACGAGCTGACGACAGCCATGCACCACCTGTAAACCGACCAAAAAGGCACGCCCATCTCTGAACGCTTCCGGCATATGTCAAACCCAGGTAAGGTTCTTCGCGTTGCATCGAATTAATCCGCATGCTCCGCCGCTTGTGCGGGGCCCCGTCAATTCCTTTGAGTTTTAGCCTTGCGGCCGTACTCCCCAGGCGGGGTACTTAATGCGTTAGCTACGGCACGGAGAACGTGGAATGTCCCCCACACCTAGTACCCACCGTTTACAGCGTGGACTACCAGGGTATCTAAGCCTGTTCGCTCCCCACGCTTTCGCTTCTCAGCGTCAGGAAAGGTCCAGAGAACCGCCTTCGCCACCGGTGTTCCTCCTGATATCTGCGCATTCCACCGCTCCACCAGGAATTCCATTCTCCCCTACCTCCCTCAAGTCAGCCCGTATCGAAAGCAAGCTCAGAGTTAAGCCCTGAGTTTTCACTCCCGACGCGACAAACCACCTACAAGCTCTTTACGCCCAATAAATCCGGACAACGCTCGCACCCTACGTATCACCGCGGCTGCTGGCACGTAGTTAGCCGGTGCTTCTTCTACTGCTACCGTCACAAAAAGCTTCGTCACAATTGAAAGCGGTTTACAACCCGAAGGCCGTCATCCCGCACGCGGCGTTGCTGCATCAGACTTCCGTCCATTGTGCAATATTCCCCACTGCTGCCTCCCGTAGGAGTTTGGGCCGTATCTCAGTCCCAATGTGGCCGGTCGCCCTCTCAGGCCGGCTACCCGTCGAAGCCTTGGTGAGCCACTACCTCACCAACAAGCTGATAGGCCGCGAGTCCATCCCCAACCAAAAAATCTTTCCAACCCACAAGATGCCTTGCAAGCTCATATCCAGTATTAGCAACCGTTTCCGACTGTTATCCCAGAGATGAGGGCAGGTTACTCACGTGTTACTCACCCGTTCGCCACTCGTGTACCCCCGAAAGGGCCTTACCGTTCGACTTGCATGTGTTAAGCACACCGCCAGCGTTCGTCCTGAGCCAGGATCAAACTCTCCATCGAAAAAATCAAACACACCCACACCCACACAACAATGCAGACACAGGCACATCCAAAAATTCAACACAGAACCCAATCACCGACAAACCCCCACAACACACACAAACATGCATCACAGGAGCCATCAATCAAAGGAAAAAACAAGAAACAAACCAAGAACAAAAAATCCCTGATCCATCCCCAAAAAATGGCATTGACTTAAAGCACGCTGTTGAGTTCTCAAACTTCGGAAGCCATTAAGTTTGGCAACCCGGATAACTTTACTGCATTTCCACCGAATGTCAAACTCAGTGTTCCTGCATTCAGTTATACCGTTTCTGGTGTCACTGCCCCGAAGGGCAGCTTCTCCAAGCTACTCCCTCGCGTCCGGTTTTGCAAATCGGATGTCCCGACCTGGTCTTTCGGCGCATCGTCCAACCCTGCGGCCTTGAGTGGGATCCATGCGACCACACACTCGCCACGGGGCTCGTCGACGGGGGAGTGCCCCAGCCTGTCGCTTCCCAGCGCTTTCGGGGCGAGAGACAACACTACACACTCCCTAAGGCATGCGCAACCCTACGAGTTGACTCATCTAAAACCTTCGCCTGGACGGGTTCACTGCCTCATGTGGGAGTCCCCGGCTAGGCATGATCGGGCATGAGCTGACGATGAGCCAGCGGCGGGCTGTAGACAAAGAAAAAGAAGGCATTGGCGTATCGCAGTGCTGATCGGGCTGCCAAGACCCTGGCCCCTCTTCATGCCCGTGTTGGTGCCGTTGCTGCGAACTGAGAGTGAGATCACCGTGACCGCTACCCAGACCGAGCTGCTCGTCCAGATCTCAGCGGCCACGATCGACCGGATGCTAGCAGGAAGCTCTCGCCCAAGCCAGAAGCCGAGCCCGCCACACGCCCCAACCCAACACCGGCTGAACCGAAGAAAACACATGAGGCAACTAGCCCTATCCTGGCAGGACCAGGAGCAAACCGCATAGGCCATGCCCGAACGTCGACGAAGACATGAGGGAATGTTCTGTTTGTTCCGCTCGGCAGACGTTGACTCGGTCAGCCCGTAGAGACATGAAGAACCTCGTAGGTTGTCCGGTTCATGGACACCTGATCTGCCTCCTTGACGCTCAGCTCGACTCGAATAAGGTTCCACGAGGTCACATCGACGGCGACGACTCGTGCAACGGTGTCATCATCTGAGCTCCGGAGGAAACCGACCGCGAACTCCTCGACGCACTCGGAGGGAGCGACCTCGACCGGTAGCGAGACAGTCTCGATGGACAAGCTGCGTGCACTCGCATGGGTGGCCGGCCCATGGACAAGCCCATGCACGGTCCAGTCCTGAATGGGGTGACGCCCAAAGTCACGCACGATGGATGAGTAGCCGGGTTCACCCCAGCAGAAACTGCGCATGCCATTTGTGTCCCGCCACACATAAAAGGGAGCATAGGCGTTTCGAAACGCCCCCTTCGTCCTATCAAGGATGAGGTAGGCCTTGAACTCGAGTCCAACGAATCCGTCCATGAGATGACCGTTCACGCGAACCCTCTCACGGATGATTCTCATGTCGTAGTCGGCAGGCAAGGTGATTCGATACTGCATCGCGTACATCAGCGCCATTCCTCCATCGAAGGTTCACCAAGCCGATTCCGAGACCGGATCATGTCCATGAACTCGCCTCAGTCCACCTGGTGCCGCAGAGATACTACCTCCCACAACCATGGCACCAAAGGCAACAGGATCCTGTTGAGCATGAGCGAGTACATAGTCACTTGAACGATGGCAACCATCATCGAGGCGAACCACCCGGGGTCCATTCCGGGTGAATAATCCCCGGTTCCGACCCCTGGGCTGGTCGTGTTGGCGGGAGCACTCGCGACCCAACCGAGGGTCTCGATGACCACCCGACGGAGCTCTAGAACTACCAGAACAGCCGCGCCACACGGCTTGTGCCCCGCTACCGCGCGTGGCGGGCAGTAAGGCGTTCACGATTTGAGTTTCGAAAGATCACGATATATCGTAGAGTTATCTACTACGAAAGGATGCTGTCATGAACAGGCACAATCACACCCCGCACGGTCTCCCGCATCACCCAGACCGCGAGCACCACCACGACGACTTCCGGGAAGGGCCCGGCCCGACGGATGGCCCACGAGGCAGGCGTCGCGGCCCGTTCGGTGGGCACCCCCGTGGAGGCCGTGGCCCTGGAGCCCGGGCTGGGGCGGAACCTGGCCGTCGTCGGCCCCGGCCGCCGTGCCGGAGGGCACCGCCGCCAGGACCAGGGCGATCAGCCCGAGGCCGGCGGTGAGGACGGTGACGAGAGGACGCCAGTGGGGCGGCGCCTCCACGCGTTGGGCAACAGAATGCATGGGGGTGCCCTTCTGCTTGTAAGGGATACGGACGTGGGGTGCTTCCACGCTACCGCCATGCGTAATTGAACTGCAATGCGGTGTAACCGAATTGCAATGCATCTCGGCGATCGGTCCCGGGGGCGCCCCTGTGCTGTGTGCCAAGCGGCGGCGGGTGGCTGGTCTGCCAGCTGTGGGTCGTGGAGGGCGCTGTGGCGGGTCATGGCGTGCGGGATGGGGACGCGGCGGTGGGCCAGGGCAAGGGCCCGAGTGTTTACCTGGTCTGGTCCGCGCTGGTAGTAGGCGCGGCTGACGGGGTCGGGTCTGAGGGAGGTGAGGGCGGAGCCGAGCATGGCTCTCTTGAGCCACTTGCTGCCGGCGTGGGAGACGCCTCTCGCCCCTGATCGATGAGCCTGAGCGGCGGGTGACGGGCGCCAGGCCGGGTGTGGGCGGCCGCCGAGCGAGCAGACGGCGGGCGCGCTGACCCATCCCGTCGAGATAGACATTTTCGTACGAGGTCGGCGGTGGCACCGTCTATCTCGTACGAAAATGTCTATCTCGACGCAGGAGGCTCGCAGGCGCAGCAG
>ERZ772799.46-NODE-46-length-50410-cov-4.176566_pt1 | contig 50410 bp, 47 predicted proteins | sample MGYA00511345_ERZ772799 | MGnify/ENA primary metagenome ERZ772799 (study PRJEB29015, sample SAMEA2738037) | human oral metagenome | biome: human oral; feature: human-associated habitat; material: saliva | place: China | collected 2238 ... | reverse complement strand
CAAGAGTTTTCGCCACGACCTGCTCGCTCACGCTCGTGGAGCTCAGCTCAGCCGGCTTCGACGTGCGCACCCTCTCACCTCATGTGATGACGTTCGCGAGTCGGTGCAATCGGCAGCCGTCTCGCTCACCCGGACGCGGCCCCGTAATCCTTCGAGCAGCTCCGCAACTCCTCTGGGCGGCGGTTTGACCCGTGGTGGCGGTCTCCCCCGGCATCTCGGGCAGGTGCCCACCCTCCCCTTCCAACCTCGCTGCCGAAGAGCCAACCCCACCTCGTTCGCCACTCGGCAGGGTTCGTTCAGCACGTCGGACCAGCCGTAGCGCAACGTCGTCCATCCGAGGGTGAGCACGGTCCGGTTGTCCCGGAGTCGGTCTCGTACTGCATCATGGAACTCTCGGCCGTCGAGCTCCACCACCAACCCGTGATCGGGATAGGTGCCATCGAACCGAGTCCCTGCAAGCCGCCGGTCCTGACGAACCATGGCAGGTAACCGGTGCGCCCGTTCGACGTGCCAGAGGTAGCGCCACTCCAGGATGCTCTCGATCCCTTTCCCTGCCGTGGAAGCCAGAAGCAACACAGCGGCACGGTGCCTGACACGCGCAGGTTCCACGAAGGCCTGGATCACCTCGTCAGATGACAGCAGTCCTCTGGAGATCCCGGTGGCCACGGCGTGAATCAGTTCGTCCTCGGTGGCATCGCGGGCATAGTCGACCAAGCTGGTGGCCGGCGACAGCCGTGGGGGGCTCCCGACCGCAGGACGCTCACCCACGCGGTACTCAATACTCCATCCCTCGAAGGCGAACCGGACGCGTCGGGATGTTCTCGGCAACCAGATCACGATACGGCCAGGTTCACGGCGGGTGATGCCATGGAGATGAGTGGCGGCCTCGGCTCCAGCAACGGCGCCAGCACCGCCACGCAGCAACCCGGACCACAGCAGCGACTCCCACGTGGGCCTCCTGAAGCACAGAATGCCATGGGCGATGTGCACCCATCCCCTGCCGGTCAGCCCACGGATGACGGCACGGCTCACCCCAGCTGCGGTGAGCTGGGCGGTCGTGAGAACCCCAGCTTGGGTACGCGCACGACGACAGAGTGGGTCGGGAAGGATGGTTCTGGAGGTCACATCGTCATCATGGGCGGCGGAATCCGCGATTCTCCACGCCACCTCCCACCTGTGGAAAACACCGTCATTTCTACTACCTATTGTCGCACGCGATTACTACGACTTGTAGTTCTTAACGAACGTCAAGAACGCCCAGATGAAACTTTGTGCGACATCGCGAAAGATTTTGTACCGTATACGCTACAAAATCTTTCCAAATGACATAATTCGCGCCCGGTCAGGGGGCGGAGGAAGACGAAGACAGCGACTCGGCCAGGAGGCGCAGGGCCTCATCGCGAACCTCGACGGAGACATCGCGGAGCAGCTCGGCCATCTCACGGGCCAGCACCACCGACTGCGGATCAGCTGGCTCATAACACCACGCGCGGCCTCGACGCTCGCGTCTGGCAAGGCCTTTCTTCGCGAGCCGGTCCAGTACCGTCATGACGGTGGTGTAGGCCAGGTCCCGGTCACGCGCCAAGAGCTCCTGAACCTCGGCAACGGTCAGCGGCTCACCGGCCCGCCACAGCAGCACCATCACCTGCTGCTCCAGCTCACCCCGGGATACCATGACGACATTCTACGGGCGACCGGTTCCCCTCTCCCACAACGCCGCCCGGAAGTGCCCTGGCCGAAAGTTCACAACAAAGCCACCGAGACATCCTGCCGAGTTCTTGAAACAAGATATTCCTGCGTAGTAGGTTCCGCTTCATGGACCCGGTTGCAATAGCGCGGTGGCAATTTGGGATCACCACCGTCTACCACTTTCTTTTTGTGCCGATCACGATCGCGATGTCGATGCTCGTGGCGGTTCTCCAGACGATCTGGGTGCGCACGGGAGCAGAACAGTACCTGCGACTGACGAAGTTCTTCGGGAAACTTTTCCTCATCAACTTCGCCCTCGGCGTGGTGACGGGCATCGTCCAGGAGTTCCAGTTCGGGATGAACTGGTCGGAGTACTCCCGCTTCGTCGGTGACGTCTTCGGCGCACCCCTGGCACTGGAGGCCCTGATCGCCTTCTTCCTCGAATCCACCTTCCTGGGGCTGTGGATCTTCGGCTGGGACAAGCTGCCGAAGAAGATCCACCTGGCCTGCATCTACGCCGCGGCCATCGGCACGCTGCTGTCGTCGACCTTCATCCTGGCCGCGAACTCCTGGATGCAGAACCCGGTGGGTACCAGATTCAACGCCGAGCTGGGTCGCGCCGAGATCGCCGGGTTGGACGGGTTCATGGAGATCATGACCAACCCATTGCTGCGCTCCACGGTCCCACACATCATCTTCGCCTCCTACATGGTTGCCGGAGGTTTGATTGCGGGCATCTCGGCCTGGCACCTGGCCCGCGCCAACGGCGGCGCCGAGGTTCCCGAGGCGGATGTGAAGGCCTACCGGTGGGCGACGAAGTTCGGTGCCTGGGTCCTGATCGCCGGTTCCGCGCTCACCTTCCTCACGGGCGACGCCCAGGCCAAGGACATCACCAAACTCCAGCCGTCGAAGATCGCCGCGGCGGAAGGGGCCTTCGAGGACACCGGCGATTTCTCGCTGCTGACCATTCCCAACGCCGACCAGACCGGCACCATCATCGACATCAAGGTCCCCGGAGTGCTGTCGTTCATCGCCGGGGTTCCGCAGATCAAGGGAATCGACACCATCCGTGAGCAGTACAGCGACCACGGATACTCGAAGCAGGACGGTTCACAAACCGGAATCCAAACCGAGTACGCACCTCACCTGGCTGAGAAGTACGCAGGCATCAACCCGATCCCTGACGTGAACGCCACCTACTGGTCGTTCCGATTCATGATGATTTTCGGTGGCGCAGGAATGCTGATCGGTCTGCTCCTACTGTGGGTGACCCGGAAGGGACGTTCACCGAAACCGTCGAAGCTGTGGACGACGCTGATGGCCGCGATGCCGCTGCTTCCGCTGTTCGGGATCTCCTTCGGCTGGATCTTCACCGAGATGGGACGCCAGCCCTGGCTGGTGGCGGGTGTCATGCCCACCGAGGCGGGCATCTCCCCCACTGCGAGCGCGGGTGACGTGTTGTTCTCGTTGATCGTCTACACGCTGCTGTACGGCCTGCTGGCGGTGATCGAGGTCGGCCTGTTCCTCTACTACACGGCCAAGGGCCTGCCCGAGGTGACCGAGCCGACGGTCTCCGAGGATCCCGACGCCCCCATGTCCTTCGCGTACTGAGCTGGAGAGTTGATCATGCCCCTGCTTGAAACCACTGTTCCGGCGCTCAACGTCGTCTGGTTCCTGCTGATCGCCGTTTTGTGGATCGGCTTCTTCTTCCTGGAGGGCTTCGATTTCGGAGTCGCCATGCTCCTGCCCGTGCTCGGTCGCGATGACAAGGAACGCCGCGTCATGGTCAACACCATCGGTCCCACCTGGGATGGCAACGAGGTGTGGCTGCTGACCGCGGCGGGCGGAATCTTCGCGGCTTTCCCCGGCTGGTACGCCACCTTGTTCTCCGGTCTCTACCTGCCAATGTTGCTGCTGCTCGTGGGACTGATCCTGCGAGGAGTGGCGTTCGAGTACCGCTCCAAGCATCCCGACGCCAAGTGGCGCGCAACGTTCGATGTGTTCGCCACCTACGGGTCGCTGGCCGTGTCCCTGGTGCTCGGTATCGGGTTCGCGAACTTCGTGATCGGCCTGGCCAACGACGGCAAGTTGTGGAACGGCAGCTTCTTCGGGTTGTTCGGTCCGTTCGCGCTGCTGGGCGGGGTGCTGTTCGTCGCCCTGTTCCTGATCCATGGCGCCACCTTCCTGGCGTTGAAGTCGCGCGGCGAGATCCATGACCGGGCCCGCGCATTCGTGGGCACCTGGGGCTGGCCGGTCGTCGGAGCGCTGGCGGTCTTCGTGATCTGCCAGCACGTGTTCTGGCCCGCAGCCTCCGAGTTCGGAAACCTCACCGCGATCGGCTGGGGCACAGCCGTGGTCGCCGTGGTCGCGCTGGCGGCCTCGGTGCTCATGACCGTCCGCCGGGAACGAGAGGGCTGGGGTTTCGTGCTGGGCGGGCTGTCCATCGTCGGTGTGGTCTCGGGAATGTTCGTCAAGATGTACGGCAACCTCGGCTTCGCGCAGGACGAGTCGCAACCGGTGATGAACCGCCTCAACATCCTCACCGCCGCCAGCTCCGAGACGACCCTGACGATCCTGACCTGGGCATCCGTGATCTTCGTGCCCATCGTGCTGGCCTACCAGGCGTGGAGCTACTGGGTTTTCAGCAAGCGCATCAGCACCAAGAACATCCCCGACAAGATCGTCTACTGATCCTCCACCCGCCCCTATCCTTGTCCGCATGCCCGGACCCGTGGAGCCCAGACTCCTGAAACGCGCCGAGGCGACCAAAACCTACCTGGTCGCCTCGGTTTTCGTCGGCATTCTGACCTCGGGGCTGGTGATCGCCCAGGCGTGGTTGCTGGCGCGCGCCGTCGCGATCGTCCTCACCTACCGGACACTGCCCGGCGACTGGCTGCCCACCCTGGTGCTGCTGCTCGCCATCTTCGCGGCGCGCGGCCTGCTGGCCTGGGTCAACTCGGTGCTGGCGCACCGCTCCGCGGCGGCCGTGAAGTCGCGGCTGCGGCGCGACGTGCTCGCCGCGCACCTGATCCGCCCGGTGGCCTCGTCCGCGACGCTGACGAAGGTCACCACCACCGGCCTCGACGCGCTGGACGGCTACTTCTCCAAATATCTGCCGCAGCTCGGCCTGGCGGCGAGCGTGCCCTTCCTGGTCGGTGGGGTGCTGCTGCTGGCCGACTGGCCGAGCGCCCTCATCGTCGCGTTCACGCTGCCGCTGGTGCCCGTCTTCATGGCCCTGATTGGCTGGACCACGCAGGCCGCGACCCGCCGCGCCTTCACGCGCGCCGACGCACTGGCCAACCACTTCGCCGACCTCATCCAGGGCCTGCCGACCCTCCAGGCCTTCGCGCGCGCCCGGGCCCAGCGCAAAGGCCTGGAGATCACGGAGGAACGGTTTCGCGGCCAGACCATCAAGGTTCTCTACACCGCTTTCTTGTCCTCGTTCGCGTTGGAGCTGCTGGCGTCGCTGTCGGTGGCGCTCGTGGCGGTGACCGTGGGGTTCCGGCTCGCCGGCGGCGAAATGCCCTTCGAGACCGCCCTGTTCGTGCTGATCCTCGCACCCGAGGCCTTCCTACCGGTGCGGCAGGTGGGGGTTCATTTCCACGAATCCGCCGACGGCGTGGCCGCCGCGAACGCCGCCTTCGACCTCATCGAGCTGGGGGACGAAACCGACGGCGGTGATCTTCCCTCGGGGTCGCGGTTGACCCTGGAGGAGGTCACCTTCACCTGGCCGGGAGCCACCGGCCCCGCCGTCGCTGGATTGTCCCTCGACGTGCCGGAGGGTCGCGTGGTGGCCCTGACCGGCGCCTCGGGGGGAGGGAAGTCCACGGCCCTGGGCCTGGTGATGGGTTTCCAGCGCCCCGACTCTGGCCGGGTCCTGATCGACGGAACCGACCTGACCGGCCTCGATCTCGCGCGGTGGCGGGCCCGCACCGCCTGGGTCGGGCAGAATCCCGGCATGGTGACCGGCACCGTCGGCGACAACGTCGCCCTGGGGCATCCCGGCGTCCCGGATGCGGAACTCACCGCCGCCCTGCGCGACGCCGGGGCCGATTTTCCTCTTGAAAAGACCGTTGGTGACGACGGCGAGGGCCTGTCTGCCGGGGAACGGCGACGGGTGGCGCTGGCTCGGGCGCTGATCCGGATCCGGCGAGGCGGGGCGCGGCTGCTGGTGCTCGACGAACCCACCGCGGGCCTCGACGCGGACGCCGAAGCAGCCGTGATCCGCGCCGTGCGCGACTCGGGGGCGGGTGCCTTGGTGGTCAGCCACCGCAACGCCGTATTGGCAGCTGCTGACGAGGTGGTGACGCTGTGAGGGGGCTGCTCACGGACCTGATCCGCTCCATCCCGCTGGGTCGGCTGCGTCTGGGACTGGCGGTGCTGCTGGCCGTCGCGGCATCGGCGTCGTCGGTGGCGCTGATGGGAGTCTCCGCGTGGCTGATCAGTTTCGCGGCCCTCCTGCCTCCCGTCCTGTACCTCCAGGCCCCAGCCGTGGGGGTGCGGACCTTCGCGATCTCACGCGGGGTGTTCCGCTACGTGGAGCGTCTCGTCGGGCACGACGTCGCGTTGCGGATGCAGTCGGGACTGCGGATGCGCACCTACGACTCGCTGGCCCGCACCACCCTGATCGGCGCCCACCGCGGCGACCTGCTGACCCGGGCCGTCTCCGACACCGAGGCCGTCACCGACGTCGTGGTGAGGGTGCTGATTCCCGTCGCATCGGGCCTGCTGGTGATCACCGGCACCTCGGTGGGGATCGCGTTCGTCTCACCGTGGGCGGGGGTGGCGCTGTTCGCCACCACCCTGCTTGCCGGGGTCGTGGTGCCCCTGCTCGCGCAGCGCGCCACCTTCACCGCCGATCGCGACGCCGCCCCGACCCGCGGAGAACTCGCCGACACCGTTCGTGAGGTGGCGCGCACCGCCCCCGACCTGGTCGCCTACGGCGCCGAGCACGCCTGCCTGGCGAAGCTGCTGGAGGTCGACGACCGGCTGAGGCACCAGGAGGCACGCAGTGCGTGGGTGCAGGGGGTGGCGGCCTCAGCGCAGGTGCTCGCCGCGGGATGCGCCGTGGTCGCGGGACTGGCGATCGGCGGACCAGCCGTCGCCTCTGGAACCATGCCCCCCACCTTCCTGGCGGTCCTGGCGCTGGTGCCACTGGCCCTCCACGAGGTGCTGGCAACATTCGTGGCAGCCGCCCAGACGTGGACCCGCACCCGTTCCTCCCTGGTCCGCGTCCGGGAGATCCTCGAGGCCGAACCAATCGGCACCGGCGACGTCATCCCGGACGGGCAGACCGACCCCGGATTGGAACTCGACGGCGTGGCCATCGGCTGGCCCGGTGCCCCCGTGCTTCGAAGCGGCCTCGATCTGGTGGTGCGGCCCGGGGACAGGGTGGCCTGCACCGGCGCCTCCGGCATCGGCAAGACCACCCTGGCGGTGACCGCCATGGGACTGATCCCGCCTCGCGCGGGCACGGTGCGGCGGGGCGGTCGGATCGGGTATCTGGCCCAGGACGCCCACATCTTTGCGACCTCCATCGCCGAGAACGTGCGCATCGGGAACAAGGACGCCACCGACGAACAGATCAGCGACGCCCTACACCGCGCCGGCCTGCCGCTGGATCCTAGCCGGCTCGTCGGCGAGGACGGCACCACCCTCTCCGGTGGGGAACGCCGCCGCCTGGCCTTGGCTCGGCTGCTGGTGGCCGACCGCGACCTGTGGATCCTCGACGAGCCCACCGAACACCTCGACCAGGCCACCGCCGAGGCCCTGATGAGCGACGTGTGGCGGGCTTGTGAGGGGCGGGCGGTGCTGGTCATCAGCCACGACCCGGCAGTGGTCGCGGCCTGCGATCGGGAACTGCACCTGGCATGACGGCGGTCCCGGACGCAGCACGTCCGGGACCGGGATCGGCTGGTTGAGGGGTCACAGGTCCCCGCAGAACAGCCGCCAGGCGCCGATGACGCCGGGCAGGACGATCCAGGCCAGCACCGAGGTGCCGAGCTGGGCCCACGCCTGGGAGGAGGAATGGAACAGCGAGGCCACCGGCTCGATGTCGATCCAGGCGATGATCTTCTGCGCGACCTCCGAGGACCGCGCGATCAGCATCGAGAAGGTGGGCCACACCAGCATCACGACGATCGGCGCCACGGCGTTGCGGGTGAGCAGCCCGAGGGCCAGCCCCGCCAGGGCCGTGAAGACGAGCCCCCCGAACACCACGGCGATGCGGCCCGGTTCTAGGTCGGGGGGAAGCGTGACACCGGCGAGGGCGGGGGCGAGCAGGTACGCACCTCCGGCGACGATCAGCGCCCAGCAGGCAGCGGCGAGCGCCAATCCCACGGCCACGGCGGCCTTCGCGGCCAGCACCCGGCCGCGGCGCGGGTCGAGGGTGAACGTGATGGCGGCCTCCCGCCGGGTGAACTCGCCACTGATGAGCACAACCGAAGCCGCCATGATGATCCACGACCCCGGGATGCATGCGATGCTGGCGATGCGTCCGAAGGTGGTGTCAGCGGCCGGGGTGAATGCACTGCCGAGGCCGAAAACCGCCATCAGCGCCGCCCCGAGGGGCAGCAACACCTTGCCGGAGACCGTGTTGGTCACCTTGCGGGCCTCGACGGCGATGTTGCGGGTCAGCGCCAGGGGAGACGGGGTGCGGGTCGCGACGGTGAGTTCGGGGGAACGGGTGAGCGTCATGGTGATGCCTTTCGGGCGAGTGTGGGACATGGTGGCGAAGGGACGGGGATCAGGGAGAAGTTCAGGCGGCGCGGTCGGTGCCGGAGGTCAGGGTGAAGTACTGCTCCTCGAGGTCGGCGCCGTCGCCGGTGGTGTGGTCAGCGAGCAGGCGCCCGCCGCCAATCATCACGACACGATGGGCCAGGCGCGAGACCTCATGGAGCTGGTGGCTGCTCAGCAGCACCGCGCAACCGCGGGCGGCGCGTTCCCGGAGCAGGGTGGAAAGCCACCGCTGGCCCTGCGGGTCGAGGCCGTTGGCTGGTTCGTCCAGAATCAGCGCCTGCGGGTCACCGAGCAGCGCCTGGGCCACCCCGAGTCGCTGCCGCATGCCCAGCGAGTAGGCACCGACGCGGCGCCGGGCCTCCGCGGTCGACAGTCCGACCTCGGCCAGCACCTCCCCCACCCGCTGCCGCGGCAGACCCAGGGTGAGTGCCGCCATCCGCAGGGTCTCCAGGCCGCTGCGTGACGGGTGGAAGCCCTCAGTGCTCAGCAGCGAACCGACGGTCGCAGCCGGATTGGGAAGGTCGGCGTAGCGCACACCACCCACGGTGGCGGCTCCCTCGTCCGGGGTCATCAGCCCGGTCAGGATGCCCAGGCACGTGGATTTGCCGGCCCCGTTCGGGCCGAGGAAACCGACGATCTGGCCGGCAGGGACGGTGAAAGTCACGTCGTCGAGGGCAAGGACGGATCCGAAGCGTTTGGTCACATGAGTCAGTTCGAGCATGGCATCAACTCCACCGGAACCACCCGGGATCCCACATCGGGCAACCGGCCGGTGATCCGGTTCCGTCCGGCCGGTGGTCGCACTGGCCCATCGGCTGAGAAACCTTGGCCCATCGGCTGGGGACGGCGAATGGCCGGGCGTGAAAGGCTGAACGCATGAGTGATTCCACCGACACGGCACGCCCCGGTATCGGCCCGGTGTCCTGGGTAGTGGCCGCGCTCGGTTTCCTGTACTACTGCCAGCTGTTGGCGCTCCCCCTGATCAACCCGTCGCGCCACCTGGATCCCGGACTGGTCGCGATGCTCCTGGGCCCGGGACTGGTCGCGATGCTGCTGCTGGTGTGGTTGCGTCGCGCCCCGATACCGGTCGCGGTTTCCCTGGCCGGGCTGTGGCTGCTGTCTCCCGCGGTGTTCGGCCCCGCGATGGCCGCGCAGGCCCACATCGCCCGGCACCGCAGGGGAATCGACGCGATCGCCGTGGCCTGCACTCTCATCGCGGCCAAGTCGGTCATCATGCTGCGCGACCCCTCGGGCAATTCCGCGACCCGCATCGAGGTGTTCATCTCCGCCACCGGGGTGATCATCGCGCTGCTCGTCGGACTGCTCGATCGCAGCACCACCGACGCCAAGCAGCAGCGAGCGGCGGCGCAGGCAGCCCGGCAGGATGCCTGGGAGGCGCAGCTCAACGAGACCAGGCTGGTCGAGCGCGAACGGATCGCCCGCGAGATGCACGACGTCGTCGCCCACCGGATCTCCCTCATCGCCCTGCACGCGGGCGCGCTGGCGCACCACATGCGCTCCGATGAGGGCGAGGCCGGCGACCTGGCCCGGGCGATCCAGACCAACGCGCAGTCCTCCCTCGACGAGTTGCGCACCATGCTGGCGCGCCTGCGCGGCAACGCGGCGCCACCCGAACCGCCCCAGCCGACTCTCTCGGGGCTCGATGCCCTGCTGGCGGATGCCCGCTCAGCCGGGCAGCAGGTGGCGGCGGAGCTGGACGGGGACCCGGCGGAGGTGCCCGACCGTGTGTCCCGTCACGCTTACCGGATCGTCCAGGAGGGCCTCACCAACGCCCGCAAACACGCCCCCGGCTCCCCGGTGGCCCTGTCGCTGGAAACCACCTCCGACCGTCTCCGGGTGGTCGTGAGGAATCGTCTGGCCGACCTCGCACAGCCCGACCGGTCGGGTTCGGGACTCGGGCTCGTCGGCATCGCCGAACGCATCGATTTGGTCGGCGGCGACCTCTCCCACGGCATCGAGGGGGAAGAATTCATACTGAAAGCAACACTTCCCTACACTCCCGAAGGAACAGCATGATCACCGTCGCCCTGGTCGATGACGACCCGATGGTCCGCACCGGATTGAACTTCATCCTCAAGGGGGAGGACGGCATCGACGTGGCCTGGCAGGCGAGCGACGGCGCCGAGGCGCTCACGACCCTGCGCGACCAGCCCGTCGACGTCGTGCTGCTGGATGTGCGGATGCCCGGTCTCGACGGGCTCGCGACCCTGGAGGAGTTGCGCGGCTGGCAGACGCGACCGCGAGTCATCGTGCTGACCACCTTCAACACCGACGACTACGTGGTGCGGGCCTTGAAGCTCGGCGCGGACGCCTTCCTGCTCAAGGACGCCGACCCGGCCCGGCTGGTCGAGGCCATCCAGCGGGTGGTGGCGGGCGAGAACGTCCTGGCCCCCGACGTGACCCGTACCCTCATCACCGTCGCCACCGACGCACCAACCGCGGGAGACCCGTCGGCCCGGGCCCTGGCCGCCGCCCTCACCGAACGCGAACGTGAGGTCGCGGTCCTGATGACCCAAGGACTGACGAACAACCAGATCGGCACCCGCCTGCACCTGAGCCTCGCCTCGGTCAAATCCCACCTGACCAGCATGTTTACCAAACTGGGAGTCGACAACCGGGTCTCCGCCGCCATGATCATCCGCGACGCGGGCCTGTGAAACCAGCGTGACCCGTGTGATGCGCCGCTGCCTGAAGGCGCCGCACACCCGATGCCACGCCACGCGTCGCTGGGCCACGACGAGGTAGGGTGACCCGGTACGTCAGGAACTGTGAGGTGATGACATGAGCCCCCAAAGCGTTGGTTTCTCTCTGCTGATCCTCAGCGTGGGTTTGCTGATCGGAAAGATGATTCGCGTCAAGGTCCGGTGGGTGCAGCGACTGTTCCTGCCGAGTTCCATCGTCGGTGGAGTCATCCTGCTGATACTCGGCCCGCAAGTTCTGGGGCGCATCCCCGGGCCCTGGGGAGAAACGGGTCTGCTCACGCAGGCCATGGTCACCACCTGGTCCGCGCTGCCCGGCCTGTTGATCAGTGTCGTGTTCGCGACGATGTTCCTCGGCCAGGACTTGCCCAGCCCGAAACGGGCCGCCAAGCTGGTAGGCCCTCAGCTGGCGCTGGGAACGGCGTTCGCTTCTTCACAGTACGTCGTCGGTCTGCTGCTGGCGGCTCTGATTCTCGTGCCGTTCTTCGGGTCGTCGCCCATGACCGGTGGGTTGATCGAGATCGGTTTCGAGGGCGGTCACGGCACCGCCGCCGGTATGCGTGACGTGATGGTCAAACTCGGCTTCACCGATGGCGCGGACCTGGCGGTTGGTATCGCGACGGTCGGCCTGGTCAGCGGCATCATCGTCGGTATTGCGCTCATCAACTGGGGGGTGCGCAACGGCAAAACCGAGATCCTCAAAAACGATGTGCAGCTCTCGATCGACGAACAGCGCGGGCTGTTCCGTAAGGACGAGTACTACTCCGCCGGGAAGATGACCAGCCGACCCGCCTCTGTCGAGCCTTTGTCTCTGCACATCGCGATCATGGCGTTGGCGATCCTCATCGGCTGGCTGATCCTCGAAGGCCTCCGCTGGATCGAAAGCGTGACCTACGCCTCCGTCATGATCGGCGAGAACACCCCCTTGGAGATTTTCACTTACGTGCCCCTGTTCCCCATGGCACTGATCGGCGGTGCCATCCTCCAGCTGATCGCGAAAGCGCTGGGCGTCTCCCACGTCATCGATCCGCAGATGATGCTCCGCATCCAGGGCTGGGCTCTTGATTTCCTCGTCATCTCCGCCATCGCCACCGTCTCAATCAAGGCCGTCGGTGAGAACCTCGGGGCGTTCCTCGTTCTTTCGGTGGGCGGCATCGTCATCAACCTGGTTCTGTTCCTGTGGTTGACGCCGCGCGTCATCGGTCGTTTCTGGTTCGAACGCGGCATCGGTGATCTCGGCCAGTCCATGGGGGTCACCGCCACCGGCGTGATCCTCATGCGCATCACCGACCCCAACGCGTCCTCCCCTGCCTTCGAGGCCTTCGGCTACAAACAGCTCATCTTCGAGCCCTTCTTCGGCGGTGGTCTCGTCACCGCGATGGCCATTCCGATCATCTACCTCACCGGCGTGTGGCCGCTGTTCTTCGTGATGCTGACGATCTTCGTGGTCGCGGTCCTGGCCGGGCTGTTGCACTTCGGTCCCAAGGAGCAACGCGACCGTGAGGCCTGGCTCGCCCAGCAGACCTAGCAGGGCCGGGCCCCTCACCCCGGAGCTCACTGCTCTGAGCCTCCGCCGATAGACTTCGGACAGCCGCCACAACGGAGAAGGGGCGCACGGATGGATTTCTCGATCAAGGAAGCTGCCCGCATGGTCGGCCTCACCCCACGCACCCTGCGCTACTACGAGAGCATCGGTCTCCTACCCAAAGCGGAGCGGACCTCCGGGAACTACCGCCTGTTCACCGTCATGGACATCATCGATCTGATCCGGATCAAGCGGTTGACGGGACTCGGGTTCAGCCTTCAGCACGTGCGTGACATCATGGACGATCCAACGGGCCCTGACGCCACAGCGGCCTTGGAGGTGCAAAAACAGCTCCTCACCCAGCACATCGACGAACTCCGGGAAAAGTGCACCAAGATCGAGGAAATCCAGAACGCCCGGGCCCCGCTCGACGTCGCCATCGAGTTCGCTGATCTGCTGCGCGCCCATGCCGAGACACAACACGACCTCGAAGCCGAAGACCGGTTGAAACTTGAACTCGAACTGCTCGCGGCGTTCGCAGACGAGCGCGACCAACTCAAGTACACAACGCTCATCCAAGCCTCCATCGAGAAACATGACGACCCGAACTTCCGAGAGCTCCGGGAGCTGGATGCGCGACTGGAAGCCCTGGAGCCCGGCGCATCCCCGGAAGAGATCACGGCGCTGGTCGACGACTACGTCAGGGTCCTTGGCCCGATCCTCGCGGAGTTTCCACCGATGAACCAGGAGACAGTCGCCCTCAACTCAGCCATGGAGGAGTGCGTCTACAACGAGGCCCAGTTCGCTGTGATCACGGCCGCCCGGGAGCGGTTGAAGTCGACGGAAAGCGGGACAACGCTCCCCCATGACGCTGACGACTGCTCTCCTGAGGATTCCCACGCGGCACGATGCCCAACGGATCATCCCGTCCGTCACCCACGGTGATGTCACAGGCGACGCGATGGCGGCGCTGAGCTTCTGCATCTCCTGCCAGGAGCGTGGCGATTGACGACCCGGTTCTGATTCCGGGTCTTCGTTCTCGGGCATTCTTTGCGCGGAAACCCGCGCCAGGTGCGGTTCGGCTAGAGTGTCGGGCGTGACCGAAGAGCCTGAGCACTCACCACGTCGCCTGAAGGTTGCGCAGTTCACCGACAACTACGGTCCCGGCAGCAACGGCCTGATGTTTGCCGTCCAGCAGCTGGAAGGCAACCTTCTCGACTCCGGCCACGAGGTCGTGGTCGTGGCGCCGAAGGCCAAGGGACCCAACCCTCACCTGGGCCGGGAGGGCCGCATCGAGGTGCGGCTGCCATCGGTGCGGGTGCCGAACATGCCCACGCGGGTCGCCAACGGCAGGCATTTTGAACGCACCATCAAGCAGGTCGGCCAGCTCGATCCCGACGTGATCCACGTCCACGGTTTGGGAACCGTCGGGGTGCTCGGCACGTGGGCGGCCAAGAGACTGAACAAGCCGATGCTGATGACCTGGCACACCGACTTCGACGCCTATGCCGACCACTACGCCGCGGTCCTGCCGCTGCTGCACGGGGTGGTGCGGGCCTTCGCGAGGCTGACCCACGGGGAGATCCTCAACTCAGACGACCTACGCGATGCGGCGGTGAGGTTCGCCGACCGGGGCCGCTCCACCGCGACCCTGCTGGGGTTGTGCAAGAAGATGCTGGACTCGGCGGACCTGGTGACGTCGCCATCGCCGAAGACCGCCGCCCGGTGCCGTTCTCTGGCGCCGGACGCGAACCTGATCGTGGTGCCGAACGGTGTCGACCCGCTGCCATCCGGCCCGCCACCGGTTCCGCGCGGCCCGGGCCCGCTGGTGATCTACGTGGGTCGCATCGCCCCGGAGAAGGGGTTGCCGCTGCTGTGTGAGGCCTTCGAGCTCGTCGTGGCTCAGCGTCCGGATGCGCAACTCATGGTGGTCGGCGACTGGCAGCGGTACCCGAAGATCGCGAAGGTCCTCGACGCGGGCCGGCGCCGCGGCCACATCATCCTGCCAGGCGAGCAGAAACGCGAGTTGCTGGGGGCGTTCTACGAGATGGGCGACCTGTACGCCTTCCCCAGCCAGACCGACACCCAAGCCCTCGTCCTGCACGAGGCGGCACTGGCGGGTCTGCCCATCGTCTCGGTGGATCCGGAGCTGCAACTGGTGCTGGAACCGGGAGTGAACGCCGAGCTCGCCAGCCCCACCCCGGCGTCCCTGGCAGCAGCCATCATGCGGATCATCGAGAAACTACCCGACCCGCAGTGGCGGACCCGCGCCTCCGAGACCTCGCGCCGCCTGGCAGGCCAGTGGACGGTCGAGTCGCAGGCCCAGGAGATGCTCCGCATCTACGAGCAGATCGCCCAGCGCCGCCCCCTCCCCCAGGCCGGTTGATCCGGCACACGAGCACGCCTTTCCCCAAGCCGGTCGTGCCGATGCGGGAGAAGTTCACCGCAGGTCTGCTCACACGGTCTCCGAAAGCGCCTCGTCCGCCTCGCGGCTGTGTGCCTCGATTCCCGCGATGATCCAGTCGAGGCCGTGTTCCATGTCCTGCTCATCACCATCCTCCAGCAGACCGGCCTCGAAAACGCGACGCGCCATCGGGAAAGAACCGTCGTCCAGCAGCGTGGAAAGCCAGGGAGGCATCACCTGCGGGGACGACGACGTCCGTGCGCGAAGTTCTCGTCGCAGGTAGGCGACGTGACGGACGTGGCCATCGACGAACAACGCCGCATCGAGCAGGTGCTGGATGTCCAATCCGGTCTCGCCGAGCGGTCGCAGGATGTGTTCGAGCCAGAGCAGCCGATTCGGGGTCATCGACATCGCCACCAGGGGGGCGTCAAGAAGCCATGAGTGCTGGCGATAGCGTTCCGCCATCCCGCCGGCCCACAACCTGACACCGGTACGCCAGTCCGCCGCCTCGATGATCCCCTCGGGTGGCTGGCCGAATGCCACATCGACCATAAGGTGAATCAGTTCCTCCTTGGAGCGCATGTGCCGGTAGGCAGCCATCGTGCCCGCCCCGAGCTGTTCACCGAGCTTGCGCAGGGAAAGCCCCCCCAATCCGTGCTCATCCGCGATCTCGATTCCCGCCTGGACGATGCGACCGATGCTGAGCCCATCCGTGGCAGGGGATGAATCACGAAGCTGCCAGGACAGGGCGACCCAGCGGGGCGGCGTCGTATCGGGCATGCGACCTCCTGTTTGACGACACAAATCCATATGCGTACAGTGTACCCACCCTCTCATGCGTACGCCGTACGCATCACGTGCCCAACCTTGGAGAAATGGAAATGACACACCGTCTCACGGCCACCATCACCTTGATGGTGGCGATGCTCATGGACCTGATGGACTCCACCATCACGAATGTCGCACTCCCCGCGATCAGCACCGACCTGGGGGCGACGCCCACTCAACTCGAGTGGACACTCGTCGGTTACGTGGTCGCCTTCGCGACGCTTCTCATCACAGGAGGCCGCCTGGGAGACATCTACGGACGACAACGCATCTTCCTCGTGGGCGTCATCGGCTTCACGTGTGCCTCCGTGTTCGCCTCCCTGTCTTGGGATGGGAACATCCTCATAGCAGCCCGGATCATTCAGGGGGCCTTCGCCGGCATCATGGTGCCGCAGGTGTTGTCCAGCGTTCAGGTCATGTACACGCCAGAAGAGCGGGGGCCGGTATTCGGTGTCATCGGATCCCTGAACGCCCTGGGCGTGATAGCCGGACTTCTCCTGGGAGGTTGGCTCGTCACGGCAAACCTGTTCGGCACGGGATGGCGCAGCATCTTCCTCATCAATGTCCCGGTGGGCATTGTCCTGACGGTCATGGCATTCCTGTACATCCCGGAAAGCCGCTCCGAGCACCCCCTACGACTGGACATCGTCGGCTCGGCCCTCGGCGCCACAGCCGTCGTTCTCCTCGTTCTCCCGCTGACCGAGGGCCGGGCTGCCGGATGGGCATGGTGGATATGGACGCTGCTGATCATCGCCCCCATCGCGATCATCGCCTTCGTCTGGCAACAACATCGCAGGGCAGCCGGGTCCGGGACCCAGCTCCTACCGCTCCCGCTCTTCAGGATTCGTTCCTTCTCCAGCGGATTGCTCGTGCAGATACTCGCCTCGATCGGCCACGGCGGTTTCGCGCTCATCCTTCTGTTTCACATGCAGGCCGCTTTTCATTTCACATCCTTCGAAGCGGGACTCACCCTGATGCCGATCGCCATCGGATCGATCCTCGGTACTCCGGTGGCCATGCTTCTGCTGAAGAAGCTGGGCACGTGGTCGGTGTGCCTCGGCGGGATCATGCAGGCCGCGGCCTACCTCTGGGTCATGATCACCCTCGAACGCACCGGAGATACCCTCAACGGCTGGAGCCTTCTGCCCGCTTTCGCTCTCGCCGGCGTGGGAATGATGGTGCTGATCATGCCGCAGACCTCGATCACCTTGGCGGAGATTCCCACGACCGAGGCCGGAGCAGCCTCCGGCGCCCTCACGACCTTCGCCCAGGTCGGCATGGTGTTCGGCATCGCGCTGTCCGGCACCGCGTACTTCGGAGCAACCGGCGACAGTGGCCAGAACGTGAGCGCTGGCCTGTGGGTCGTCATCATCGCCTACACCGTCTCCGGTCTGGCCGCACTCGCAATGCCCACGCGCAGCAGCCAAACCCAGCTCTCGCCCTGACCGCAACGCCCGGGCACCCGCCGTACGGTTTCGACAGCCCCGCCTCACACCGGCCCTCGCGAGAATCGACTCAACCGGCCCGAGAGCAGGAAGAACAGGTCCTCAGGAACCACCGAACCCCTGCACTGAGTGGTGCAGGGGTCCGGCAGGAATTGAGGAAGGGCTTCGACAGCCAAGTTTTGTTGTCAGAGGACCTCGTAGTTGACGGTGATCACCCCGGAGGAGGTGCCGCCGATGGTCTCCATGGCGGCCTTGGAAAGGTCCAGGCAGCGCCCGGCGACGTAGGGGCCGCGGTCATTGATGCGAACCACGACGGTCTTGCCGTTGCTCGGATTGGTCACCTTGACCTTGCTTCCGAGGGGAAGGGTCTTGTGGGCGGCGGTGAGGTCGCTGGGGTTGAACCGCTCGCCGGAGGCCGTCGTCTGTTCCTGCCAGTAGTAGGAGGCCTGGCAGGAGCTGCCGCTGGCGGGGCTGAGATCGCCACCACCCGATCTGGAACCGGAGTCGGAGGACTTCGAGGACTCGGAGGAGTCATCGGAGGACTTGCTGGCCTTCTTCTTGGTGCCGACCTGGGTCACCTGAGCGACAGGCTCCTTGGTGACCTGCTCGTTCTGCAGCTCGGAGGCGAACAGCGTGCCGTTGTGGTAGACCTCGACGAAGTTCTGGGTCTTGACGCCGTTGACACCCTCGGTGGTGACCTTGGTCTTGCCCTCCTCCAGCTCGTCGGACTTCTCCTCCTTCTTCTCGAAGGGGACCTCCTCCTCCTTGCTGGTGGTGCGCTTCTCGACGTTGGTGTAGGCGATGGCCAGGCCATCGGTGAGGGAGGTGTCCGCGGCGGGGGTGACGACGTCGTCCTCGTCAGGGGTAACCTGGGCGGCGGTCAGGGCGTCGCCGACGGTTCCTGCGACCCGGAGCTCGACGGGGGTGCCCGCGGCGTCGATGGTCACGTTCTTGGGGGTGCTGATGTTGAAGGAGAGCCCCTCGCGACCGATGGCAGCCGACCGGGAAGCGGACAGCTTGGAGTCGGGATCGTTGAGGTCGAGCTGGGTCAGGGCGTCGTCAACGGTGCGGGCGGTGGTCCACACGGTGCGAGCCTCGCCGTCAACGGTCAGCTGAAGCTGACGCCCGTAGAGGACGCTGATCTCCATGCCGTTGGTGACCTTGGTCTCCAGCGAGGGGGCGACCACGTCGTGCTCACCGACGGTGATCCCGTCCTTCTCGAGAACCTGCTGCACGGTATCCTCGCGAACCGAAAGGTTGTGGCTTTCCCCGTCCACGGAAAGGGTCACATCGTTCTTGTGCAGTGCCATTGCGACGGCGACGCCGCCGGCGATCGTCAGCGCGACGCCACCTGCCACTGCTGCAATAACCACGTGTTTCTTGGCCATAGATCTCTTCCTGGTCTAAGACTTTCCGGACATTACCGGCGAGGCTAGCCTAGCCGAGCGGTGATTCAATTCCAAACGAAAACTGAGAATCTCTCAGGACTGCGCAAGTCGATTGTAAACCTCGGCCTCCGTGCGAGGGAACCAGAGCACCCACCCCTCTTTGCATAAGCAATGAAACCTCTCGTGACAACCCATTTTGCACCGATACGTCAGCTTTCTGACACATGAGCCGGGGCAGCCGGGACGTGCGGCGAATCGTCTCAGCGGAAGCCACGCAGCCTGAGAGAGTTCAGCACCACAAACACGCTGGAACAGGCCATGGCCGCCCCTGCGATCATCGGGGTCAGCAGCCCAAGAGCCGCCACTGGAATAGCGGCCACGTTGTACAAGAAGGCCCACAACAGGTTGCCCCGAATGGTGCGTTCCGTGGCGCGGGAGAGCCGGATGGCGTCCACCACCCCGGTCAGGTCGTCGCGCATCAGGGTGAGGTCGCTGGCGGCCATGGCCGCATCGGTGCCCGCACCCATCGCGATGCCGAGATCACTGGTGGCCAGCGCCGCGGCGTCGTTCACTCCGTCGCCGACCATCGCCACCCGTACCCCGTCGGCCTGCAGCCCGGTGATCACCTCGGCCTTGCCCTGCGGCAGGACCTCGGCATACACGTCCTCGATACCCACCTGGGTCGCGATCTCCTGGGCCACGGCCCACGAGTCGCCGGTCAGCAGGACCGGTCGCATTCCCAGGTTCCTCAACCCGGCCACGGCCTCCGCGGCCCCGGGTTTGAGCTGGTCGCCGACCACGATCCGCCCCAGCAACGCGCCGTCGCGAACGACGAACACCTCGCTGCCGAGCCGGCTGGCCTCGCCCAGGACCTCGATGCCCTGCTCAGCCAGCAGACGACGGGATCCCACCGCCACCGGAACCCCGTCGAGCAGGGCCCGCGCACCGATGCCGGGCAGGGCCTCGAAGCGCTCTGTCGCGGGCGCATCCCCGGAGCGCTCCACGACGGCACGGGCGATGGGATGCTCGGAGCCGGCCTCCACGGCTGCGGCGACGGCCAGCAGCTCGGTTTCATCGACGCCGTCGGTGGGTGCGACCTCCAGCACCGACATTCTCCCGGTGGTGAGAGTGCCGGTCTTGTCCAGCACCACGGCCTGCACGGAGCGGGCCTTTTCCAGGGCCTGGGCACCGCGGATGATCACCCCCAGCTCGGCGCCACGACCGGTGCCCACCAGCAGCGCCGACGGGGTGGCGAGCCCGAGCGCGCACGGGCAGGCGATGATGAGCACCGCGATGCCCGCGGTGAGCGCGAAGGTGGTGCCTGCACCGACGAGCAGCTGCACCGTGAAGGTGAGCATGGACAGCGCCAGCACGGTGGGCACGAAGAACTCCGTGATCCGGTCCGCCAGGCGCTGGGCCCGGGCCTTGCCGGTCTGAGCCTCCTCGACGAGCCGCGCGATCTGCGCCACCTGGGTGGCCGACCCGACCGCCGTCGCCTTGACCACCAGGCGTCCCGTGGTGTTGACCGAGCCGCCCACCACCGTCGAGCCCGGGCCGACCTCCACCGGCAGCGACTCGCCCGTGATGACGGCGGCATCGACGGCAGAGTCGCCCTCGAGCACCACCCCGTCGGCGGCCACCTTCTCACCGGGACGCACCACGATGAGGTCGTTGAGCGACAGCTCACCCGCGGGGATCGCGACCTCCGTGCCGTCGCGCAGGATCGTTGCGTCCTTCGCGCCGACCTCCAGCAGCGCCCGCACCGCCGACCCCGCCTCCCGTTTGGAGCGGGCCTCAATCCAGCGACCCAACAACAGGAAGGCGACCACGCCCGCGGCGGCCTCGAAGTAGACGCTGCCCATCGGGTCCGCACGACCGAGGGTAAGGGTGAATTCGTGGGTCATGCCGATGGCGCCGGCGTGCCCGACGACCATAGCCACCAGCGACCACAGCCACGCCACCGAGGTGCCGAGACTGACGAGGGTGTCCATAGTGGTGGTGCCGTGTCGGACGTTAGCGAGGGCGGCCTTGTGGAAGCTGCGCCCGCACCAGAACACGACGATGGTGGTCAGCAGCAGCGCCAGCCACTGCCAGCCAGGGAACTGCAGGGCGGGCACCATCGAGACCGCGATCACGGGGGTCGCCAGCGTGAACGCCAGCTGCACCCGCGGCAGAAGCACATCGGCGCGTTCCTCCCGAGGTTCGACGGTAGTCTCGCGGGCCCCGTAGCCGGCAGCCTCCACCACGGCGATCAGGTCCTGAGCGGTGGTGCCCTTCGGGGCCTGCACCCTGGCCTTTTCGGTGGCGTAGTTGACGGTGGCCTGCACCCCGTCGACCTTGTTGAGCTTCTTCTCGATGCGATTGGCGCAGGAGGCGCAGGTCATGCCCGTCAGATCGAGGGAGATCGCCACCGAGTTCTTGGCGCCCCCGGCGGGGCCCCGCTCCACCACACCGGCACTGGTCATCTGCCACTCACCTCCTGAGTCGTTTCCTGTGTTGCTGGTTCTCGCGTCTCAGGCCTCCGTGACGGTGTAGTCGCCGGCCTCGGCGACGGCCTCAACGACCGCATCGAAGGGGATCTTCTCGTCGGATTCGATGACCATCCGACCCGATTCCCAGTCGACGCTGACGCCCGTGACGCCCGCGATGGCCTGGATCTCCTCGGTGACGTGGGAGGCGCAATGTCCACAGGTCATCCCAGCGACGGCGTAGTCGGTCTTCATGGTTGTTTCCTTTCCGGTCCCCGGTGCGTCCCGGGGGTCTGACGTTTTCTTCGGCCCTTGCCGGCAGGCTGTCCGCGTTCAGCGAGCCAGCCGGGAGATGGCGGTCATGGCCTCGTCGAACTTCTCCTGGGCGGCATCCCCGCCCTCGCGCACAGCAGCCGCGACGCAGTGCTCGAGGTGATCCTTCAGCAGAGCCATGGACACCGCCTTGAGGGCGCTGGTGACGGCGGAGATCTGGGTCATGATGTCGATGCAGTACTCGTCCTGCTCCACCATGCGGGCGATCCCGCGCGCCTGCCCCTCGATCAGCCGGAGCCGCCGCAGATAGGCCTGCTTGTCGGCGGTGTACCCGTGCTGCGCATGGCAACCGTCATGCTCTTTCTCCACGCCGGGGACTATACCCCCCAGGGGTACCTGGTTCAAGCACTCACCCGCATCCGACCCTGTCGCATCAGGCGCCCCGCATCGCCCCCAACGGCACGGCGCAGACCCAGCGGTAGGCATTCCACAGAACCAACGCATCGTGCTCCGCAGGGATTTCATCCGGCACTTTGCGGAAGACGGCACCGATCGCGCACGCACCGCACACCCCACCGTCCGCCCGCCTTCCCGACGGGAACGCCCGCGTCACAACGTCACAGCACATGCACACGATGCCAGTGCAGACGCAGCGCGGAAGCCCCGCCCGCAGCGCGACTCACCCCTGGCGATAACGGTTTTATAACTATTCCGGGTGGTTTTCCCCCGGTTCCGGTCAGCGTTGCCGTCGCTTCCGCACCGGCCTTCCACAGCTTTCCACAGCTGTCCACAGAGTTTTCCACGCCGCAGACAGCGATTGTCGTGGGGCGGGGTTAGATTGATGAGCCCTGCCGCATGCGCGTCGGCGGGGTGCGGGAAGGGGATGCATGTCGCAGCAATACGCCGAGGAGCCGATGGGTCACGCTCCCCCCCAGGACCCGCAGGCTGAGAAGAGCGTCCTCGGGGCCATGATGATGAGCAAGGACGCCATCTCCGATGTGGTCGAGGTGCTGCGTGGCAGCGATTTCTACCAGCCCAGACACGAAACCATCTTCGAGGCAGTCATCAGCCTCTACGGTCGCGGGGAACCCGCCGACCCCATCACCGTCGCCGCCGAACTCGGCCGCAGCGGCGACCTCCAGCGCGTCGGGGGGGCCGTCTACCTCCACGACCTCCTCGCATCCATCTCCATCGCCGCTAACGCCTCCTATTACGCGGAGATCGTGCGCGAGAAGGCCGTCCTGCGACGCCTCGTCAACGCCTCGATCCGGATCGCGCAGCTCGGCTACCAGGGGCAGGGCGAGGTGGACAAGATCGTCGACGAGGCCCAGCAGACGTTGTTCGAGGTGACGGGTTCCAAGGCCAGCGAGGACTACAAGTCGCTCAACGAGCTCATGGAACCCACCTTCGACGAGATGGAGGCCATCGCGAACTCCGGTGACGCGCTGTCCGGGGTGCCCACCGGTTTCACCGAGCTCGACACCCTCACCAACGGCCTCCACCCCGGCCAGATGGTCATCGTTGCCGCCCGTCCCGGTGTGGGAAAGTCCACCTTCGCCCTCGACGTCTGCCGCGCCGCCGCCATCCACAACGACCTGGCCACGGTGTTCTTCTCCCTGGAGATGAGCCGCACCGAGATCGTGATGAAGATCCTGAGCGCGGAGTCGTCGGTGCCGCTGCAGAAGATCCGCGGCGGCCGCATGGACGAGAACGACTGGCAGCGCATCACCGACCGCTCCGTCACCCTCTCCGGGAAACCACTGTTCATCGACGACTCCCCCAACCTGACGATGATGGAGATCCGCGCCAAGGCCCGTCGCCTCAAGCAGCGCAACAACCTCCAACTGATCTGCATCGACTACATCCAGCTGATGACCTCGGGCAAGAAGGTGGAGTCCCGGCAGCTGGAGGTCTCGGAGTTCTCGCGCCAGATCAAGCTTCTCGCCAAGGAGCTGGAGGTGCCGGTGATCGCGCTGTCGCAGCTCAGCCGCAACGCCGAGCAGCGCAAGGACGGGGTGCCGCAGCTCGCCGACCTACGCGAATCCGGGTCACTCGAACAGGACGCCGACATCGTCATCATGCTGCACCGTCCCGAGCTCTACACCCAGAACCCCACCGACGAGGAGCGCGGCCAGGCGGCCTTCCACATCCTCAAACACCGCAACGGCCAGCTCGACAAGATCGACGCCCTCTTCCAGGGCCACTACTCCCGCTTCACGAACCAGCCTGTCGCCACCTTCAACCCGACCTGACCCACCAGCTGTTCGCCAACCCCCACACGTTGGCGGCCTTTTAAACTTGCCTCATGACGCCACTCATCATCGACGATCTCCGCGTGCGGGCCATGGTCGACCACCTCGCGAAACAACGCGGCGTCACGGCCACGGAGGTGGTCCGGGACGCGGTCGAGCAGCAGCTCACCAAGGACGACCAACGACGACTCGACCGGCTAGCCGCTATCGAGGAACTCCAGGCCCGGGCCGCGAAAACCAAGCATCTCTGGCTCACCGACGAGGACATGTACGACGAGAACGGACTACCGCAGTGGTGATCGACACGTCGGCGGCCATCGCCATCCTCTGGCGAGAGCCGGAAGCACCAGTCTTTCTCAAGGCGTTGAATGTTTCTCCTTCGGTACGCATGTCCGCGGCATCGGTGCTGGAGCTGGCCATCGTCAGCAGATCCGACCCTGGGTTGGCCGAAGCATTCATCACGGACATGGACATCGAGGTGCTCGACATCAATGCCGAGCACCTGTACGAGGCCATCCGTGCCCACGAGCGGTTCGGCCGTGGGTCAGGCTCGCCTGCGAAACTCAACTTCGGCGACTGCTTCAGCTACGCGGCTGCCAAGGTGACGGGCGAGCCGCTGCTCTTCAAGGGCAACGACTTCACCCACACCGACATCCCGAGTGGCGTTTCCTGAGCGACCGGGCGTTCAGCTTGCTTTTTCATGCAGTTCCGCGATGCCGGGGAACACCGTGCGCAGCGCCGGGTACAGGGCCGCGTGGGCCTTCTTGTCGAGCTTCTTCAGGTGGGGTTGCAGGGCGTCGGCGACGATCTGGGTGACCAGTGGCGAGCTCATCCCGCCGCCCCGTCACCGCACGAAGGTGTCTAGGCTGGCCCGGTGATCGAGTTGACGGCACTGACCTGGGGTGTGGTGGTCACTGGGGCGTTGCTCGTCGGGGTTGCGAAGACCGCACTTCCTGGGCTCGCGACCTTCGTCGCCGCGATGTTCGCCGCCGTGCTTCCCGCCCGCGAGTCGACGGCGGTGCTGCTGGTGCTGTTGATGGTCGGCGACCTCGTCGCGATCTGGGTCTACCGCCGGGACGCCGATTTCAGGTCCCTGCTGCGCCTGGCACCCCCGGTGATCGTCGGCCTGGCGTTGGGGGCGGCTTTTCTGGCCTGGGCCGACAACACCACCATGCGACGCACCATCGGCGTCATCCTGCTGGCGTTGACGGCCCTGACCCTGTGGAACATGCGGCGCGGCCTCGACGACGCCGCACAGGGTGCGCCGGCGCGGATCGGCTACGGCACCCTCGGAGGTTTCACGACGATGGCCGCGAACGCCGGCGGCCCCGTCATGACGCTGTACTTCCTGGCGGCCCGTTTCGACATGATCCGTTTCCTCGGCACCCAGGCGTGGTTCTTCTTCCTCATCAACGTGGCGAAGCTGCCGTTCTCGCTCGGTCTCGGACTGCTGGGCGGCGAGATGCTGGCGCCGCTGCTGGTCCTGGCGCCCGTCGTGCTGCTGGGCACCTGGCTGGGCCGCGTGGTGATCCGCCACATCGACGAGACGTGGTTCACGCGCGTGATCATCGCGCTGACCATCGTCTCGTCGCTGTACCTGCTGCACTGACCTGCGGCGACGTGTCGCCACGCGGACGAGTCGGCCCTCACGACCTCCAGGTGGTGCGGCCCGTCACCTCCGGGACGTCGTGCCAGCGACCGTCGGCAGCCGATGCGACGGCGGCCTCGTCAATCTCGGCGGCTGCCCAGCCGTCGGCCACGGACGGGGCGAGCTGCTCGCCGGTCAGCACCGACTCGATGAACTGCGCCGCCTCGACAGTTTTCATGTCGTCGAAACCCATGGAGGTGCCCGCCCCGGGCTGGAAGATGCTGAACGCCGGGAAGTCAGGGCCGGCCATCACCCGCGTGTAGCCCTGGAACTCCTGGTCGCGACCCGCGCAGACGAACAGGTCGTTGAGGTGCTCGAAGTTCCACCGAAGCGACCCGTTGGTCCCGTAGACCTCGACGACGTACTCGGCGCGCGGCCCCACCGCCACCCGGCTGGCCTCCATGGTCGCGACGGCCCCGCCTTCGAGGCACGCCAGCACCGCCACCCAGTCCTCGTTCTCGACGGGACCGAGCTCGTCGGAGACCTCCCAGCCGGAGTGCCCGATACCGGCCTTGGTGGGGATGGGACGTTCGGGAATGAACTGCGCCGACGTCGCGGTCACGGACTCGATGCGCCCGGCAAGGTACTGCACCAGGTCGGCGCCGTGGCTGAGGAGGTCGCCGATGACCCCGGAGCCGCCCTTGTCGCGGCTGTGACGCCAGGTCAGCGGTCCCTCGGGCGAGCTGCCGTAGTCGGCGATCAGCCAGCAGCGCACGTTGGTGACGCGCCCGATCCGGCCGTCGCGGATGAGCTGCCGGGCGCGTTCGATGGCGGGCGTGTGGCGGTAGTTGAAACCAACGGCGGTGATCAGCCCAGCCGCCTCGGCTGCCTCGGCGATCTGGCGCGACTGCGCCGCCGAGACCCCCATGGGTTTCTCGATCCAGAACGGTTTCCCAGCAGCGACGGCGGCCAGGGCGATCTCGTGGTGGAGGAAGTTCGGGGAGCAAATGCTCACCACGTCGACCTCGGGATCGGCCAGTAGCTCGCGGTAGTCGGCGTAGGCCCGTTCGAACCCGAGAGCCGCGACGGCCTCGTCGCGGGCCGCCTCCACGGGGTCGCAGGCGGCGACGAGACGCACCTCGGCCCCCAGCCCCTGATAGCGCTCCGCCAGGGCGCGGTAGCTGCGCGCGTGCAGCCTGCCCATCCATCCGAGGCTGATGACCCCCACACCGATCCGCTTGCTCATGTTGTTCTCCCGACATCCGGGGGCCGGCCCCTACGGCGACCCACATGTCCGAACATATCAAGGGGGCTGCCTCGCCAAGGGGCTGCGCCCCTACTCGGGAGCAGCAGAACCGGATTGCGACGGCGTCAGTGGCGATACAATTTCATGGCATGGTGACACCACAGTACCGGAGCATGCACTCGCGAGCAGGACAGCAAATTCGGACCAGTCCCGACCGCTGTTCAAGAGCCAAGGTTTCCTGCAATTCTGACGGGAGCCGGTTATGAAACCCGAAGAAAACGCCCAACGCTCGTTCGCCTGGTTGATATTCGGTATCGCCCTCACCGGGACCATCACTGTGTTGTCCGTGCCCTACGCCATCGGACAACACGGCCTCACCGGACTGTGGATCCCTGCGATCCTTTTGCTTCCCCTGGCGCTCCAAATGGCGGCCGCAGTCACGCTGAAACGCCTGGCCAGCCATGCTCACGACAACAATCCCACCCGCTGAGCCAACCGGATTCACAAGCAGAGAAACCGCAGGGGTGGATCGTGCACATCGACGTGCAGGAAACCAGTTATTTCACAAGTGATCCCAGGAAGAGAGCGCAATGCCGGTTCGAAACACGAAACCCTGGCTTCTGGCCCTGGCGGTGTTCGCCATCGTGAGCAATGTCTTGTCCGCGCTGATGAGCACCATCGAGGGTCCCGCCGCCTACATCTTCATCACAATCGGCGGCATCGTCATCCTGCCGGTTCTGATTCTGGGCCTCCAGGAACGCGCGGTGGGGGCCTCCCTGGTCTTCGGCGGAGCTGTGATGCTCGCCGCAGGTGGCAGTTATCGTGCCACCGCGGGCTCGTTCATCCCTCAGAACATCGCTGGATGGATCGGCATCATCTCCGCGGGTCTTCTAGGCGTTCTCTGCGTCATGGCATGGGCCTCACGCAGCGAAGCAGAGCGACCGAGCCGGAATTTCTGATGGAGAAACCCCGTGCGTCAGACAAGAGCGGCGGCCCTGCTGTGGGCCTATGACATCGGATCCAGGTTCGGTATCGCATGGCGGCCACGGACCATTCTGCTGATGCTGGGAATGGTGGCGGTCCTGGGGCTGGTGCCCGCGCTGGCGCTGGCGCTGTGGGTGGGACGGCTGCTGAACACCATCGAGGTCTTCGTGCCCTGGGTGTCCCTTGCCACGGCTTGGACGGTGTGGACAACAGTGCGGGTGCTCGTCACCCAGGAGCGTGAGGAACTGACCGCCCCCAGCCTAGGACCGTTCATGCGGGCGGTCGACCTGAGTCTGGGCAGCTGGTTCACCGTCCGTTTCGCGACGCCGGTGCTGCTCGAGGTCCTGTACGGCTGTGTGGTTCTCGGCGGACTGCTGTGGGGGGTTTCCGCGGCCCCTGAAACCACGGTAGCCGCGTTCGCGATGCTCCTGGGCGGGTACGTGGCCCGTCTAGGGCTCATGTCGCAGCTCGCCGTCCAGAACACCGGCTGGAGGCACCTGGCTCTGGGGCTGTTGTTGGGAGCCGCGTGCGTGACTGTTGCCGTTCTCCCGTGGCCACGTGTAGGGGTTCCGCTGACGCTTCTTCTTCTGGCGATTGGAGTAGCGGCGTGGCGCGGCCTTCACCGGCTCGCCCACGCCACGTCGCCGGCAGCAATGACGACGCGGCGCCGCCGGCGCCGGGGATGTCGTCTCCTCGCATTGCCGGCCTGGGCCATGACGGTCGTGGTACTGCGCCGTGGCACATGGGTGCCGCCGGTGCGTTCGATGACGATCCGCCTGGTGGTGTTGTGCCTGCTGCTCGCAGCACTGGCCGCCAGTATCCGTTTCACGATGCCGTGGCTCAACGTCTTGCTCGGCCACGTGACGCCGATACTCACCAACACAATGGCCGTCGCGGGGTTTCTCATGTCCCTGCCCCTGGGGGACATGGGCGTCTGCTGGTTCGGTGTCCGGAGCTGCCGCCGACAACTCCGGGCAGCTTGGGAATCAGGAGCATCGCTGAGGCACCTCGCACTCGGATCTGCCATGGCCCATCTGGTGGACGGCGCTGTCGTTACTGTCGGGATCCTGGCCCTGTGCGCCGGTCTGGGTTGCGCCCCGTCCCTCGAGGCTCTGCTCCTGCCCACGACGACGCAACTGGCGGGGGCTCTGGGGTATGCAATGTTCGCGGCCCCTGAGCTTCCCGACGGGCGGGCACGAACGTCACTTGCCGGCGCCCTGGCGGGGGTTCTACTGGCTGCCCCTGGGCTCGTGGCCGCCCTCAATCCTGGTTTCGCCCATCTCGCTGTTCTGCTTCCCATCGTCTTGTTCGGAGGTTTGGCATGGATGTCTATGAAGGTCGTGGAGAACGCATCTTTCTCGATCATGTGACATTCGGGTACACACCGGAGGCGGCTGTTCTCGATGACGTCACCATGGCCTTCCCGCGGTCGGGTGTCGTTGCGCTCCGTGCCGCCAACGGGGCCGGAAAGTCCACCCTGGTCGAGCTCGTCAGCGGCTATCTGAGACCGCAGAAAGGGCGAGTGGAAATCTGTGGCCACCCCGCGGCCAGCGCGGCCGCCCGTAGCTTCAGACGAGTGGTGCGCACCAAACCCGCTCTCTATCCGACGATGAGCGTCTTCGATCATCTCGCCTTCACCGCCCAGTTGACCGGAGCCGCCATGGACGATGTCCTGGCGCGCGTGCGTACCTATCGGTTGGATGAGTGGCTGGATGTCCGTGCCTGCGAACTGTCCTCAGGCACGGAACGCAAACTGTGGCTCATCGTCTGCACGCTCGGCCGGTTCGAGGTGATCATGCTCGACGAACCGTTCCTCGGCCTGGACGACCACGCCCGGAGAGTCCTGTGGGATGAGATGGACCGGTGGCGCGCAAAGGACCGCCTCGTCGTGGTGGCCACCCACGAACATCCGCAGGGCTTCCATCCCGACGCCGAATACCAGCTGGCACCGGGAAAACGATGATGCCCCCAGAACTTGAGGCCCGACGTGGAGAGCCGCACCATCGGGCCACGGACGTATGCGCACGCCGACATCACCGGTAGGGTGGGTGGCGTGACCTCCATGATCGACGAGGCCGGTGTCGACGCCCTACTCACCGCTCTGCTCGACCACGGATTGGAACGGGTGGCGGCCGAACACCGGCCGGCCGTGGCCGTGGCGTTGCGTCGGATGCTGAACAGCGACCAGCCGGGCGTGGTGGCCCAGCACCTCACCCGCGGCAGCCGCCCCGAACGGTTCGGACAGCACTGGGACCACAAGCCGACCCTGCTGCGCGCCTTCGCCCGCGGGGGCCGGGTGGCCGACGAACACGCCCGCGACCGCCTGCGCCATCTGGGATCCGCCACCAGCCTGACCCGCACTCAGGTCGCCCGCCGGCTTCGAGACATGATGGAGGTCCTCGACCTGGATGCAACGGCCCTGGCCGAGGAGGCAGAGCGACTGCGCGTGGCGGATCATGATGACCTGTTCGACCAGCCGAGTGCGCACGATCGGATCACACCCGCCAGTGTGAACCGGGTACTGGAGGGCGCGGCGCCCCTGCGGCCGGGACAGCTGGCCTTCATTCTCAGGGCCGCGCACATGGACGTGGGCCGAGTGCAAGGTGGCGGGGATGCCTGAGGTCCTGGAGTGTTGGCTGCACGGCACTCACGTCGGACGCTTCGAAAGGCAGACCGGTCGTGCTGCCCGGCTGGTCTACGACGCCGACGCCACCCGGGTCGTCTCGCTGTCATTGCCGATCGATGCTCCGGCCCCGGACGGCGCAGCCGAACACTACCTGCGTGGCCTGCTGCCCGAGGACCCGGTGGCGCTGCGCGACATGATGAGGGCCTCGGGTGCCACCAGCACCGACACCTTCGAGTTGTTGCGCCAAGTCGGCGGTGACGTCGCCGGGGCCGTGCAGCTCACCGCGCCGGGCAGCGAGCCCAGAAGCGATCCGGACCACGAACCGTTGATCGCCTCCACGTCCGATATCGGAGCACGGATCGCCGGAATCAAGGCCAGGCCCACGACCTCGGCCTTCGCCGGCGACTGGCCCCTGCGGTTCTCGCTGGCCGGCGCCCAGGCCAAGTTCGCCCTGGCCCGCATCGGCGGCAGCTGGTACCGGCCCGACGCGCAAACCCCGTCCACCCACATCGTCAAACCCGGTGCCGCCCGGAACAAACATATCGAGGCATTCGAGGCCCGGGCAATGGACCTGGTCCGACGGGCCGGGTTCGCAGTCCCGCAAGCCCGCGTGGCGCACTTCGATGACCAGAGCGCCTATGTGGTCGAGCGTTTCGACCGCGAGCTCATGCCCTCAGGGTTCAGCCGCCGCCTCCACGTCGAGGACCTGCAACAGGCCCTGGGCCGTGACCCCGAGGGCAAGTACCTCACGAGCCCCGCCGACGCCATCGCCCTGCTGCGCCGCCACGATTCGGAGCTGGCCTACTGTTTCGTCGAGCAACTGGCCATCAACACCGCCATCGGCAACGCTGATGCCCACGCCAAGAACTACAGCATCATGCTTGAAAACGAACCCCGCTTGTCGCCTTTGTACGACCTGGTTCCCCTGGGGGCCTACCCCCAGTACAGCCAACGGCTCACCATGCCGATCGGGTCGCGGCGACACACCGGCAACATCACCTTGAAGGACTGGACCGCTCTGGCCGTCGACTGCGACCTGGAGCCTGACCACGTGGTGAGCATCGTCAGCGATGTCAACCAACGCCTGTCCTCCCAGCTCGAACCGACCTTCGGAGAGTTTGCCGCCCGGTACTCGAACCTGGGCAAGGCCGTGAGGCAGATGCAGCACTATATGATAAGGAACACCGACCAGGCGTGCCTTGACACGGTCCGACCCGAAACACCCCTGACAGGATGTCACGACCATCAGTTCGAGGACGGAAGCGACGCGGATCCTGAGATGGAGAAGTGATCCCGGATTGGGGCGAACCCACGAGCTTGTTCACAACCAGCAGGCCGAGCGCGAATTCCCTAGTTGAAGCGGCTCCCCTCCAGGAGCGACTACTCGGACGCAGCCTTCAGCGCCAGCCGGTACTGGCTTCCGTCAGGTGAGCGCAGCAGCCGTCCCTCATCAATGAGGGCGCGCCGCAAGGTCACGGGGTCCTCCGTGATCGTGGCCAGTTCCTGGGTGATCTCACGCTCCGTCCACGTAGACCCTTCGTGCATGCAGTCGATGGCGATGTCGAAGAGCATGTCGCGCAGCGCCTGTTTTCGTGGCCAGCGCTCGACCCGACCGCCGGAGAGGCAGCTTCTCAGTCTCGGGATCTCCTTGACTCGTTCCTCGAACAAGGCAGTGTCCATGGACCGCATCCTAGCTGGAGCGGCCTCCGGGCAGACCGGATGTGCGGTCCCGCCCATGGGGCTGGAGCCACCGCACCCGCGACCCCGCCACACCGCGTCGAGAATCACTTTCATCACACACATCAGTGCCCTCGGGCAATTGACAGGACATATGCTCGAATCTAGGCTGATTTGTGCCCAACGATGCGCCAGAAAGGACCTTCATGGCCGACAAGTCCCGCAACCCCGAGCCCCGATACAACAAGCTGACTATCGGCGTCTGTCCTGACCAGTGGGGAGTCTGGTTCCCCGAGGATCCGGCGCAAATTCCGTGGGAGAAAGCCCTCGACGAGATGGCCGAGGCTGGTTTCTCCGTGATGGAGACCGGCCCCTTCGGATACTTCCCCACCGACCCCAAACGCCTGGCCGAGGAAATGGGCAAACGAGGCTTCCGCGTCGTCGCCGGCACCGGTTGGGGCGTCCTCCACAAGGCCGAGGCCTGGGCCGACACGGAGCGCACCTTCCGCGCCATCGGTGAAACCCACGCCGCCGTCGGCGCCGAGTACGTGGTGCATCTGCCACCGATGTTCCGCGACGAGCACACCGGCGAGTTCACCGATGTGCGTCACCTCGACGGCGAGGCCTGGGATCTGTACATCAACAACGCCAACCGGCTCGGCCGCATGATGAAGGAGGACTACGGCCTCACGATGGTCCTCCACCCGCACGGCGACTCCCACATCGAGACCCGCGAGGACATCGACCGCATCTTCCAGGCCACCGACCCCGAGTACGTCGGGTTCTGCCTGGACACCGGCCACATCGTCTACGGCATGGCCGACAACACCGCCCTGATCCGCGACTACCCGGAGCGCATCTCCTACGTCCACATCAAGGCCATGGACCCGAAGCTCGTCAAACAGGCCCACGACGAGGACTGGCCGTTCGTGAAGGCCGTCAAGGCGGGCTGCTCCGTGCCGCCGCCGGAGGGCGAACCTGACATGCCGAGCCTCGTCGAGGCCCTCGCCGATCTCGACAAGGAGCTCTACGTCATCTGCGAGCAGGACATGTACGGCTGTGACCCGTCCTACCCGCTGCCCAACGCCATCAAGGTCCGCGAATACCTGGCCTCCATCGGCCTCGGAGTGAAGTGAGCGACACCATGACCCTGCGCATCGGAATGATCGGCCCCGGCGGGATGGGGCAGGCGCACATCGAACGCATCCACAGCGTCATCGCGGGCGGTCGGGTGGTGGCCGTCGCCGACCTCAACGCCGAGAACGCCCGGAAGGTCGCCGACCGGATCGGCGCGACGACCTTCCCGAGCTCCGCGGAACTCATCGCCTCGAACGACGTCGACGCCGTCATGATCTGCAGCTTCGGGCCCGCCCACGAACCCGACGTGATCGCAGCCGTCGAGGCCGGCACTTACGTCTTCTGCGAGAAACCCCTCGCTCCCACCGCCGACGCCTGTGCGCGCATCATGGAGGCCGAGCAGAAGGCGGGCAAGAAGCTCGTCACCGTCGGTTTCATGCGTCGCTTCGATGCCTCCTACCGGGAGATGAAGGCCATCCTCGACGCCGGCGAGATCGGCGAGGCCCTCATGGTCCACAATGCGCACCGCAACCCGACGGTGCCGGAAAGCTACACCTGGGACATGGCGATCAACGACACCGCCATCCATGAGATCGACACCATGCGCTGGCTGCTCGGCGAGGAGTTCGTCTCGGCCCGCGTCGACAAGCCGAAGAAGACCACGAACCGTTTCCCACACCTGCAGGACCCGCTGGTGCTGATCCTCACCACCACCTCCGGGGTGCGCGTCGACGACGAGATCTTCGTCAACTGCCAGTACGGCTACGACATCCAGTGCGAGCTGGTCGGCGAGAACGGGGCGGTGCGGCTCAGCGACCAGGAGCTGGTGCAGCGCGCCGACCTGCAGGGTCGCCGTAACCGGCTGACCATGGACCACAACCAGCGCTTCGGCCAGGCCTTTGTGCGTGAAGTGCAGGAGTGGATCACCGCCGTCTCGCAGGACCGGCACACCGGCTCCACCGCGTGGGACGGCTACGCAGCTGCCTGTGTCTGTGACGCCGGCGTCAAGGCCCTCGAGGCCGACGGCGAGGTGGCGGTCGAGATGATGCCCAAACCCGCGTTCTACGCCTGAGGAGGAACCCCCATGGTGAAAATCCTGCTGGACCCGTCGATGTACCACCCCCACCTCAGCGTCGCCGAGGAGTGCTTCAAGGCCGCCGATCTCGGCTACGAGTACATCGAGCTGTCGCCGCGTGCCGACTTCCACGAGTGGCACCACTATCCCAAGGTCGATGACGCGGAGGTCGCGAAGGTCAAGAAGGCCATGGCCGCCTCCGGCGTGAAGATCTGGACCTTCAACCCGGTGTTCAACTGGTCGTCGCCCGACGAGCAGGAACGCCAGGCCCAGGTGCGCAACTTCCGTCGTCTCCTGGAGATCGCGGAAGAGTTGGAGGTGCCGCTGATCGCCACCGAATTCTCGGGCGACCCGAACGAGCCCCTGAAGTCGGAGCACCAGTTCTACAAGTCCATCGAGGAGCTGATCCCGGACTTCGAGAAACGCGGCATCGAGTGCACCATCGAGGCCCACCCCTACGACTTCGTCGAGACCAACGAGCGTGCCGTGCAGATCGTGCGCGGGGTGAACAAGCCGTGGCTGAACTACGAGTTCTGCCTGCCGCACATGTTCCACCTGTCCGAGGGCCGGGGGGATCCGCGGGCGATGATGGAATACGCCGGCCCGAGGCTGCGACACGTGCACGTCGCGGACGTGTGGAACCATCTCGCGAACGTCGGGAACCGCTACATCATCAACCCGCCCGGGGTGGATGCTCGCATCCACCAGCACAACGAGATCGGCAACGGCGAGGTGCCGTGGGACGAGGTCTTCGGGTATCTCCGGGAGATCGACTACGACGGCCCGCTGTCGGTGTGCGTCTTCGGGTGGGAGGAGGACGCCGACGCCATCCACGTGCGGATGCGTGAACGCCTGGAGAAGGAGTTCGCGAAATAGTCACCTGATTCCCCTGACGCTGGTTGAGCCGGAGCACGAGCGCCCTCCCTGACGCTGGCTACCCCGGAACGCGAGGAACGAGCACCCGAATCGAAACCGTCCGGGCCGCTCACCTCGGTTCCGGCGCACCCCACCCACTGACACACGTGAAACCCGACTCAACCAGCTTTCCGGTTTGGCGGCATGGGGGATAATTCAACCGGCCCGGTTTCAATCGCTGGGCGGGTTCGTCGAGGGATTCCGGGGAAAGGTGGCGCATGGAGGGTCTCATCATCGTGGTCGGAGTCGGGATTGCGGTGGTGGCGGGCAATGCCCTGGCCCCCAAGTTGCGTCTTCCGGTGCCGCTGACGCTGGTCTTCCTCGGGTTCGCGCTGGCCTTCGTTCCCAGTCTGGAAAATCTTCACATGCCCTCCGAGGTGGTGCTGCTGCTGTTCCTCCCGGGCCTGCTGTTTTGGGAGAGCCTCACCACCTCCAGGAACGCCATCCGACGCGACCTGCGCGGCATCCTGATCACCTCGACGGTGTTCGTGGTGGCCACCGCCTTCGCCGTGGCGTGGATCGCGTCGTCGCTTGGGATCCCGTGGAAGGCGGCGCTGATCCTGGGGGCCGCCGTCGCCCCGCCCGACGCCACTGCTGCGGCCGCCCTGGCCAAGGGCCTGCCCCGCCGCCAGTTCATGCTGTTGAAGGCCGAGAGTCTCACCAATGACGGCACCGCCCTGGTGGTCTACAAGATCGCCGTCGGCCTGGCGCTCGGCGGAGAGTACACCCCCTGGGACATCACGGGCATGGCCGTGGTCTCGTTCTTCGGCGGGATCCTCATCGGGATCGCCGTCGCCGCGGTCGCCTACCCGGCTTTTCGCCGCCTCCACGAACCCATCACCATCAACATGGCCCTCCTGGTCACCCCGTACGCCGCCTACCTGGCCGCGGAGCTGGTGCACGCCTCTGGTGTGCTGGCGGCGGTGGTGGCGGGCCTGATCATCTCGACGCTGTCGAACCGGGTCAGCACCCCCGAGTCGCGCACCCAGGCGGAACATTTCTGGCCATTGGCCACCAGCCTGCTTAACGGCGCCTTGTTCCTGCTGATCGGTATCGAGACACGTCTGCTGATCGTCAACTTCAGTTTCTCTGAGTTCCTGACGCTGGCGGGCATCGCGATCGGCGTGGCCGTGACCCTGGTGGTCTCCCGTTTCGTGTTCCTGCAGATCACGGTGATGATCATCCGCGCCCTCGACCGCCGGCCCGAGCAACGACAGCGTCGCCTAAGCTACCGGGCCCGGGTCGTCAGCGCAGTTTCTGCCTTCCGCGGCGGGGTTTCCCTGGCGATCGCACTGTCGATCCCCCTGTTCATGAAAGACGGGTCGCCATTTCCCTACCGCGACGACGTGGTTCTCGTCGCCGCCCTCGCGATCGTGATCGGGATGGCGGTGCAGGGTCCGCTGCTGCCCAAGGTGATCGCGTGGGCCGCGAAGGGCGGTCACAGCGGCGACGACGAGGAGGCCGAGCTGACCGAGGAACAGCTCGCCACCGAGGGGCGGCTGGCGATCCTGGAGGCCGTTCGCCCCGAACTGCCCGCCCTCGCCGAACAGGCGGGGGTTGCCCCGCGAATCGCCGAGGCCATGGAGGAACGTCTCGACGACATCGCAGCCCACATCGGGGCCGACGACGAGGAGGAGGACGTGGCAGAGATCGTCGCCCTCGAACGCCTCCACGGTGCCGTGCTCAAGCGGAAACGGGAGCTGCTGAGCCAGTTCGTCCGGGAACGCAGGATCAGCGACGAAACCGCCCGGATCCTGCGGGCCCGCATGGACCTGGAGGAGATCCACCGCAACGGCTATCTGCCCTACGAGTGACCCCTGAATTGGTTGAATCGTCTCACACTTCGGCACCCTGCTATTTGTATTGACATTTCATGCCCTTTGCGACAGGATCGAGTCGTCGCAGGGAGGCGACTTCCAGGTCCTGTTCGGGACACCGACACGAGGAAGTGAGAAGTGATGAAGCGAGTACCGAAGTTCGCCGTTCTCACGCTCAGCGCGATGCTTGCGCTGAGCGGGTGCGGCATGACCAGCGACCCGTTGCCGGGCACCATTGGTGAGGACGGCCAGCCGGCGGCCGTCTCCACGCAGGACTACGCCCCCGCCGAGGTCATCAAACCAAAAGACGGCAAGAAGGTGAAGATCGGCGCTTCCTTCCCGCTGCTGGACCAGTTCCTCCAGAATGTGGCCAACTCCATCAAGGAGCGGGCCGAGGCTGCCGGCGCCGAGGTGAGCATCACCTCCGCCGAGGAGAAGATCGAGATCCAGCTCAACCAGATCGAAAACTTCATCGCTTCCGGCGTCGACGCCCTCATTGTCCTGCCACAGGACACCGCCACCACCGCCCAGATCACCCAGAAGGCGAAGGCGGCGAACATCCCGCTGGTTTACGTGAACCGCCGTCCCTCCGAGCTGCCCAAGGGCGTGCCCTACGTCGGCTCCGACTCCCTGGTGGCGGGTCAGCTCGAGATGGAACAGCTGGCCAAGCTGTCGAACCATCAGGGCAACGTCGCCATCCTGCAGGGCGACCCCACCCAGGAGGCCGCCCAGCAGCGCACCCAGGGCTGCAAGGAAGTCGCCGCGAAGTACAACATGAACGTCGTGTTCGACCAGACCGGTCTCTGGATGCGCGACAAAGGGCTCGCGTTGGCCGAGAACCTGATCCAGTCCGGACAGCAGGTCGACGTCATCTGCGCCAACAACGATGAGATGGCCCTCGGCGCCATCAACGCCTTCGAGAACGCCGGCATGCTCGACAAGGTGGTCGTGGGTGGCGTGGATGCCACCGGCGATGCGCTGAACGCCATGGCCGCGGGCAAGCTGGAGGTCACCGTCTTCCAGGACGCCAAGGGCCAGGGACAGGCGGGAGTCGACACCGCAATCAAGATGATCAACGGCGACGAAGTACCGGACATCATCAACGTCCCCTACCAGCTGGTCACGCCCGAGAACATGAGCCAGTTCCAGCAGTGACGACGCAGGGGTCGGGAATTCCCGTCCCCTTGAGCAGGGAGAACCAATGCAAGAGGTAATTCTGCGGATGCAGGGCATCCGCAAGACCTTCCCGGGCGTCGTGGCGTTGGACAACGTCAACCTTGACGTCCGCAGCGGCACCGTGCACTCGCTGATGGGCGAGAACGGGGCCGGCAAATCCACCCTCATGAAGTGCCTGATCGGCATGTACACCCCCGATGAGGGAACCGTCGAGCTGGCGGGCGACATCGTGAGGTTCAAGGACACCAAGGACGGCCTGGAGCACGGCATCTCGATGATCCACCAGGAGCTGTCCCCCGTACCCGAGATGATGGTGGCGGAGAACATCTGGCTGGGCCGCGAGCCGCGTGGCCGGCTGGGGCTGCTCAGTCCCGCCGCCATGTTCCGCAAAACCCGCGAACTCTTCGACGAATGGAAGATCAACATCGACCCGAAGGCCCGGATGAAGGACCTGACGGTGTCGAAGCAGCAGATGGTTGAGATCGCCAAGGCCATCAGCTATGACGCGAAGATCATCATCATGGACGAACCCACCTCGGCCATTCCGGAACGTGAGGTGGCGCACCTGCACGGGATGATCAAACGCCTCACCGATTTCGGCGTCGCCATCATCTACATCACCCACAAGATGGACGAGGTCTTCCGGATCTCCGACGATATCACCGTCTTCCGCGATGGCAAGCACGTGGGTTCCTACCCAGCGAAGGAACTCGACCGCGACAAACTCATCAAACTGATGGTGGGCCGCGAGCTGACGGACCTGTTCCCGAAGGAGGAGGCCGAGATCGGCGATGTGGTGCTCTCGGTGCAGGGCCTCAACCGGGGCACTGTGGTCAAGGACGTCAGTTTCGAACTGCACCGGGGCGAGATCCTCGGGCTCGCGGGGCTGATGGGCGCGGGCCGCACCGAGGTGCTGGAAACCATCTTCGGCATCGAGAAAGCCGATTCCGGGGAGGTTGTCCTCAACGGCAAAACGCTGAGGATCAAACAGCCTTCGGACGCCATCCGGGCTGGCATGGCGCTGCTGACGGAGGACCGCAAACTGAACGGCATCATGGGGGTGCTGTCGGTGCGCGACAACATCACGGCCGCGGCCCTGCCGCGTTACAGCCCCCGCGGTGTTCTTCGCGTCGGCGAGATGCGGAAGGACTCCGAGGATCAGCGTGAGAAGCTGCGCATCAAGACCCCGTCGTTGAGCCAGCTGATCAAGAATCTCTCGGGCGGTAACCAGCAGAAGGCGCTGATTTCCCGTTGGTTGCTGACCGTCCCGGACGTCTTGATGATCGACGAACCCACCCGCGGCATCGACGTGGGCGCGAAATCCGAGATCCACCGTCTCATGTCCATGCTGGCCCAGGAGGGCAAGGCAATCATCATGGTCTCCTCCGAGCTGCCAGAGGTGCTCGGCATGAGTGACCGCATCCTCGTGATGCACGAGGGACGCATCTCCGGTGAACTCTCCCGCGAGGAGGCCAACCAGGAGTCCGTCATGCACCTGGCAACCGGCGGCGACGAGGTCGCCGCGAGCGAAGGAAACCCCAATGACTGAAACCGCACCCGCCACTCGTTCGAGCTTCGAATTCGAAGAGTTCCTGAAGAAATACTCGATCGTCTTCATCCTGATCGGATTCGTGATCCTGCTCGGCATCATCACCGAGGGCCGGTTCCTGCAGCTGCAGAACCTCCTCAACGTCATCGTGCAGGTGGCTCCCATCGGCATCATCGGCCTCGGCATGATGGCGGCGATCATCACCAAGGGCATCGACCTGTCGGTCGGTGCCACCGCGGCCCTCGCCGCCGTCGTCGCCGCGTCCCTGGCTCAGCCTCCGGGCCCCAACACCTTCTTCCCCGGCCTGCCCGCCCTGCCGATCTTCGTGTCCGTGCTGGCGGCGCTGGTGGTGGGCACACTGGTCGGCACCATCGTCGGCAGCCTGGTGGCGGCCTTCCGGATCCCGCCGTTCGTCGCCACCCTCGGCATGATGACCGCCGCCCGTGGAGCCGCGAACCTGTACACCGACGGTCGTCCGATCTCCGGAACCGCGTGGAATTTCAACCTCATCGGACAGGGGATCACCCCCATCATCATCCTGGCGCTCGCCGCCGGCGTGATGTGGTTCGTGCTGAACCGGACCCGTTTCGGACGTCACGTCTACGCCATCGGCGGCAACGAGATGGCCGCGAAGGTTTCCGGGATCTCGGTGCCGAAGACGCACCTCAAGATCTACGCCCTGATCGGTCTGTTGGCCGGGCTGGCGGGCGTGATCCTGACCGCCCGTACCGGCTCCGGCTCCCCGGCTTACGGCACCATGATGGAGCTCGATGTCATCACCGCCACCGTCATCGGCGGCACCTCTTTCAACGGCGGTATCGGCACCGTTTGGGGTGTCATGGTCGGTACCCTCATCATCGGCGTCATCAACAACGGCCTCAGCCTGTTGAACGTCTCCCCGTACTGGCAGATGGTGGTCAAGGGCGGAATCATCGTCATCGCCATCATCATCGACGAACGCAAGAACAGGTAGCGCTGAGGGCCTCAGCGCCCGTCGTCGCAACCGCATCCGTGAGGGGGTGTGTCGCATACACGCGGCGCACCCCCTCACCGCACCGCTAGAAGCCTTTCCGCGCGGCCTTTTTCAGCCGCTTGGCCTCCTTCTCCACCAGAACGCGGGTCTCCCTGTTGAGAGGGCATGTCTGTTCCAGATCCTTGGGCTTGACCGCGTACATCTGCTCCACCCTGTGACCCTGGGCTTCCACGGCCTTCACGACGACCTCCAGGGCCTTCTCGGCGAAGAGGTTCTTGTTGGTGCTCTCGTAGCGTTGTTCGACGGAGATGACGACGTCAGAGAGAGCTGGTTCGAGGGGACGAGCAGCCAGGATGGCGTACTGTTCCCCCATGTGTTCCCGGATGCCGGGGATCAGGCTGAAATCTTCCGGAAACAGATCGGTCAAGTTCGGTTTCCATCCCGACTTCTCCCCCCGGCTCATGACGTGCACCACCCACGGGGAGTCGCCGCGCAGAGCGGGTTGCCACTGGATCTTCGCGTCTCGGTACCTGGTTCCCCACTTCAGGCCACCCAGGCTCGCCCGGGCAAGCTCCACGAGGGGCACCGGGTCGATTCCCCGAACGACCATCCTCGCGGTGGGGTTGGCGTCGAGCATCCCCCATAGTCTGAACCGATCAGCCATTCTTGACAGTTCCCCTTTCTCGTGGGCCGGCTTCAGAACGGCCAGAAGGACGCGGCATCCTGATCCGCCTTGGTGTACATGTCATCGATCTCGGAAATGATCCTCACGAGCTCCTTCAGGTAACCGAGCTGGGTGCGCATGTTGGCCTCCCAGGTCTGATGCCAGCCGGATGCGCTGTCCGAGGCCGTGCCGGTCCACTCTCCCCGCAGAGAGGTCATGTCGCCCTGCATGGCGGACAACGTCGAGTCGATGTCGCCCGCGGATTTTTGCAGGTCGCTGGCAAGGGTGTGGAGCACACCGTCGTCAACTTTCAGATCCACCATGGTCGTTCTCTCTTCCTGCTCGGTCGTGAAATCGTCATGAGACGCCAGGAGTCTCGCGGGCAGCTCCCACGAGACCGTTTTCCGGTCGTTTCAGAACCGCTGAGAATGATCGCCCCGCACTTCTTCCAGCATGGACAGGACGTGGTCGGCCTGGGCCTGTCTCGCGGTGCGCATCTGGGTGAGGGGGTTCTCCGCGTCGTCTTCTTCGGCTTCCTCGGCCCACTGGTCGTGGAGGCGTCCCAGGTTCTTGCTGGCCCGGTCACGCAGACGCTGGGCCTCAGGGGAGGGATCCTCACCGGTGAACACATCGACCAGGGTCGTCTCTCCTTCGTCGATCCGTTTCTGAATCTTCTGCCATTCCGGACCGAGTTCTCCCGAACGCGCCTTTTCAGCACGTTGCTCATCCGCTTCTTTGTCGGCTTCCTCCCGGGACTGCTCCCGGCGGGCGTCTTCCTCATTCGAGCGTTCGAGTTCATCCATGACGTCGTGCAGCTCGTCGAACATCGAAGCGAGTTCAGGGAACTGCCTGGCGGCGACCCGGAAATCTTCCTCCATCTCCTTGTCTTTCATGCGCGAGCCACCGCCCCTCGTCCCAACGCCTCGACGACATCAGCCGCCTGGCGATAGGCATCAATGATGGCGGCTTTCGCGGCGATGATCCTCGAGATAAAGCTGTAGATCCGACCGATCCATTTGTAGGCCCACATGAAATCGTCATAGATCTCCTGGACGGTGCTCGCCATCTCGAACACGGCCATCGCCCACCCGACCACCGGTACAGCGGCTTCCGCAGCAATGCGTGCCAATCTGTACGATATTTTCTTCAGCTTCGCACCTATTTTCTTCGAAATCGTCTTGACGAGGTAGGCGAATCCTTTCAGCACCGTGGAGATGGTGCCGGCGACCCCGGAGATGGTGTTGTCGACGTAGGCCATGGCGGCAGTGGCCAGGGTGAACGCCTCGGAACCCTTACCGGTCCACTCCGCCAGCCCGGGGAGGATCCCCGTGGTGTTCTTGGAAATCGCCCCCATGGCATCACCAGCGACTTTCCAGGCACCCGACGCGCACTGCACTCGGTTCCAGTCCCCCGCGAAGGGTTTGTAGACGATTTCGTTGAGCAGCGAGAACCCGAAGAGTTTCTCGAACACCCAGTCCAAGGAACCCAGGATCAGGCCGGCGCTCCATCGCAGGTTCTCTAACTCGCTGAATGAACCGGTGGGCGTCACCAGGTAGGACTGGACATCGTCCTCCTCCGCGACGCTTGCGCTGGACCCGATCATCCTGCCTGCCCGTTCAGGAGCGCCCTCAATGATGTCGTTCCTGACCATGTCACCGGCCCTGTAGCCGTCCTCGAAGGCACGCTGAAAGAGGTTCGGATTTCCAGCCCGGTAATAGGGGCCCGCGTCGTCCCGGGCGGCCCCCAGGGAGGGCGGGTTGTCCCGGGGATCCTGGTAGGAGGGGAGGTGATGCCCCATCGTGGCGGCCAGTCCCTGGAGGAGCTCATGGGCCTGCTTGTCGGCATCAAGATAGGTGTTGATGACCTCACTGAGGCTGTTTGCTCCCTGGGCATAGATCTTCTGAACGGTCTCCAGCACCGTATCCCCGACGTCCACCAGGACATCATTAGCAGGTTTGAAAACCTGGAGGATCATTCCCAGATCGCTGGTTTCCAGCCTGGCCCAGGTGCCCAGGTGGTCCTTCATAGCAGGAAGGTGGTCGTTGGCCTGACGGTCCAGCACCTGTCGTGCGAGTTCCAGGTTGTGGTAGTCGACTTGCATGGGCGGCTCCGGTCTCATGGGCGGCTTCGGGCGCAATGGTGGCGCCAACGACGATGCATCATTCTATCGGCGTGACCGACTGGTGGGGGTGAGTTACACCATTTACGAAAGACCCTCCGTCATCCTGCCCTCGTGATCGAATGCCGGGGGGGTTCGGGACCTCGTCGATGGGCCCTAAAGCCTTAGTGTGCAGGGCTCACCGCTTCAGCACGACCCGTCTAGCACCTATGATGTATGCGACCTCAAATTTCATCCCTGCAGGAGCATCAGATGTCGCATCCCACGTATGGGGGAACTGGCAGCACCCCCTCTGCCGAAGAATCGAACAGCACCGCCTCTGCGTCCCAGACGGCCCAGCCAGTCGGCAACGGCGCCGCCGCCCCGCCCGCGGGGGCCTATTCCGCCACTTCGGCCCCAGCCGGTGAAGCGGGAAGCAACGGATACGGCGCGGGTGGCGACGGATACAGCTACGACAAGAATCAGACGGATCAGACCGAGAAGACGATGCGAGACGAGGCGCGGCCCGCCAATTACGATCTCGCCAAGCAGTTCGAACACATGCACGACGCCCAGACGGAAAACAAATGGGGAGTCGAGGACGCTGCAGTCGCCTACAAGAAGAACTACCAGCAGAAACTGCTCTTCATGCGGGACGAGTTCCAGACTCTGGGAGACCAGATCGAGAAGTTCGTCGAAGCCCTCCAGGACACCGTCAAGGCCATGGAGAACGACGAGCAGGACGCCGAAACCATCCAGACGAACCTGCAGACAAAGCTCCAGGCGGCAGCGATGCCTTCCACCACCACGACCGGCCCAGGCCCCTACACCTACAACGCGCCCACGGCTTCCCTCCCCCCGATCAACACCTCCACGTCCCAGGAAGGCTGACACCATGTCAGGAAATGTCTGCACGGCTTCAGACAGCCCCTACTACGACAGGCTGCGAAACGTCTCGGAGCTGATCAGCTTCGTTGATGGCATATTCGACACCATGAACCAAGTCCATGTGGATGCCGCCCTCGAGAGGGCGCGCAAATTGGTGACGGATGTCAAGAAGAATCCCGGCCTCACCGGAAAGGTCGGGGAGATGATCGACAAGCAGCTCGGCAGCTACCTGAGCGCCTACGACCGGCATGAGAAGAACATCAAGACCCTGAAGGAAAGCCACGACGAGGCCCGCAAGGCCATATCCGATGCCGGGGAGACCTTCCGCAATCTCTCGCCGGAGCTGCTCTCCCCCCTGGAATCGGGCATCAAGAACATCACCGAGAAGGTGGAATGGGCGGGTGTTCTCATGCCCGTGGAAAAGTACCTCGAGGGAGTCTCCCAGCAGAACAACCTGAAACGCGAGGAACTCTCCAAGAAGGCCTTGGACACCATGGCCAAAAGCTTGAATGGAAACCGCCCTGATATCGAAAAAGACCCCGTACCACAGAAAGAGTTCAAAAAGATCGAGGACGGCAACAACAGTTCCCATGGCGGCGGAGGTGACACTTCCGGCGGTGGTGGGGGCAGCATTCCCGGCGGTGGCGGCGCTGGTGGGGGCAGCATTCCCGGCGGCGGCGCTGGTGGGGGCAGCATTCCCGGCGGTGGCGGAGCGGGTCTGATTTCCGGAGTCGGGGTGGGAGGGGCCGGTGCTGCCGCCGCGGCGAAGTACGCCTCCGGCCTGCATTCGGGAGCCGACGGCATCATGCGCACCACCTCTCCGGTCGCATCCGGCGGGGTGGGGTCCTTCAAGGACGCCCAGTGGCCCCAGGACGCGCTCAAGTACCCCATTAACTCCCGCATGACCGCCGACGGCCCGGTGGGCGGATACCTTCCCGCGGATGTGGGCAACGCCAATGATCCCCGGTGGCGTTCTGACTACTCGCATCCCGCCATCGGGTCGGTGGGTGAACCCAAGGCCGGTATCGCGGGTGGAATGCTCACGCCGGGCATCGGCGCCATCGCGGGCGGCGGTGCCGGAGCTCTGGCGGCCCGCGGCATGGGTGCCCTCGGCGCCGGCGGAATCGGTGGCATCGGCGGTGCCGGGAGCATCGCTGGCATCGGTGGTGTCGGCGGAATTGGTGGCGTCGGTGGTGTCGGCGGCACGGGAGTTGGCGGCACAGCCGGCGGCCTGACGGGAACGACCGCTGCGAACGCGGCCCGCGCGGGAGCCGCGGGTGGAGCCGCATCCGGCGCTGCGGCCCGTGGTGGCGCCGGGATGGGCGCCTTCGGCGCCGGCGGTGGCGCGGGGAGCGGCAAGGACAACAAGAAGTCCCGCAACCTGGTGGGCTACCAGGTGGTGCGCATCGACGACGACGAGGACGCCGCTGCCGTGGATCCTTCCCTCTTCGGCGCCGGTGATGCCTCTTCCTTGCAGCCCTTGGACACCAAGGAACAGGACAAGTGGTGACCTTACGCAGGAAAATCCTGCGCCGGGCGGGGGTGCTGGCGACCTTGGCGTCGCTGGCGCTCCCCCTGGTGGGTGCTCCCGCCGCGGTGGCCGACGATGCAATCACCCATCAGGACTACGCCGACATGCTGGGGCTCAAGGACCTTCACGCCAAGGGTTACACCGGTAAGGGTGTGACCATCGCCTACATCGAGAACGCCCCTGACATGAGCGTCCCCGAATTGCAGGGGGCAAACATCGAGCAGCGCAAGACGCCGTGCGACTTCGAGCCGGACCCGGGCCTGATGTCTCACTCGACAACCGTCGCCTCAATTCTGGGGAACAAGGACTGGGGCTGGGCACCCGAGGCCAAGATCGTCAACTACACGGCTCACCTCATGAAAAACCGGGACCTTCCCGGACAGAAATGCTCGGATGACCCGAACACGAACAACAACGTCAATGCGCAGATCAACCGGGCCCTCAACGACGGGGTGGACATCATCAGCCTGTCTGTGGCCGGCGCCGAGCAAGGGGAAGCAGCCGTGATGGCCCGAGCCGCACAGCTGGGGGTACCCATCATCGCCGGCGCCGACAACACCGGCACTGAGCAAAACGTGAGCTATGGCGCCCTCAATACCGTAGTTGCGGTTGGCGCCACTGATCTGACAGGAAAACGCTCAGAATTCTCCTCCTACGGGGACCACCTGACCATCATGGCCCCGGGAGAAGGAATCGCCAATCGCCAACCCGACGCAAATGGAAATCTAACAGAGATCATCAAAGAGGCGAGGGGGACTTCTTTCTCGGCCCCCATGGTGACAGGCCTGCTGGCCCTGGGAAAGCAGAAGTGGCCGAACGCCACCGGAAATCAGCTGATCCGTTCCCTCATTAACACCGCCAACAACAACGGGCAGGGATGGACCAAGGAGTACGGGTGGGGACTGATCGATCCGGTGAAGTTCCTCACCGAGGATCCGACCTCCTTGGAGGACACCAACCCCCTGTGGGAGAAAATTCCCGGCGCCCTGCCCAATCAGCAGACGCTGGCTGACTACCAAGATGGCCTGATAGATCCAGTCAATCTCCCGGCGGACAGCTCCTACGTGTATCGCGGAGTGGATGACGCCATTGTCACCAACTACCCCGACATCTCCGAATACGCCACCTCTCCCCGCTATCACAAGAAGTAGCGTGTTCTGCGAGTAATTGATGGGTGCGACCCGGTGGTCGCACCCATCTTTTATTTCGTCCAGGACAGGTCGATCAGTAAGCGTATGAACGGAGAAACCCCGGAGCGATAGTCGGTGACCTCCGTCCCGGGCGGGACCGCCGTCGGTCGAATCACCCCACCACGATGAGCGTGCGCGTCACCGGGGCTCCATTGTCCTTTTCCGCGTTCGCCAAGGTCAGCACGTAGGCCTTCCCCGCGCTGAAAGGAGACTCGCCCGTGGCCACGGTCCACGCCGACCAGTGGGTACAGTCCTGCGAGGTGCACAGGTCAAGGGTGCCGTCCTGGAATCGCCAGTTCGTCGCCTTCGACATGTAGAGCAGGGTCTCGGACGGCCCGGTGACGGTACCGTCGGAGTTCAGCCGGAAGGGTTTGTCCTTCAGTTCCTCGTACCGATCCTGCAATACCAGGTCCTTGTCGAGGAACTCCTTGACGAGACCATCGACTTCTCCCGTCGCCCCGTTGCCCGCTCCCCCTTGCGACGCGGGTGCCGATGGTCCGCCCGAGGAGCAGGCCGACAGGGACAGGCTCAGCACAACCACTGAAGCTGCCGCAGCCAGGCCACGTACGATCCTGCCCAGGTTCATCACTGCCTCCAACACTGCGTACTCGTCGAGGACCGCCACGGCAACGCGCACGCGCGGCCTTTCTGGTGTGGAGTCTAGCCACCGAACAGGTCCTCGGAGCCGACATTCGGCAACTTCGCGAAGAACCACCAGATTTCCAGACCCCGTCCCGGCAGCCGCGACGGGGCTTCACCACACGCTGCCGCGCCCCATCCCGCGCGCCTGAAGAAATTCTGTGGACCTGCCCCAACCGCCGCTGCGGACCACCTACAATCATCCGTGGAGCTTGTCTCGAGCATTGCGCTCTCAGATGGGTGTTTTGTTGATTTTTGTATCTGTTGGGAGGGTGTGTGGCGGACGGGTTTCAGGTTTCTCCTGAGGGTTTACGTTCCCACGCCAGCCATTTAGGGCAGGTCAGCGACGCAGTAGGACAAGCCCTCGACGCAGCCGGACAAGCAAGCATCTCCGACGGCTGCCTGGGAATGATGATCGGCCCTTTAATCACACCACCACTACTCCTAGTCGAAGAAATAGCCAGATTAGCGATCTCATCTTCCGGAAACACAATAGAAAGACTGGCCACCCAAGTCCAAGAAGTCGCAGCAGACTTCGAAGCCTCCGAAACCAGCACCATGCACGATTTCCGCAACACCGACATCCCCACCCACACCACCCACGGCTCCCCCACCACCGCCACACCATCTACTTCAAGCGGTGCGGGTCGCGGCTACAGCGCACACCTGGCAGCCCGAATGGGCGGGTGATCAAGGATGCCGGAAACAAATCCCCTGGTCGCCGAACGCAAAGACACCACCACGCCTCTGGCAGGAACCTTCCTCCTCGAAGACGGCGAAGCCCTCGTCCAAGCCATCAACGACAAAGACTGGGTAGCAGGCGGCCTCGCCGTGGTCGGCGGAGCCTTCGACGCCGCCGCAGCCGCATCCGACCCCATCGGCACCCTCATCGCCATGGGCCTAGGCTGGGTCCTCGACCACGTCCAACCCTTCAACACCTGGCTCGAACAACTCACCGGCGACGCCGACCAAGTCAAAGCCCACGCCGCCACCTGGAAAAACGTCCAAAAACACCTCCAGGCCACCGCCGAGACCATGGCCTCCCACGTCACCACCGACCTGGCCGACATGAACGGCCGCACCATCACCGCCTACCAAGGCGCAGCCGGCGACATAACACGCGTCATCAACGCAGCCGGCACCTGGGCCGGCGCCATCGGCACCGCCCTCGACATCACCGCCTTCATCGTCCAATTCGTCCACGACTTCGTCCGCGACGCCATCAGCGAAGTCGTCGGCTCCATCCTCTCCTACGCCGCAGAACTCATCGCCACCGTCGGCCTAGCCTGGCCCATCGTCGCCGAACAAATCGCCACCCGCATCGCATCCCTCATCGGCCAAGTCGGCCGCAACGTCAAAAACCTCGTCACCAGCGCCCGCAACCTCGTCAAGAAACTCACCGACCTCAAAACACTCTTCCACACCCTCAAAAACAAAATCGACGACCTCTTCCGCAAAGGAGACAACCCCGGTAACACCGGCCAAAACACCAGCAAAACCGCTGACAACGCGAACTCCACAACCGGCAGCGGGGACGCAGGCCATCCCGGTGAAAGCACGGGTTCTGGCGGTGGCACAGGCCCCACCGGTGGAAACAGCGGAACAGGCAACACCGGCTCCTCAGGTAACAGTACCCATCCGGGCGGGGCCAGCGGCGGACCTACCACCCCCACGGGCAGCAGTGCCGATTACTCCAAAGGAACCCCCCACCCCTCAGACGGAAAAATCAACGACACCGCCCCCACGGATGGGGCGCCGGCTCCCTCGACTGGTTCCCACCCTGGCAGTTCACATGCTTCCATGACCGCCGACAGCGCACCCTCAACCAACAACAGCACAACCCTCACAGGCAGCGGCGCCGATTACTCCAAAGGAACCCCCCACCCCTCAGACGGAAAAACCAACAACACCACATCAGCTGGTGTGGCATCACATTCTTCTGTGGGAGCCACTTCTCCCGGAGAACCTTCCATCCGCTCCAATGAAAACCTCGGCAGCCCGGACCTTGCGTACACCAGCCAGGCTCACCCCTCGAGCCGCAACATTGACAACGCAGTTCCTGTCGGCGCGACCGCACACTCCTCTGTAGGAGCCGCTTCCCCCGGAGGACCTTCCGCTCATTCCAGCGAAAACCTCGGCAGCTCAAGTCTCGGGGGCGGCAACAACCCCCACCACCCTGCCGGAGGCGCCAACGCACACCTCACCGACAACAACGTCACATCCCCGCATGGCAGTTCCTCTCACACGCATGACGGCACCGGACACACCAGCGGAAGCAACGGAGCAGGCAGCACCGGCTCTCCAGGAAGCAGCACCCATCCAGGCGGAACCAGCAGCGGATCCACCACCCCCACCACAGGCCCAGCCCACACAGGCGGAAACACCAACCCAACCAGCGGACCAAACACCACAGGAACCACCAGTAGCGCTCCCCCAACCAGCGGAGCAAACACCCCCACCCACACTGACGGCTCACACGCCGCAATGACAGCCGACAACGCCCCCTCAACCAACAACAGCACCACCCACACAAACAACACCACAACCCCAGACGGCCCCCCCGGACACACCACCGGAGAGCCCAACCCCACACAAACCAGCCACACAGCCGGAGAACCCGACACCCCCAAACGCGCCCTCGACGACGACCCCACCACACGCTCAACCGACCCCGTCACAGTAGAACCCCGCCACGCCGAAGAACCCCCAGAAACCAGCAGCAGCGGCGGCGGCGGAGACGACGGCAATAACCACGGCGGCGGCGGAGACGACGGAAATAACCACGGCGGCGGCGGAGACGACGGAAACAACCACGGCGGCGGCGGAGACGACGGAAACAACCACAACAACGACGGAGACGACGGAAACAACCACAACAACGACGGAGACGACGGAAACAACCACAACAACGACGGAGACGACGGAAACAACCACAACAACGACGGAGACGACGGAAACAACCACAAC
>ERZ772799.44-NODE-44-length-50865-cov-3.419445_pt1 | contig 50865 bp, 49 predicted proteins | sample MGYA00511345_ERZ772799 | MGnify/ENA primary metagenome ERZ772799 (study PRJEB29015, sample SAMEA2738037) | human oral metagenome | biome: human oral; feature: human-associated habitat; material: saliva | place: China | collected 2238 ... | reverse complement strand
GCTCAAGAAACGCAAGGCCTGATATTAGGAGACGTGGTTCGCGGGAGCACCCTGAAGGGGGATCCCGCGAACCACGTCTCGAAAGCCGCAGATTTCCGATTCACACCAGATGCCGGTCCGTAGCCCACTTGGTGAGTTGATGCCGGTTGCTCAATTGGAGTTTCCGCAGCACTGACGACACATGGGTTTCCACTGTCTTTATTGAGATGAACAGCTCCCGCGCCACCTCACGGTACGAATAGCCACGGGCAATCAGTTTCAGCACCTCACGTTCCCGAGAGCTGAGTCGGTCCAGTTCCTCATCAATGCTGGAGATGTCGACGGCTCCGGAGAAGGCATCGAGCACGAATCCTGCCAGTCGCGGTGAGAACACCGCGTCCCCGGAAGCCACCCGCTGGATCCCCTCGACAAGTTCCTCCGACGAGATCGACTTCGTCACGTATCCTCGTGCACCGGCCCGGATCACGCCGATCACATCCTCCGCGGCATCGGAGACCGACAGTGCCAAGAATTTCACTTCGGGCGCCTTCGCTGTGACCTGCTTGATCACCTCGGCTCCACCGCCACCTGGCAGGTGAACGTCGAGCAGTACCACATCGGGTTTCGTCTCCAGGATCGAGGTGACCGACGACACCACGTCGTGTCCCTCTCCCACCACCTGGCACATTTTCCCGATCTCGTGGCGCACCCCGGCGCGAAACATGGCGTGATCATCCACGAGCACCACACGCAATTCTTCCAGCGGTTTGCTCTGCTCCTGGTTCATCGAATCAGCTCCAACCTGACCTCGGTACCTTCGCCCGGCGCCGTTCGGATCCGGGCCGTCCCTCCATGACGCTCCATTCGCGCCCTGATTGATTCTTTCACGCCTTGGCGGTCCGGGCGGATCATCGCCTCATCAAATCCGCAGCCACGATCCCGGATGAACAGCTCAACCTTTTCAGGTTCGACCTCGGCGAATACGTCGACCCGGGAGGCGCCAGAATGTTTGGCAGCGTTCATGACGGCTTCCCGTGCGGCCTGCACCAGCGCCATGGATGCCTCATCGAGATCCATGTCGCTCACGCAAATCACCTCAACCGCGATCGGAAACCGCTCCTCGACATCGATGCGCAGCTGCTCCAGGGCGCCCTTGAGGGCCTGTGCCCGGGTCTCCTCCCCATAGAGCCAGGTGCGCAACTCCCGTTCTTGACGACGCGCCAGCGAGGCCACCCGGACAGGGTCATCGGCCTGGCGTTGGATCAAGGCCAAGGTCTGCAACACGGAGTCGTGCAGATGGGCGGCCATGTCGGCCCGTGCTTCGGCACGCAACCTCTCCCGATCCGCGGTCCTGACCCGCGACCAGAGACGAAGCAGCCAGGGAGCCATGACGACGGCCACCCCCGCGAGAAGCGCGACGGCTGCAGCAACCACCGTCTGGAGGCCCTCCCAGCCGAACTGGGATGCGAGAAGCCAGCTGGTCCCAAAACCCACCAGAATCAATCCACCGACGAGCCGTGCGACGCTGGCAATCGTCCTGACTCGCGATCCGGATCGCTTACCCAGGGAGCCTGTCTTCAAACCGCCCCCGTCAGCCTGAACCCAGATCAGGACCACGCCAACGCCCGCCAGCAGAAACGGCCAGAACAGGGACATCCCCCGACCAGTGTCGGTGTCTTCGCCAGGGATCATCCCCCACAACACCCCGGCTATCAGCGCCCCGGCGGAGAAGAGCATTCCTGCATCGATCCGCCGCTCGACCCGCTGCGGTCGCATACTGGCCCGGGTCGCCCCCGCGAGTCCGGGCGCCTCCTCACGCTCGCCCGCAGGCACCAGGGCCCACAACACCCCGTAAAGAAACATCCCCAAGCTGTTGAAGAACACCAACAGCACAAAAGCCACCCGGAACCAGAGCACGGGCAACCGCAGATGCGCAGCGATCCCACTCGCCACTCCGGCTATCGCCTTCTGGGAAAGGTCACGTTGCAGCTGTGGGGGATCGTTCGCGATGGATGGGTCGGAAGTCATGACCCTTCAAGGTTGACACGCCGGGAATCACCACGCCACCCCGCTCACCGGGTTTCGGGGCTCCTCAAGGACAACCTCAGGGGAAGTCCTGATGGCCGCTCACCGCTTCAGGGGTAAGACTGGAGACATGAACGAACTGGTGGATCTGGGAGCGCTGCACCCACGGCTCGCTCATCTGGACCGCCCGGCCGGCGGTTTCACTCCCGGATTCTGCCGGGCCATCGGCTCTCGTTTCGGGATTGATCCGCTGCTGATACGCATCCTCTTCATCCTGACCTCCGCACTGAGCGGGGTGGGTGTTATCGCATACGGCTGGGGAGTCCTGCTCACCCCGCGCACTGGACGTCAGGCTTTCATCCATCGGCTGCTTCCCGCGTTCAGCACCTGGAGCCTCCGGACCCAATGGACCATCATCGTCCTGAGCTCCACCCTGGTGGTGGCCGCGGTCTCACAGATGCTGTCCTCACTGTCCTCCGTGTTGTTGCTTCCGTTGCTAGCCCTGGTGCTGTATCGCCGCTGGCGGGAGCCCCGCAAGCACCCGGTTTCCCCTAGCATCCCCCTCTCCGATCGGGAGCAGCCCGCTGCCGAGGCTGATTCCCAGCTCCCCGTCGTGGATCTCTACGCCCCCGAGACCCCTGAACCCCAGCCCCCCGAACGCGGACAGTGTTCCTGGCTCGGCGCGGGGCTGGTGCTGTTCGTCGGATACCTCACGGCCACTGGTGTCGTCGTGTTTGATCTGCTGGACAATCCCCTCCTGGGTTTCTCCATCGTCCTCGGAGTCATCGGCGTCTTGATCCTCGGCTGGGGGCTACTGGTGCGCAGTCGTCGCCTCCCTGCAGCATTGCTGCTGCTCGCAGTCATGTTCGCCGCCACCACCGCTGCTTTTGCCACCGTCGAGGTGGAGGTGGCCGCGAACTCTGTTGATGCCCTTTCCGACCAGGAGCGTTTCGACTATCAGTTCACGATGACCGATGAAGCAGTGGTGGATCTCCGGCACCTGCCCGCGGACAGCCCCGCGTTCGTTCATGTGCGAACCGCCATGAGCCAGGTTCGCATCATACTGCCGAGGCCACCGGCCCACCGCTACGTGCGAGCCTGGGCAATCGACGTGTCCTGGCCCGAGGGCACCGCTGCCCGGGAGCGCGATCCCGAGACCCGGGGAATCCAGTTGCTCATAGACGGGTACTTGTCCGACGTGAAAGTGGAGTATCCCTCATGAAACGGCTGGATGTTCCGACCATGGTCACGGGAGTGATCGTCATCGGTTTCGCGGCAATCTCCGCCTGGGCCGCCCTCGGCCAAGGATTCTTCGTCCCCATGAAGATGTTGTTCGCCGGCGTGCTGCTGGTGGCGGGGTCGCTGGGGTTGATGATCATCCTCGGACGTTCCCCCAGAAACAGGAAAACCAACGAAAGGAAAAAATGATGACAGTAGTTCGTTCAGACTCTGACAAGTGGATCGCAGGCGTCGCCGGAGGCATCGCCGAAGCGACCGGCTACGAATCCAGGACCGTACGTCTGGTGCTCGCTCTGCTCATGATGTGTGCCGGTTCCGGGCTCCTGATCTATTGCATTTTGTGGGCCATCATGCCACGTCCCACGGGTGGTTCCCTGGCCGAGGACGGGCTGCGGGAGATCAACAGGTGGCGCCAAGAACGTCGCCGCTGAACCCCCGGTTCCGAGCATCCCATCGGTCGGCACCTTGTCCGTGAAACCAGCGGGGAGGCGTATTCCGACTTTCAGGGTCGCCGGGCCGGAGCCAGGGCCTTATCAGCGCTCTCATCTCGGGGAGTTCGTCAGCCGATCCCCATGAGACGAAGACCTGCTCGATGCTCTGGAACCGACCCGGCTGCTCTTTATCGAGGAACCACGCCAAGAACTCCGAGGCGATCTCGATGGCGACACTCTGCACGCGACTGCCTCCGCGCACCGCACCCTCCCAAAGTCCGCTGCCAACGCTCTGACCCCAGCCGTTGCCGGGCAAGAACCTTCAAACACAAGGTGGGCGGTCTCGTCATTACCCGCGACCTGAAACTCATCGCGTACGCCTGCGACCGGACCCCGTGGACGCTGGCCGCATCACCACGCTGGTGCGAATGATCGATGCGTTCGACACCATTCGGATGATGACCGATGCGGGTGATGCGACTCGCGCTTCGAGCAGACCTGGAGTAGCTTTCCGGGAGGTTTTGTTTAGCCCCTGAACACTCCGAAACGTCTCGCTCCGGAGCTATTCCCATTCGATGGTGGCCGGCGGCTTGCTGGTGATGTCCAGGACCACGCGATTGACCTCGGAGCACTCGTTGGTGATCCGGGTGGAGATCTTCTCCAGCAACTCCCACGGCAGCTTCGCCCAGTCCGCAGTCATGGCGTCGTCGGAGGTGACGGGACGCAGCACGATGGGGTGTCCATAGGTGCGTCCGTCTCCCTGCACTCCGACGGAGTGGACATCGGCAAGCAGCACCACGGGGAATTGCCAGATCTCCCGTTCCTTCCGGGCGTTCGCCAACTCCTGGCGGGCGATGGCATCGGCGCGACGCAGCACGGCCAGCCGCTCGGCAGTCACTTCACCGATGATGCGGATCCCCAGGCCGGGGCCGGGGAACGGATGCCGCCACACGAGCGAATCGGGCAATCCGAGCTGCAGACCGACGGCCCGCACCTCGTCCTTGAACATTGTGCGCAGCGGCTCGATCAACGTGAACTGCAGGTCCTCGGGCAAACCGCCCACGTTATGATGCGACTTGATGTTTGCGGTCCCCACTCCCCCGCCAGACTCCACCACGTCGGGATAAAGGGTTCCCTGCACCAGGAAGTCGATGCCGCGTTCCCCCGCCAGTCGGGCAGCCATCGCCTCAAAGGTGCGGATGAACTCGCGGCCAATGATCTTGCGTTTCTCCTCCGGCTCCGTGACCCCAGCCAGAGCACCGAGGAAACGCTCAGATTCGTCGGCCACCACCAGGTCCACTCCGGTGATCTCGACGAAATCCTCCTTGACCTGTTTGGCCTCCCCCTCACGCAGGAGTCCGTGGTCGACGAAGACGCAGGTCAGCTGCGGCCCGATGGCCCGCTGTACCAGCGCCGCGGCGACGGCAGAGTCCACACCTCCGGACAGCGCACAAAGCACCCGGCTGTCCCCCACCTGGGCGCGGATGTCCGCGATGGCCTCGTTGACCATGTTCTCGGGGGTCCAGTCGGGGGCCAGCCCTGCGATGTGGAACAGAAAGTGCTCCAGCACCTGTTGCCCCCACTGGGTGTGCGCGACCTCCGGGTGCCACTGCACCCCCGCCAGTTTCCGCATCCGACACTCGAAGGCTGCGACAGGAGCGCCCGCCGTGCGCGCCAGCACATGGAAACCCTCCGGGGCGCGGGAAACGGAATCCCCGTGACTCATCCATACATTGAGCGTGTTCGGGAGGGTCGCCAGGAGTTTGCCGCTGTTCTGGATGGACAGGGGCGTGCGACCGTACTCGCGCTGCCCCGTCTTAGCCACCGCCCCTCCCAAAGCCTGGGCCATGGCCTGGAAGCCGTAGCAGATACCGAAAACCGGGATCCCGGCCTCGAACAGTGCCGGATCGACCCGCGGTGCATCATCTGCGTAGACCGACGACGGCCCGCCCGAGAGGATGATGGCCGATGGCCGCCTGGCCAGGATCTCCTCCACGGAGGCCTCGGAACCGATGATCTCAGAGTAGACGTGGGCTTCACGGACCCGCCTGGCGATGAGCTGCGCGTACTGGGCGCCGAAGTCGACCACGAGTACCAGATCGTGCTGGGAAGTCATGAGCGAGAGTCTAGGCCCAGCCGTTCCCGTTGAGCCAGAACACAAAGCACCTGCACCAAGTGTCCAATATGTGATACGACGAGCCGTAGTGGGAATAGCGACGATCCAGACACCGTTGTCCCTTACATGACCGTTTACTCCAATGTCACAGAGCTCATCGGACGCACCCCGCTCGTCAAGCTGAACCGCATCGCCGGGAACAACGCGACCGTCGCCGCGAAGCTCGAGTTCTACAATCCGGCCAATTCCGTCAAAGATCGCATCGGAGCCGCCATCATCGAGGCAGCAGAGGCCTCCGGCGAGCTGAAGCCGGGCGGCATCATCGTCGAGGGCACATCCGGCAATACCGGTATCGCGCTAGCGATGGTTGGCGCGGCAAAGGGATACACAGTGGTTCTGGCGATGCCCGAGACCATGTCTCTGGAGCGCAGGGCCCTGCTGCGCGCCTACGGCGCTGAGCTGGTACTGACCCCCGGTCCTCTGGGCATGAAGGGCGCCGTCGCGAAGGCCGAGGAGATCGCCGAAGAGCGTGGCGGCGTTCTGGCCCGTCAGTTCGCCAATCCCGCCAACCTGGACGTGCACCGCCGCACCACCGCCGAGGAGATCTGGGCCGACACCGACGGCAAGGTCGACATCGTGGTGGCCGGTGTCGGCACCGGCGGCACGGTCTCTGGCGTCGGACAGGTGCTCAAGGAGCGTAAACCCGAGGTGAAGGTCATAGCCGTCGAGCCCGCCGAGTCGCCAATCCTGTCCGGCGGCGAGCCCGGCCCACACAAGATCCAGGGCCTCGGTGCGAACTTCGTCCCGGAGATCCTGGACCGCAACGCGATCGACGAGGTCATCACCCGCAACATCGACCAGTCCCTCGAGTTCGCCCGGGCAGCCGCCACCAAGGAGGGTCTGCTGGTCGGTATCTCCTCCGGCGCCGCACTATCCGCCGCCGTCGAGGTCGCCAACCGCCCCGAGAACGCCGGTAAGACGATCGTCGCAGTACTGCCCGACTTCGGTGAACGCTACCTGTCCACCGTTCTGTTCGAGGGTCTCCTCGACGCCTGATCGCCGGGGTAAAGAAGAAGCGGGCCCCTGCAACCGCCTCAACCAGCACACCAGGCTCCCCCACCACCCATCGAGTGGTGGGGGAGCCTTGCGGTTTCAGCGCGCGACGCGCCTGCGGAAAACCACGGCGGTCAGCGCCGGGAAGATCGCCAGCAGCACCACCCACGCGATGACGATGGCCGCCACGGAATTCTGCAGCGGCCACACATCGGGAATCGGCGCCGTGCCGAGGTTCCCGAACAGCGTCCGCACCGCCTGCACCAGCGACGACAACGGGTTCCACTCGGCGATCATCCGCAGCCAGTCGGGCAGGGTCTCCGAGGGCACGAAGGCGTTGCTGACGAATGAGACCGGCAGCACCACGACCGTGGAGATGCTCTGGAGGGACTGGGGGTTGGGGACGGTCACTCCCAGCAGCACCATCACCCAACTGAAGCACCACGCGGTGACAAGCAGGAGCAGCACCCCGAGGAGAAAATTTCCCAGCCCGGCGTGGAAGCGCCAGCCGACGATGGAACCGGCGATGAGCATCACCAACACGGAGCAGGCGGCAACGGCCAGGTCCGCGAGGGTGCGGGCCATCAGGATCGCGCTGGGCGCCATGGGCAGGGTGCGGAACCGGTCGATGATCCCCTCCTTGAGGTCCTCGGCCATGTACATACCGGAGATCATCGACCCGAACACGATCGTCTGCCCGAAGACACCGGCCATCAGGAACTGCGTGTAGTCGCTGCCCTGGACGTGCACGGCGCCGCCGTAGACCTGGGTGAACAGCAACACGAACATGATCGGCTGCGTCAGCGAGAAGGCGATGATCTCGGGGCTGCGCCGCAACTGGAGCAGGTTGCGCACCAGGACGGCGTGGACGTCGCCCAACCAGCCAGCCACCGGTCCGCGTCCCAGGGCCTGAACCGAGCTCATGCCGCCACCTCCTGCTCCTCGGCCACGTGACCCGTCAGGGTCAGGAAGACATCGTCCAGGGTCGGGCGGCGGATGCCAGCGTCGTGCAACTCGATGCCCGCCTCGTTCAGGGCCGTCAGCACAGAGATCAGGGCGGCAGATGGATCCTCTTCACCCAGGACCTTCAGCACCGCGATCAGCGCTGCGGTGGGGTCGCCCACCTGCGCGGTGAGAACCCGCCCCGTGGCCGCCACCTTGGCTCCAGTGCTGGACGCGACGATCCTCCGTGCCCGGTCGGCGTCCGCCTCGTCGACGAGGGTCAGTTCGATGCGTTTACCACCCACCGATGCCTTGAGTTCGTCGGCGGTCCCCTCCGCGATGACGTGCCCGCGGTCGATCACGGAGATGGAGTCTGCCAGCTGGTCGGCCTCTTCCAGGTACTGAGTGGTGAGCAGGACCGTGGTTCCCTCCCCCACACGCTGCCGGATGACCTCCCAGAGCCCCAGCCGGGCCTGCGGGTCGAGACCGGTGGTCGGTTCGTCGAGGAACAACACCGGAGGGTTGATCACGAGCGCCCCGGCCAGGTCGACGCGCCGCCGCATCCCGCCGGAGAAACCCTTCAACGGCCGGTCGGCGGCCTCGGTCAGGTCGAAGGCCTCGAGCAGCTCCTCCGCACGCTGTTTCGCCTGGCGGGTTCCGATCCGGTACAGCCTGCCCACCAGCACCAGGTTCTCCCGGGCGGTCAGCACCTCGTCCACGGCCGCGTACTGACCGGATGTGCCGATCAGCGGACGCACCTTCGCGGGATCGGCGAGCACGTCGACCCCGGCGACACTCGCCCTCCCGGATTCCGGACGCAGCAAGGTGGTGAGCACCTTCACGACGGTGGTCTTCCCCGCACCGTTGGGGCCCAGCAGTCCCCGGACGGTTCCCTGCTCGACGGAGAGATTGAGCCCGTCGAGGGCACGCACCGGTCCGGTCTTGGTTTGATACGTTTTACGCAGTTCCTGCGCCGTGATGAAGGTCATGCATTCCCTTTCTCGTGGTGTGGAATCGGGCGAGAGTCGCTGCAACGACTACCCGTCCGGGAGTGCCGCGTTCCAATGCACCTACGGATCGCGGCACTCTCGTTTTCATGGTCCCCCCTGTTGCGCGGAATCACCGATGAGGCGGCGCAGCGCCTCCTCGATCTCCTCGCGCGGGGCAACGGTGTCCCGGACGACGGCCTGGAACAGGACCCCGTAGCAGTAGGCGAGCACGGCGCGCCCCGTCGCCTCCGGGATGTTCCGCGACAACCGCTCCACCAGGGCCGCGTCGCCGGGGACGATGAAACGCCGAAGCTTCGGGTGAGTCGTGTAGAGCAGGGCGAAGGACATCTCGTTGCGGGTCCGTTTCAGATCCGCCAGGGATTCCATCACCATGTCCGCGACCAAGCCAACGGGGTCATCGACCTCGTTGAGTTCGGAGGTGGACTCGGCCAGTTTCTCCTCGCGTTCCTCCTCCAGCCCCGTGAGCGCCTCCGCCAGCATGTCGGTGAGGGACTTGAAGTACTGGGTGGTCGACCCGAGCGGCACCCTGGCGCGTTCGGCCACCTTCCGGTGGGTGACGGCGCTGATCCCGATCTCCTTGATCAGCTCCCCGGCGGCCTGCAGGATCTTCTTCCTGCGCCCCTCCGGGTCCCTCGTCCGTTTCGCCATGGCGCTAATGTACATGCGTACATGTACGGATGTACAGATTCGGCGTGTCGCGGCTCACCCGCGCAGGATCGCGCGGTGCAGCACCTCGTGGGTCCGGTTTGCCAGGTGAGATTCCACCAGGACGACCTCGGGGACGACGAACTCCCGGGACTCGTAGGTGTCGAGGGCCTGGAGAAGACGCCCTGCTTTCTGGGCGCGCTGGGCCCTGGCGATGGTGACGTGGGCCCTGAAACCCGTCCCGTCGGGGCTGCCGCCGTGGTGGGTGACGAGAGTCCGCAGCTGCCTGGACCACTCCCCCAGCTGTACCGCCGCGACCCCCGGAACGCCGAGGTACAACACCTTGGCGCGCTCCGGGCCACGGAATCCGCCTGCGCCTGCGATGCTCATCGCCAGCGGGGCATGACGCCCGGCCCATTCGTCGAGCGCCTGGATCAGTTCCTCGACTCGGTGACCGGGGTGGTCGGCCATGAAGGCCAGCGTGAGGTGGTATGTCGCAGGTCGGCTCCAGCGCCACGGCGATTTCTCGGTGGCGGTGCGGCGCGGTTCCAGGAAGCGGTCGATGTCGGCAACGACATCGACGGGAGGTGCCACGGCGATGAAACAACGCATCCGGCGATCCTACGGGGATTGGACCCGTGAGCCTTCGCCACGCCCCGCCTCCAACCAGTCCGTGCGGGCCTTCAGCCCTTCATTCCCAGGTGTTCACGAAGCGTGTTCCCCTGGTATCCGTCCCGGCACAGTCCGCGTCGCCCGAGTATCTGCACCACCTGCTCCAGGAACAGGTCAACGGAGTTCCGCGACCCGCCGGGCAGTGCGATGAAACCGTCGATCGCCCCCGCCTCTGCCCGGGCCTCGACCGCATCGGCCGCGTCCTCCGGGGTACCGATGACGGTCCAGTGCAGGGTTGCATCCACCCCACTGGACTCGGCCACCGCATGGGCCTCCTCGCGGCTGTCCGCCAACACCATGTTGAGCCCGGGCAGGAACCTGACGTCGTCGGCGTCACGACCCGCCGCGACAGCAGCATCACGCAGAGCGGTCCGTTGCGCCATTGCGTCCTCTAGGTCAGGGACTGCCCCGAACACGACATCGGCCACGACCCCCGCAAAAGCAATACCGGTGGGCGACGCCCCGGCCTGGACGACGGGCAGCCGCCCTGCGGGATGCGATGGGAGGGCCATCGGTCCGGCCACCCGGAAGTGTTCGCCCTCGAAGTCGATGGCCTTCACCTTCCCGGGATCGGAGAAAATCCCGGAGGCCCGGTCCGCGACGAATGCGTCGGCGGGGAACGAGTCCCAGAGCGCGTTCACGACTTCAACGAACTCGCCGGCTCGGGAGTATCGCTCCTCGGATCCAGGGGGTGTGTCCAGTCCGTAGTTTTCCTCACCCCCCAGGGCGGTGACCACGTTCCACCCGGCACGTCCCCCGCTGATCTGCTGCAGGGAGGCCAGCGCCCGGGCGACGGGGAACGGGTGCGCGTAGGCCGTCTGGACGGTCGGGACCAGGCCGATTCTCGTCGTGATGGCCGCCAGGGCCGTGACGAGGGTGAACGAGTCGAGGGTGGTGAATCCCGGTGCACCGCCGACGGATTCCGGTCTGAGATAGCCCGCTTCGGGGCAGAAGAGGAAGTCGAGCGCAGCGGCCTCGGCTTTCCGCGCGAGCTCGGCGTAGGGAGTCAGGGAGAACATCTCCTCGACGCGGCTGTCGTCGCGTTTCCAGGCTTCTCCGCGCAGCCAGATCGGGGAAAGTGCAATTCCTGTGCTGAGGGTCATGTCGGTCCTTCGTGGTTCAGGGGCGCGGTGCGCCCACTTGGTGTCACCTGGGGGGATCCGGTGACAGGATCAGGGGTCACGACGCAGGGCAGTCCGAAGACCTCTTCAACGAGGCCGGGGGTGACCACCTCACCCGGTGGTCCCTGGGCGACGATCTCGCCGGCCCGCATCGCTATCAGATGAGTGGAGAAACGTGCTGCCTGATTGAGGTCGTGCAGCACGGCCACCAGGCAGCGTCCCCTCCGGTTCAGATCCACCAGGAGTTCCATCAATTCCACCTGGTGACGGATGTCGAGGAAGGTGGTGGGTTCGTCGAGCAGCAGTATGGGGGTGTCCTGGGCGAGCGCCATCGCGATCCAGGCCCGTTGGCGCTGCCCACCCGACAGTTCATCGACCCGTCTGGTCGCCAGGGCGGTAACGTTCGCCTCGTCCATGGCACGGGCGACCAGTTCCTCGTCGCGCAGGGTCCACCGGCGGGCGAAGCCCTGGTGGGGGAACCTGCCCCGGGCCACCAGCTCGGAGACCGTGATGCCGTCAGGGACCATCGAGCTCTGCGGTAAGATGCCGATTCTTCTAGCAACCTGTCTCGTGGGCTGGTCGTGGATGTCGCGGCCGTCGAGGATCACCCGTCCGGCAGTTGGTTTCAGGAGCCGGGCCAGCGCCTTCAGCAGCGTCGACTTACCACAGCCGTTCGGCCCCACCACAGCAGTGAACTCCGCATCGAGAATCGTGAGGTCCAGACAGCTGGAGATGATGCGGTTGCCGTAGCCGAGCCTCGCCCCATCGACCCGCAGCCGGCCAGTGGGTGTCATGCAGATCTCCTTCCCTCACGTACCAGGAGGTAAATCAGGTACAGACCGCCGACGGACACCGTGATCAGGCCCACGGGCACGGGACGGTTGTTGCTGCTGGCCAACGCGGAGCAGAGCTGGGCGGCCGACAGCAGCACCGCTCCCGTCACCGCCGCCCCCGTGATGGAGGTCCCGGGGGTCCTCATGAGTCGCCTCGCGACCTGTGGGGCCGCAAGCGCGACAAAACCGATGGGCCCGGCAGCGGCCGTCACGACGGCGGAGGCCGTCACCCCGACAACGACGAGAAGCGCCCTGCGGGGTTCCAGCGGGATCCCGAGCGCGCCAGCGGTCTGGTCACCCAGCTCGATGATCCCGAGGGAAGGGGCCAGCAGACCCGCGGACACGAGGAGCACGGCCGCTGCCCCCAGCCACATCGGAAGCGACCCCGCCTCAATACGCGTCAGGGAACCAGCCCCCCAGAATCCGACCAACATGGCGTCCTCGACGCGGGCGCGGGTGACCAGGTACGCGTTGATCGCGCCCAACGCGGCGGAGACGGCCAGCCCGACCACGATCAGACGGAACCCCGTCGTGGTCCGCCCCGAGAGCAGGTGCACCACGAAGGCGGCCAGCAGTCCCCCGGCCACGGCGGCCACCGCGATGGCTCCCTGCGCGCGGGCGCCGAACAGCAGGATTCCCACCACGACGGCGGTGTGTGCCCCGGCGTCGAAACCGATGATGTCCGGCGATCCCAGGGGATTGCGGGTCAACGACTGGAAGATTCCGCCACCGATCCCCAGCAGAGCGCCGAAAACCACCGCGGAGGCCGCGGCGGGCAGACGCCATTCGAGAACGACCACCCGAGCGAGAGATCGCCCGCCCAGGAACACGTCGAACACCTGCCCCGGGGTCAAGGGATAGTCACCGACCAGGAGACAGGCCCCTGCGAGGACCAACGCCAGGAGACCCAGAAGTGCTTGGAGGAGCAGCGGGCGCAGAGCGATACGAATGCCGAACCGGGCTCCACTCAGGCAGAGCATCCGGTGCGCGAAGACGACTCGTTGCCTCATGTGGTGCTCGCTCTGCGGGCTAGCAGCACCAGCAGGGGCGCACCGAGCACGGCGGTGAGGATTCCCGCTTCGATCTCCCCGGGAATGGCGATCACACGGCCGAGCACATCGGCCGCCAGCACGAGGGCCGGTCCCACCAGCAGGGATCCGGCGAGGATCACCCGCTGGCCGGATCCGACGCTCCACCGCACCACGTGCGGGACCATCAGCCCGACGAAGGCGATTCCGCCCGTGATCGCGGTGGCGGGACCCGCCAGGAGCGTGATGGCGATCACTGCCAGAAACCGGATCCGTCCGGCCCGGACCCCCAGCCCGGATGCGACGTCATCACCCAGGGCCACGGCATCCAGCGAACGCCCCAGGGCGAACGCGAGCATCAGGGCCACGCCAACGAGGGGCAGGACAGGGAGAAGTTCCCCGATCCGGGTGCGGCCGATCGACCCCACCGCCCAGTTGCGGACCGCCGCGAAGGTGTCAGGATCCAGCAGGGACAGGAACTGGCTCACCCCGCTCAGCACGGCCGACATGGCCACCCCGCCGAGAACCAGCTGGACCGGCGCTGTGGGTCCCCGGCCCGTGGCCCCCAGAAGCAGGACCAGGGCCGTGACCCCGGCGGCACCCACGAAGGCGAACCACTGGTAGCTCTCCACCCCCGTGATGCTGAACAGACCGATGCCGACCGTCACCGCGAGCCCAGCGCCGGAGTTGACACCCAGGATTCCCGGATCCGCCAGAGGATTGCGGGTGAGCGCCTGCATCAGGGCACCCGCCACGCCGTAGGCGGCCCCGACCACCAGGCCGACGGCCGTGCGCGGGATACGCATGTCCCACACGATCGAGGTGACCGGATCCGCCCCGGGGGCGACGAGTGCCCGCCACCACTCGGAGGGGCTGAGGAACCTGGCTCCCGTCATCGTGCTGGCCAGGACCGACAGCAGGAGAATCACGACCAGTCCGGCAAACACGATTACCGGCCGTCGGGGAGCCCCGTCAGGACCCCGGTACAGGACGGACGAGCGGATCATGATGGATTCTGCGCAGCGGTGTCAGCGGATCCCGGGAGGGGTCCGGGGTCACCCGATCGCCTCGGCGATCCTGGGCACCAGGATGTCGAGCGCCACCTTGGTGCCCATCGGGCCGGCCGTGGACATCGCCCATCCTGCGGGGGACTTCTTCTCGGTGATGACCGTGTGCCCGTTCTTCCACGCCTCGAGGCCTTGGAAGACGGTGGAGTCGGTCAGACCGGGAATCGCATCAGGCGTCACCGTGGTGGCGCCCTCACTGCCCGAGACGATCAGCACGTCGGCGTCGATCGATCCCATCAGTTCGGGGCTGACGGTCTGGGTCTCCGAGAAGGAACCCGCCTTCTGGGCCTGCGTGAAACCGATGGATGTGAACACCTCGGTGATGATCGAACCGGGAAGGCTCTGGTAGCTGAGACCTCGCTGGGTCCCGAACCAGACCGTATAGCTGAGACTCTTGCCCGCGAAACCCGGGTTGGCCTGTTTGATGCCAGCGATGTAGGAGTCGTAGTCGGAGATCACCTTTTCGGCTGCGTCGGACAGGTCGAGCGCCTTGCCGAGGATGCGGATGTTGTCCTGCCAGGGGTTGCTGAAATACCCGGTCCACGGCTTGTCGCTGGTGACCACTGGGGCGATCTCGGAGAGTTTCGCGAAGGAGTTGGTCAGATCGTAACCGAACACCACGATCACGTCGGGCTTGGCCGCCGCGATGGATTCGTAGGGGTACTGGTCCCAGCTCTCGGTCTCGAAGACCAGTTCTATACGACCCGCCGCTGCCTTCTTCAGCCAGGGAGCCTTGTTGAATCCGAGACCATTGGTGGTCACGGGGACCCCTCCCAATGACAGCAGGAGTTCCGTGTCCACGGCGTTCGCGCCGACGGTGGCGACACGGGTCGGCCGCTTGCCGATGACCGATTCGCCGTAGGGAGAGGTAAGTGTCAGCGGGTACTCGGTTTTTCCCTCGGCAGCCGGCAGGAGAGCACCGGCCGTTTCGGATGCTGGTGAGGACACAGAAGCCCCGTTGGATGCCGATGAGCACGATGTGGCGGCGAGGGCGCAGAAGGCCAGCAGGACGCCACTCAGACGGATCAGCAGAGGAAACCGGAAGGACATATTGGGCGACACCTTCGCTCAGAGCCGCTTCGGGCCACTTGGCCAGCGGCTGGCGGAACATTTATGTTAGATACACTAACTTATTATGTGGCGAGTGACCAGAGGTGTCTCACACGCCCTCCGAAACGGTTCCTCCGGACCTCTGAGCGTTCAACCTCATCGAAAAGACGCAAGAATTGGGTGCATGGTCTCACCCGGACGGCCTCGCCTCATCACCACCGATCGCATCATCGAGGCAGGCAAACGCATCACCCTTCCGCACCTGTCGATCAGGGGGGTGGCGAAGGAACTCGGCGTCAGCGAGATGTCGATCTACCGGATCGTCGGGGATCTCGAGGGGCTGAGGGCCATGGTGGCCGAGGGCATCGTCGCCGGGCACGTCTTCCCCGAACCAACGGCCACGGACCCGGAGGACGCGCTCGTCGAACTGGCGCACACGCTCCGCGCCTTCGTGATGGCCAATCCGGGCATCGGACAGCACCTGGCCAAGCTCGCCGCACCCAGACATGACTTCACGATCAGGCTGGCGGAGGAACAACAGGCGGCTTTCGCATCGTGCTTCGGCTACCCGCCGACAGAGGCCAGCCTGCTGGTCTCGACGGTTGCGGAGAACGCGATCGCCCTGGCCGAGATCAATCCGCTGTCCCACGATGACGAGGCCCGGCACACTCCCCTGCCCACAGACGCCCCGACGGTTCGCGCAGGGGCGGAGTCAATCGCGACGCTGGGCCCTCGAGAACGTTTCGAATGGTCCATCCGGGCCACAGCGCGAGGAGCGCTGTCTCTGCTGGGCCAGGAACACATCGCTCAGAGCCGGTGAACCGAATACGTATTGAGACACTGCAGCCACGTGAGTCCGAGGCGTCAGCGGGGGTCCTTCAACCACAGCGCGACATCGGGACCCCATCCGGTCATGGTTGTCACCCCGCCCAGGCACGGGATGGGTGCGTAGGCGCATTCGAGGTACCCCACCTGGGTGACGTGGACCACGTCGTACCGCTGCGCGACTTCTGCCCAGTCGGGCTCGAAGATCTGGTGGCCAGCGAACCAGTCTCCCAGGAAGCTCTGTTGTCGTCCGGCATTCGACGGGAAATGCGACGGCCAGGCCTCGACGAGGGCCGCCCAGTCCTGCGCGGAGGTCACCTCGGCGACGCGCGGGGTGAACCTCGGAACGACCGGCCGCCACAGCACTTCCCGCTCCAGGAGATGCCACGGAGCGAAGAACGCGTCCTCGGCACCCCACAGCTCCACCGATGGCGCATCCAACCATGGTCCGCTCGTGGTCTGCACGCACATGCTGTAAGGCGGAGGTTTCCCCACGTACTCCGCCTGCGGAATCTGCTGCACGGGCAGGGTCCACCACCTGCCATGAGGTCTGTCCTGTCCCACGGGGTAGCGCTGCGGCGGCCGAAACTGGCCCCGCCCGGTCATCATCTCCACCTGGGCATCGACCCGAAAAGGGTGGGACCATGCCTGAATCACGTCCTCGGGGACCACATCACGGACCTGGAGGGACGGCCATGCCCATGGGTCGAAGGGCTCCGGTCCCATCGGCGGGAGGTCATTCATCACGAATTCTCCCAGCACGCACTGCCAGTCACGCAGCCCCGTGGTGTGGAGGACCTCCTCCTCGGCCGCCTCGGCCGCAAGCATGGCGAGGACCGGGTGGGGGAAACGCTCACGTCCCACAGTCTTCGAGCTCTTTCTCCCGGGTGAGCTGTCGGGCGTAGTAGGTGTAGCCATCACTTGCTTTGATGGTGGAGGAAGTCTGCCCTCGCCAGCGAGACGGGGTTTGATTCCCGCACACCATGTCGATATCCGTGTACCTGAAGCCCTTCCGACGAGTTGACTGGCGCAAGTCCGCCTCGGTGAGAATATAGTTTTTGGTGAATTCGGTATTCCACCAGAATGCCACTATGTGCTTCTGAAGTTCGTTGGACAAGGAGATCCCGACAGGCTGTTTGAGACACCTCACATGCACCTTGTACCCGATATTGCTAGAAGATTTTCGCCTGTGGACATCATCGACCCTCAGTCTGCAGCCGTCAGGATTCTTCACCACTGTTTGAGGCACGGCTTCACCCGCGGCCTCCTGTCCATCTTGCTGCTCGTAAATATTTATCCATCACCGAGTCGTCACCGCGCTCGAGAGCTTTTGCTTCCGACTCATCCACACGAATCCACTCATCATCCGAGAGAGTCGAGGGGACCGCCTGCGAGTCGTCCTCCCGGACTCGAACGCCATCAGTCGCGCCTGCGGGAGCTGCTGCAAGCAGGAAGAAAGAGGCCAGAACAGATGCAATCCAGAGGAATTTTAAAGATAACCTCATCATGCACGAGAAGGCTATCAATCACTCCCCCTGGTGTCAAGAGGTTTCCCCCGCGGCGATCTGCTCGTGGTGCCGCACCACCTCACGAACGATGAAGGTGATGAACTTCTCCGCGAACTCCGGGTCCAATTCGGATTCGACGGCCAGGGCACGCAGCCGTTGGATCTGCTGGGCTTCCCGGTCCGGGTCCGCTGGTGGAAGACCCGCGGTGGCCTTCAGCCTTCCTACCTGCTGGGTGATCTTGAAACGTTCGGCCAGCAGGTGCACCAGCATCGAGTCCATGTTGTCGATGCTGCCCCGCAGCCTCAACAGTTCCCGGCGGGCGTCCTCGGTGTCCATCAATGCACCATCACATCGATGCGCTGGAAGGACTTGATGTCGGTGTAACCGGTGAAGGCCATGGCTTTGCGCAGCCCACCGACGAGGTTCATGGTGCCGTCGGGAAGGTGGGAGGGACCGTTGACCACCTCGGCCAGGGAACCGACCTGCTCGAAGAACACCCGCTCGCCCCGCGGCAGGGTCGCATGCCACGCCTCCGGTCCCCAGTGCCAGCCGCGACCGGGGGCCTCAGTGGCACGTGCTAGCGGGGAACCGACCATCACCGCATCGGCCCCGCACGCGATGGCCTTGGCGATGTCACCGGACCTCCCAACTGCGCCGTCGGCGATCAGGTGCACGTAGCGCCCGCCCGACTCCTCCAGGTAGTCACGACGCGCCTCCGCGACATCAGCGACGGCGGAGGCCATCGGCACCTCGATACCCAGCACCGATGCGGTGGTGTGGGTGGCGCCGCCGCCGAATCCGACGAGCACCCCTGCGGCACCCGCACGCATCAGGTGCAGGGCCATCCGATAGGTGGCGCACCCCCCTACCAGCACCGGCACGTCGAAGCGGTAGATGAAATCTTTCAAGTTGAGGGTGTTCTCGGCCTCGTCGACGTGCTCGGCGGAGACCGTCGTGCCGCGGATCACAAAGAAATCCACCCCGGCCCGTTCGATGACATCCGCGAACTGCTGGGTCCTGGCAGGCGAGAGCGCGCCCGCCACCGGCACCCCGGCAGCGCGGATCTCGGCCAGCCGGGCCTCGATCAGTTCCGCCTTGATGGGCTCGGCGTAGAGCTGCTGCAGACGGCGGGTGGTAGCCACCTGGTCGGCGGGTTCGGTGAGCTGTTCATAGGCCGGGGAGGGGTCCTCGTAGCGGGTCCACAGGCCCTCCAGGTTGAGCACTCCCAGCCCGCCCAGGCGTCCCATCTCGATGGCGGTGGCGGGAGACATCACCGAGTCCATGGGAGCGGCGACAATGGGGGCATCGAAGGTGACAGCGTCGATGCGCCAGTGGAGGTCCACCTCCGACTCGGAGCGGGTGCGCCGCGCGGGAGCGATGGCGACATCGTCGAAGGAATACCCGCGGGTGGCGTTCTTGGAGCGGCCAAATTCGTACATCGTTTTCCTGTCAGCGTGACCAGTAGTTGGGTGCCTCAGCGGTGAGCTGGATGTCGTGTGGATGTGATTCTCGCAGACCTGCTGCGGTGATTCGCACGAACCGTCCGCGTTCCTGCAGCTCATCGATCGTGCGGGCACCGGAGTAGAACATCGACTGCCGAAGCCCGCCGACCAGCTGATAAGCGACCGCCGCCAAGGGACCGCGGTAGGCCACCTGTCCCTCAATGCCCTCGGGGATGAGCTTGTCATCGCTGGTGACGTCACCCTGGAAGTAGCGGTCCTTCGAGTACGAGGCCTTGCGGCCGCGCGCGGCCATCGCACCCAGGGAGCCCATGCCCCGATAGGTCTTGAACTGTTTGCCGTTGATGAACACCAGGTCGCCGGGGCTCTCCTCGCAACCGGCCAGCAGCGATCCGAGCATCACCGAGTTGGCACCCGCAACGATGGCCTTGGCGATGTCACCGGAGTACTGGAGGCCACCATCGCCGATCACCGGAACGCCATGAGGCCTGGCAGCACGGGCCGCGTCATGAATGGCGGTGACCTGCGGCACCCCGACCCCCGCCACCACCCGGGTGGTGCAGATCGAACCCGGCCCGACGCCGACCTTCACCCCGTCGGCCCCCGCCTCGACGAGCGCCCGGGCTCCGGCATAGGTGGCGACGTTGCCGCCGATGACGTCCACCCCGGCGGCAGTCGAGTCGGCCTTGATGCGCCGGATCATGTCGACCACGCCACGGGAGTGACCGTGAGCGGTGTCGACGATGACACAGTCCACCCCCTGCTCCACCAGAGCCATGGCCCGCTCCCAGGCGTCACCGAAGAAACCGACGGCCGCGCCCACCCGGAGCCTGCCGGCATCGTCCTTGGCGGCATTGGGGTATTTGTCGGCCTTCACGAAGTCCTTGAGAGTGATCAAGCCCTTGAGTTTGCCCCGCGAGTCGACGATGGGCAGCTTCTCGATCTTGTTCTTCGCCAGCAACGCCAGGGCGTCGTCGTTGGAGATACCGACGGGTGCGGTGACCAGGGGCATCCTCGTCATGACCTCACTCACCGGACGGGTACCGTCGTCCTCGAAGCGCAGGTCGCGGTTGGTGATGATTCCGAGCAGCATCCCGTCGTCGTCCACCACGGGCAACCCGGAGACACGGTACTGGGCACAGGCATCGTCCACCTCCTGGAGGCTCGCCCCGGGCCCGATCGTCACGGGTTGGGTGACCATCCCGGCCTCCGAGCGCTTCACCTGATCCACCATGTGCGCCTGATCATCGATGGACAGGTTGCGGTGCAGGATCCCGATGCCTCCTTCACGAGCCATGGCGATGGCCATGCGGGTCTCCGTGACGGTGTCCATGGCAGCCGAGGACAAGGGAACATTCAACCGGATGTTGCGGCTGAACCAGGTATCGGTCGCCGCCTCCGAAGGGATGACGTCCGATTCGTTGGGTTGGAGCAACACGTCATCGAAGGTCAGTCCCAAGGTCTCGAAGGGGGCCGGAACGCCAGAGGGGGTCAAATTCGCCACGAGATTGTTCCTCCCAATTGATCTCAGACGGCGAGTCTATCGCGCACCCGCGCAATCAACCGATCCCCCACGCCCCTGAGGAGCTGCCTCCCCCCGAAGCCCCTGCACACATCATCGCCACGGTTTATTCACGACACGTTTTCCTGCGGCCCTCGGGAATCCGACACGCCTCTGCTTCTGTTGCGACCGTTGGGTATGTGCCACCCGTATCGAAGCCCCGCCATCCGAATGAGGAAGATCAGCGTCGCGGTGCCAAACATCCCGATGCCCCCGGCGACTCCCATGGACGCGAGCCAGACGATCAATCCACTGCCCAGGAGCGCTGCCACCACGTAGAAAGGAGAACGACGGCGGAAGACAAGTGGCACCTCACTGGCCAAAACGTCTCGGAGGATGCTGCCCCCGACACCGGTGACCACTCCGGCCAGTACGGCTGCTGCGGGATGCAGCCCGAAGGCCAGGCCCTTCAGCGCTCCATCGACGGTGAACAGACCGAGCCCCACCGCGTCGCACACCAACAGCGGTATCCGAAGCCGTCTCCCTGTGTGCACCAGCGGCATCACGACCACCGCGGTCGCGATCGACAGGCCGATCATCCAGAGATCGACCAGGGCAGCCACAGGCACTGCACCGATCAGGAGGTCCCGGAGAATACCACCGCCAACCGCGGTGCAGCAGGCGAGCGTGATGACTCCGATACCGTCTAGGTCCCGTCGTCTCGCCTCAAGCGCCCCGGAAGCCGCAAACGCGATCACTCCCGATACAGATATCCCCCACCGAGCCAGCATCTCCAGATCCCACACCACGATCAGAAAGTCTAAAGGGAACAACCCCTGAATTCCGTGCATGGACATACTCACCCGGCCAAAACAGCCAGGTGTAGGCTCCCCGCGGGAGAAGCAACGGAACCAACCACGTCCTGCACATGAGGAGGCCGGATGGCCCAGAGAACCAGCACCGTGATAGCCGCCCGTGACGCCGCATTCGCAGCGATGAGCGAGGGTTTCCGGCTCATCGACCTGACCGACGCCCTCGGGCCCGAGACCATCCTGTGGCCCGGGGCCCCACCCCTGGAGATCGTCGATGCGGTCACCCACGACGCGCACGGCTATCACGCCCGCGTCCTGACCACCTTCGAGCACGCGGGAACGCACTTCGACGCGCCCGAACACTTCGTCCCAGGAGGCGCTGACACCGCGAGCATCTCGATCGATGACCTCGTGGTACCGGCCGTGGTCATCGACATCTCCGAGAAGGCGGAAACGAACCCGAACACGGTCGTCGAACCCGATGACGTGGTTGCTTTCGAGAAGGAGCACGGCACCATTCCCGCCGGCAGTGCGGTACTGATGCTCTCCGGGTGGGTCCGGAGGAAGTCCAGCGCGCTCAGCTACATCGGCTCCGAGAGCACCACCGACCTCAAGTTCCCCGGTTTCGGCGTCGAGGCCGCCCGCATGCTCGTGGATCGCGGAGTCGTCGGCCTGGGTGTCGACACCCTCGGCATCGACCCTGGCGACAAACCCGATTTTCCGGTGCACAGAACCGTCTCCCACCCCGCAGGGTTGTGGCACCTGGAGAACCTGATAAACCTCGAACAGCTCCCGGCCACGGGCGGCGTCATCGTGGTCGGGGTGCCACGGATCGCGGGCGGAACCGGTTTCCCCACCCGCGTGTTCGCCTTTGTCCCCAAACAGTGAGCAAGTGAAAGAGCCGCAATGGAATACACGTCCACTCTCCCTCTCGTCGACGATGAATCCGCCAACCCCCGCGTCATGGCTGTCTTCGACGACATCCGCGCCACCCGCCAAACCGATTTCATCAATAATTTCTGGCGAGCGCTGGCCAACGATCCCGCAAATTTGGAACGCACCTGGCAGGAGCTCAAGGAAATCATGGGCCCCGGCACGGAACTGGATCCGGTGATCAAGGAACTGATCTACGTGGCGGTCTCCACCGTCAACAACTGCACCTACTGCGTGCGTTCCCACACTGCCGCGGCCCGCGCCAAGGGCGCCAGCGACGCGCAGATCGCCGAGTTGCAGTCCATCGTCGCGGCCGCCAACAAGACCAACCGCCTTGCGATCGGGCTCCAGGTGCCCATCGACGAGGTTTTCGCCTAGATGCAGCAGGAAGGAGGGCATCCATGGATCTGGGTCTGAACGACAGGCGAACGATCGTCACCGGGGGTTCCAAGGGCCTCGGGTTCGCCATCGCACGAGAACTCGTCTCCGAAGGGGCCACGGTGCGGATCTGTGCCCGCAACGCCGGCGAGGTGGAGGCTGCCGTTGAGGGGCTCGGTGAAGGCGCGGATGGCCGTGTCGTCGACGTGCGTGATGCCGGGCAGCTGAATGACTTCGCGGTCTGGGCGGCAGAGTCGATGGGAGGCATCGACGTCCTGATCAACAACGCCGGCGGAGCACATCCGGGCTCCTTCGAAGCTCTCTCGGACGAGTCACTGCTGGCCGATTTCAACATCAAGGTGCACACCTGGTTCCGGGCCGTGAAGGCCGCCCTACCGTGGCTGCGACAAAGCCCTGCCCCCAGGGTGATCAACATCGGGTCGGTCTACGCCCGGATGCCCGATTTCCGATTCTTCTCCACAACGGTGAACCGCGCGGCCGGGCTCAACCTGACCAAGGCCCTGGCCCAGGAGCTGGCAGGCGACGGAATTCTGGTCAATTCCGTGAACATCGGCTGCGTCGAGACCCCACAGTGGGCGAACATCCACGCAAAACGGGCACCAGAGAAATCAGCGGAGGAGTTCTTCGCGGACCTGGCCGCCGATGAGATCCCCCTTGCCCGTTTCGGCACACCGGACGAGGTCTCGGGAATCGTGGCCTTCCTGGCAGGCGACCGGGCGAGTTACATCACGGGCGCAAGCATCGACGTCGCCGGCGGCATGGGGCGCTACGCCTGAACCCTGAAGGAGGCAACAATGACTGATTTCCGTCTGGACACCGCGACCCGCAGACCGCAGGCCGAACGCGAGGCAATCCTCGCCGACCCTGGGTTCGGATCGAACTTCAGCGACCACATGGTCCTGATCGATTGGACCCCGGAACGTGGCTGGCACGACCACCGGATCGTCGGCTACGCCCCCTTCGTCCTCGACCCGGCCTCGGCGGTGTTCCACTACGCCCAAGAAGCGTTCGAGGGGTTGAAGGCCTATGCCCACGAGGACGGTTCGATCTGGCGGTTCCGCGCCGACGTCAACGCCACCCGGTTCCAGTGTTCGGCACGTCGCCTGGCGCTGCCCGAACTCAGCGTCGACGATTTCCTGACAGGCATCGACCGTCTCGTGGATGTGGACCGGGACTGGGTGCCGCGCGGAGCGGAGCAGAGCCTGTACCTGAGGCCTTTCATGTTCGCCCGCTCGGCCTTCCTAGCGGTCAAGCCGTCGACCTCGGTCACCTACGCTGTCATCGCGAGCCCGTCCGGGGCCTACTTCGGCGGATCCGGGGTGCAACCGGTCAGGATCTGGGTCTCCCGCGACTTCAGCCGAGCCGCTCCCGGTGGAACGGGCTTCGCGAAGTGCGGTGGAAACTACGCCGCATCGATGGTGGCCCAGCAGGAGGCCGAAGCAGCCGGGTGCAGCCAGGTCGCTTTCCTTGACGCGGTGGAGCACCGCTACATCGAGGAGCTGGGCGGCATGAACCTGTTCGCGGTCACCGCAAACGGCCACGTGATCACCCCAGCGCTCACGGACTCGATCCTGGAGGGCGTGACCCGCTCCGCGGTCCTGCACCTGGCTGCCGATGCGGGACTGGCCGTCGAGGAACGTCGCCTCTCACAGCAGGAGCTCTTCTGCGGCATCGACGACGGAAGCATCCGGGAGGTCTTCGCCTGCGGCACCGCGGCCATCATCACCCCGGTGGCCAGCTTCACCGATCCGGACGGCACCCACGTCGTGGCGGAGGGACAGCCGGGCAGGACGACACTCGACCTGCGCCGGCAGCTCACAGAGATCCAGTACGGGCGGCGCCCCGACCCCTACGGTTGGATGCACCGCATCGTTTGAGCGCGAGTTCAGTCGTCCTCCTGCGGAAGGTAGTCGACCAGGGCCTGTACCGACGGGATGACGTAGATGGCTCCGCTGAGTGGGGTAGTGAAACGGGTCAGCGCGTCACGGGTCCCATCGACACCGGCCATGCGGCGCAGCATCTCGACCTGCCGCCACTGGTCCTGGCTGAAACCGACGAACAGCGTTCCATGCTCCCCGGTGCAGCCGTACGAGACGTTGTGCCGGAAGATGTCGAGTTCATTGCCGTCAACATCGACCACGGTCCGGGCGACATGCGAAGAGGCCGGTTTGACGTCGTCGGCAAGCTCGACGGAATCGAATTTCGTGCGACCGATGACGAGTTCCTGGTCGTGTTCGCTGAGGTTTTGCCAGGACTTCTCGTGCCGCCACTGCTGAAAGAGCAGAATGCTCGCCCCTGCTCCGGGCCTGCCCGGAGCGACACAGGCCGCTGTGGGGGCCTCGATCAGCGGTGGATTCTCGCTGCCATCGATGAATCCCGTCAGGTCACGCGACTGCTTGTAGTGCCAGCCGTCCAGTTCCGTGGCGACGGTGGCGATGCCGGTGAGGGCGTCGCGCAGCTCCGTTGTCCGATCGAACAGGATGGAGCGTTCCCCAGCAGAGAGCCACACCCACAGATCGTGCGGGGTGGCTGGCATCGTGAAACCATCGGTTCCACGGATCGGCTCATCCCAGTCGGCAGCATCTTCGGGGGTATCCGCGGGCCGGGCAGCGCGCCACAGGCTGGGCCGGACCCCCACGACCATGTTGGTGCTGCCTTCCGTGTAGGCAGCCGGAATTCTGAACAACGCCCGAAGCGCCTCTTCCAGCGTCTCAGAACGGTCGAGATCGAACTCCAGGTATGCGTTCTCCGTGTTTCCCTGGGCGAAAATTCCTGGCTGCGGCATGGTCATGGCGACACCCTATCGGGGAAATCCTCCGCTCCTCGCACCGCCGGGCCAGTCCACTCACATCTTGACTGCACCTTCGGTCAGGCCGCTCAGGAACTGGCGACTACCCACGACGAAAATGAGCAGCAGCGGCGCAACCGCAATGAACGAACCCATCATCACCATTCCATAATCGGTGCCGTGGGCGGTCTGGAGCTGCGAAAGCACCACCTGGAGGGTGAGCTGGTTGGGATTGTTCAACACGATCAGCGGCCACAGGAAGTCGTTCCAGGAACCGATGAACGTGAAGATCCCGAGGAAAGCCAGGGCGGGACGGGCCGCGGGCAACGCGACATGGAAATATTGGCGAAAGAATCCGCACCCGTCCATGGTGGCGGCCTCGATCAGTTCGACGTGCACCGCGCTGGTGAAGTACTGCCGCAGCCAGAAGATCCCAAAGGCGTTCGCGAAAGCCGGGAACATCACCGCCTGCAGCTTTCCCACCCAGCCAACCTGGCTCATCACCAGGAACAACGGGATGGTCGACAGCTGCCCGGGCAGCAGGAACGTGAACATGATGATTCCGAACAGGATTCCCCGCCCACGAAACGAGAACTTGGAGAAGGCGAAGGCGGCCACCGAGTCGAGGAAGAGCACAACGAAGGTGACCACCGATGCAACGATGAGGGTATTCATCATCGCGGCCCACACATTCACAGTGCCGGTCACCTTTTGGAAATTCTCCCAGAACCGATCACCGGGAATCAGCGGCGGCGGAAACTCGTGAATGGCGCTGGACCTGTGGGTGGACAGCACAAACATCCAGTAAAACGGAAAGAACGCGATCAGCGCTCCCGCTATCAGGAAGAGGTGCCGCATCAGACCCCACGGCCTGATGGGACGGGCTCTCTGCTCGCTCATGACCGGCGCTCCCTCGTCGCGAAGAAGTTGATGATCGCGAACACCATCACGATCACGACAATGCCCCAGGCGATGGCGGCACCGTAGCCGTAGCGGTTCTCTTGGAAAGCCACCGAATAGAAATACATGACCATGGTGAGACCGGAATTCCCTACTCCCCCACTGGCGGCGGCGCTTCCCGCCTTGGAGCTGGTGAGCACCTGGGATTCGGTGAACGACTGGAGCGATCCGATTGTGGACATGATCGTCACGAACATCACGATCGGTCGCAGCAGCGGCAGGGTGATGTGGAAAAACTGCCGCACCGGGCCTGCTCCCTCCAGGGACGCGGCCTCGTAGATGTCTTTCGGGATCGCCTGCAGACCTGCCAGAATGATCAGGGCGTTGTAGCCGACGAAACTCCACGCCGACAGCGTCGAGATCGCGATCTTGATACCCCATTCGGTCTGGAGCCACGGAATCTTGCCCGCTCCAATCACGTTGAGCAGCGCGTTCGCCAGGCCAAAGTTGCTGGAGAAAATCGAGCTGAACAGGATGCCCATCGCCACCATCGAGGTCACGTTCGGCAGCAGATACGCCACCCGGTAGGTGTTGGAGAAACGTGTGGTGCTGTTGAGGGCCAAAGCGACGAGAGTGGCAAGGGTGAGGCACGGCACGGTGGACATCACCCACAGGATCAAGGTGTTGCCGAAGGACTTCCAAAACAGTTTGTCCGTCAGGAGGTATTCGAAGTTCTTCAGACCGATGATCTGAAAATCGCCAAGGCCACTCCAGTTCGTCACCGAGATGAATGCGGTGAACAGGATGGGAGCAGCCGAGAAAAGCGCGAATAGCAGGTAGTACGGGGAGACCGCCGCGTAGAGCGGCAACGCGCGCCGGCCCCGCACCTTGAGCGTTCCGAGGTCGGGTGCCTTCGTACGGGGCCGGCGGGACATCAGAGGGTCAAACCATTCTGCTCGGCGAGCCGTTTGGCCTGCTCAACGGCATCGTTCCAGGCCTGCTCGGGATCCTTGTTGCTGGCCTCCACCAATTCCAGTTCCGCGCTGAAAGGTCCGCTGACAGTGTTGTTGAACTTGTGTTCGTACAAGGGACGCACCGTCTCGGCGGCCTTCGCAAACACCTCGGCACCCACCTGACCGCCCAGGAACTCCGTCGGTGCGTGAAGCGCCTCGGACGTGAAGGCCGTAGAATTCGCCGGGAAGTTTCCCTTGTCCTCGTACTCGACGATCTGATTGTCGGCGTTCAGAATGTGCATGATCACCTCGAAAGCCTTCGCTGCATCAGCGGTGCCCTTCGGGATGGTCAGGAAAGAGCCGCCGTTGTTGGTGGCATCACCGGGATGCGCGCACACGTGCCACGTGCCGGCGGTATCGGGTGCATCCACCTTCAGGTCGGACAGATGCCAGGAGGCCCCGATGTCGGCAGGCAGTTTCCCGGCTGCGACCGCGGCCTGAGTGTCGGGGCTATCGGATTTGGCCCCGGCGCTGATACCCAGCGTGTGGGCCTTGACAGCGGTGTTCCAGGCGGAATGGATGTGTTCCTCGACGCCGATGAACTTCCCGGACGAGTCCACGAAGTTCTTACCCGTCTGCTTTACCGCCGTCTCGAAGACGGTGGAGAGGTTTCGTACCAAGAAGGTGCCCGCTTCCTTCCCTACCATCTCGACACCCAGGTTGAAGTATTCGTCCCAGGTACGGATGGCTGCCGCCAGCGTCTCGGGTTCATGGGGCAAACCCAGCTTCTCGAAGACATCGAAGCGATAGAACAAAGCGGTGGGCCCGATGTCGATCGGGATACCCAGCTGCCTGCCATCGGCCGCTGTGGCCTGAGCCCATTTCCAGTCCAGGAACTCCCCCTTGCGGGATTCGGCGCCCAGCGTGTTGAGGTCGATGAAGAAGTCGGGCTGGGAAGCGAAAAAAGCGATGTCCTCCCCCTTGACGCCCGTGATCGCCGGCAAACCGGAACCGGCCTGGAAGGTCGTGGTGAGTTTCTGTTTGAAGTCGCCACCGATGACATCCTGTCGCAGAGACACGCCAGGGAAGGCCTTGGTCACGGAATCGAGCACCGCGGCGGAGAAACCCTCGGGCCAGGTCCACAACACAATCTGTGAACCGTCCCCGCTGGATGTGCCCTCCGAACCAGCCGGAGCAGTGGAACAGCCGCTCAGGAAAGCAGCCAGCGGTGCGATACCGCCCAAGGCGATCACACCGCGTCGTGTGATTGGTTCGGTGAGCATGTCAGTCTCCTAGGGATGAGGTGAACCTGTCCTCGCCCGCGTCTTTGAGGCTCGGACGCAGGCAAGGCTATGGCGCACATGAATGTGTGTCAATGATCGCCAAAGATCATTGGTGATCGAATTTGTTGCAGCCTGCTGAGGTGGCTTGTAGGTTGGTGTCGTGATCAAAGAGGCTCGTCAGCGCGCTCTCCTGGAGCAGCTGCGCGAACACCAGGTGGCCAGCACCGCCACTTTGTCTGAGGCTCTCAAGGCCTCGACCACCACCGTGCGCCGGGACCTCGACGAACTGAGCGCTCTGGGCTTGATCGTGCGGGTCTTCGGAGGAGCCCGACTGGCTTCCGAGAACCCACTCGCGGAGAAAGTGGACGATCCTTTCGACGAGGTGCTCGCCCGCAGTGACGAGGGCAAACGCGCGATAGCCGGACTGGTCGCCCAGCGGATCACGCCGGGCAACACCGTTTTCCTGGAGGCCGGAACCACCACCTACCGCATAGCAGAGAAACTGTTGGAGCACGACCTGACCGTGGTGACGAATTCATTGCGTATCGCCGACCTGCTGGTCACCAATCCCGGAACTGAACTGATCATGCTGGGCGGGCACGTCAATCGCGAGTACATGTCCGTCCAGGGAGCCACCACGACAGCAGAGATCGCCAACCTTCAGATCGACGTCGCGGTGCTCGGCTGCTCCGGCGTCGGCGAACGCGCCGTCGTACGCGACACCGACCCGAGGGGTCGCGAGATCAAACTTGCCGCCCGCCGGCACGCCTCCCGCGTGCTCCTCGTCGCCGGCCACGACAAGTTCCCAGGAATCGGCGCCTACAACGCCATTGACGTCGGAGACGTGGATCTGTTGATCACCGACCATCCCCTGCCCACTGCTTTCACCACTCTGCCCACGGAGGTGCTGCACCCGTGAAACTGACCCTTCTAGGTGGCGGTGGTTTCCGCGTGCCGTTGATGTTTCGCACCCTGCTTGCCGACCAGAGCGACCGCCGGGTCACCGAGCTGAGGCTCTGGGACACCGATGCAGGACGCCTGGCCGTGATCCGCTCCATCCTGCAGGCGATGGCCCAGGGACATCCGACGGCCCCGAAGGTGGAGGTGTCGCAGAACCTGGACGAGGCCGTGGCCGGAACTGACTTCGTCTTCAGTGCCATTCGGGTCGGCGGCACCGAGGGCCGCGCCACCGAGGAGACCATCGCCCACTGCTGCGAGGTCCTCGGGCAGGAGACCACCGGCTTCGGCGGCCTGAACTACGCGTTGCGTGGCATCCCCACCGCCATCCGGATCGCCGAAACAATCGCTCGCCTGGCCCCCGAGGCTCATCTGATCAACTTCACCAACCCAGCCGGGATCATCACCGAAGTGAGCTCCCGGATCCTGGGCGACCGGGTGATCGGAATCTGCGACTCCCCCGTCGGCCTGGCCCGGCGCGTGCTCGAAACCCTCGAAGGGGCGGGGCTGGTGACCGCGGGAACCGCCTCCCTGGTGATCGCTGGCGACGACCGGGTCCGGCTCGACTACGCCGGTCTCAATCACCTGGGCTGGTTGCAGCGGCTGGTGGTGGACGGCGACGACGTGCTTCCGCTGCTGCTGGAACGTCCCGACCTGATCGAATCCTTCGAGGAGGGCCGCCTGTTCGGCGCCGAGTGGCTGCGACAGCTCGGATCGGTGCCGAACGAGTACCTGCACTACTACTACTTCGCCCGCGAAACCCGGAAGGCCGACGACGCCGTGGAGGCCACTCGGGGGGTATTCCTGGCCGCCCAGCAACGCGACTTCTACGCCCGCGCCGCTGCTCTTCCCGGCCCGGAGGCGTATGCACTGTGGGAAGCCACCCGGCTGCGTCGCGAGGAAACCTACATGGCCTCCAACCGGTTGGCCGCGGGCGGCGTGGAACGTGACGCGCAGGATCTCGCATCCGGTGGCTACGACCGGGTGGCGCTGGCGGTAATGAAGGCGATCGCCTTCGACGAAACCACCGATCTGATCGTCAACCTCCGCAACGGCGACCGGTTGCCGGAGCTACCCCGAGACGCCGTCATCGAGGCACCCTGCCGGATCGGCGCGACCGGACCGGTGCCGCTACCCATCTCACCACTGCCTGAGCACGCCGTCGGGTTGGTGCAGTCGGTCAAGTACTCGGAACGTACCATCATCCGGGCGGCGCTGGAAGGCAGCCTGGACCTGGCGGTCGCGGCCTTCGCCCACCACCCGTTGATCGATGGTGTGGGTGTGGCCCGGGAACTTCTGGAACGCGCCCGGGCAGAATTCCCAGAGCTCGGGTACCTGTCCTGAGGTCGACATGCATCACTTTGACTCCGTAATCCTGGAACGCGTCGAACGCGTCAAGGACGACCGCGTGCGTCCCCTCATCGACCGAACCGTGGGGCGCCTGGAGGTCGCTGCCTGGCAGGTCCCGGGTGAACCGGTTCCACCCGCGGAGGCGCTGGGGCAGAGCTACTGTCCCGTCTCGTTGCCGCATCGCTGGGGAGCTGCGTGGAGCACCTGGTGGTTCCAGCTGACCGGCGAGGTGCCGGCGGAGGCGGCGGGCCAGAAGCTGCGCCTGTCGGTGGATCTCGGGTTCGCTGATGCCTGGCCAGGCAACCAGTGCGAGGGGTTGCTGTTCGACGCCAGATTGCGGGTATTGAAAGCCGTCAACTCCCGGAACCGTTCGACGGTGATCGCTGAACGGGCAGAGGCCGGAGCGGCGCTGAAGTTCCTGGTGGAGGCCGCCGCCAATCCCGACCTGTTCGCGAACGGCTGCACACCGACCGAGCTCGGCGACCACCTGACCGCCCCTCGGGATGCGCTCTACGAGCTGCGTTCGGCCGAGTTGCAGATCCGCGACGAACAGCTGTGGGGACTGTTCCACGACCTCGACGTCGCCTGGGACCTGGCGCGTCACCTCCGGGAGGGGTGCACCCGCCGGGCAGTGATCGTCAAGGGCCTGGAACGTGCGCTCGACGCACTGGACTTGCACGACGTGCCCGGCTCGGCGGCACGGGCACGGGCAGCACTGGCCCCGGCGCTGGCCGCACCCGCCGTCGCCTCCGCGTTGAACGTGACGGCCATCGGGCACGCCCACATCGACTCAGCGTGGCTGTGGCCCGTGCGCGAGACCGTCCGGAAAGTGGCCCGGACGTTTTCTAACGTGGTCGCGCTGGCCAACGAGTATCCCGATTTCCGTTTCACCGCGACCAGCGCCCAGCAATATGCCTGGCTCCAGGAACATCATCCGGAGGTGTTCGACCGTGTGAGGGCCGCGGTCGAGGCCGGGCAGTGGTTCCCGTCAGGTGGCATGTGGGTGGAATCGGACGTGAACATGCCCGGCGGGGAAGCCCTGATCCGTCAGTTCACCTTCGGCACCCGCTACTTCCAACGAGAACTGGGGGTGCGCAGCCGCACCCTCTGGTTGCCGGACTCCTTCGGTTACCCGGCGAACCTGCCGCAGATCGCCGCCCAGTGTGGAATGACGGGTTTTCTCACCCAGAAACTGTCGTGGAACCAGCACAACCAGCTGCCCCACTCCACCATGTGGTGGGAAGGCATCGACGGCACCCGTATCCTCACGCACTTCCCGCCTGTCAACTGCTATGACTCGGAGCTATCCGCCGAGGAATACCTGCGAGCCGTCGATAACTACGCGGAGAAGGGGGTCGCCACACATCAGGTGATCCCGTTCGGTTACGGCGACGGCGGTGGCGGCCCGACCGCCGAGATGGTGGAACGGGCCCGGCGCCTGGCTGACCTGGAGGGGGCTCCCCGGATGCGCATGGGCGACCCCGACTCGTTCTTCGAGGCGGCGCGCGCCGAGTACGGGGAGGATGCCCCGGTGCATGTCGGGGAGCTCTATCTGGAGTTCCATCGCGGTATCTTCACCTCCCAACTGGAGATGAAACAGGGCAACCGCCGCAGCGAGCACGCCCTGCGCGAGGCCGAGTTCCTGTGGACGCTGGCGCTGCTCTCGGGGGTTCCGCGGGATCGTTTTCCCGCCGCAGACCTGGAGCGGTTGTGGCGGATGGTGCTGCTGAACCAGTTCCACGACATCCTGCCCGGCAGCTCCATCGCCTGGGTGCACCGGGTGGCGCGCGAGGAGTACGCGCAGATTCTGGTCGAGCTGCGTGGCCTGTCCGACGCCGCCATAGCGGCCTTGGGCGGGGGTGAGCCCGCGATGCTCAACGCGCTCGACCACGAGGTGAGACGGGTGCTGGCAACCGGCGACGGGACTCTCCGCATGGTCGCAGCACCACCGCTGGCCGTCACACCCCTGGCAGAGGTGTTGCGCGAACCGTCGGCCCCGGCCACGGCCCGCCGCGAAGGCACTTCGGTGGTGATGGAGAACTCCCGGGTGCGGGCGGTCATCGAGCCCGACGGGAGCATCGCTTCGGTGACCGACCTGGTCCGTGGTCGGGAGGTGCTGCTGAGCGGGGCTGGTGGCGCGAGATTGCGCGCCTTCGAGGACGTGCCGAACGCCTTCGATGCGTGGGATATCGAGCGACACCACCTCAATCCCGGCAACGAACTTCCCGTGCCCGAGGCGGAGTCGGTGGAAATCGTGACCGCCCGGGGACTGCGCGCAGAGGTGCGGGTCACGCGGGTCCTGGGCGCTTCCCGGCTCCTCCAGACGATCTTTCTCGACGCCGACGCCCCACAGCTGGACTTCTCCTTGGAGGCCGACTGGCAGGAACGCGAAACCCTCCTGAAGATGAGTTTCCCACTGGCGGTGCGAGCCCGTGAGCACGCCGCCGAGGTGCAGTTCGGACACATCAGGCGTCCCGTGCACGAGAACACCAGCTGGGACTATTCCCGATTCGAGGTGCCAGCCGGACGCTGGTTGCTGGTGGACGAACCCGGATACGGGATCGCCGTGGTCAATGACTCCAACCACGGCCATTCCGTCGCCCCGCTGCGTACCGGCACCTCGGGGAACGGAGGGATTGGCACCCGGGTATCACTGTCGCTGATGCGCGCCCCCGTCTTCCCAGACCCGCGGGCGGACCGTTCGCACCGCACGATCCGGTTCTCACTGCTACTCGACGCCGATCCGGAGACCGCCACCCACGCCGGGGAGGAGTTGAACCTGCCGCCCCGGTTGGTGGAGGCCACCGAGGCCAAGCTGGCCACCCTCGATGTACCAGGTGCGCACGTCGCGGCGGTGCTGCCCGCCGAGGACGGATCCGGTGACGTGATCATGCGCATCCACGAGGGGTCCGGGAAACCCACCTCGGGGATGCTGCACCTGGCCTTCGACGCGACCCGGGTGCGGGAGGTCGATCCACTGGAGGAGGACCTCACCGCTGACATGTGGCCGCCCCGCGTCGACGTGACCGCCACCCGGGAGGTTCCGATCACCCTGACCGCGTTCACAATCCTGACCTTGCGCATCACACCGGTGGGAGGAGAATCATGAAACTGCTGCTGATCGGCCTGGATGGGGTGCGGATCGACGTTGCCGTACCCTCGGCGATCCCCGAGAATCCGGCATTCACCGAACCCCACCACCCCGCCGACCCACGATTCGCCGCGGAGCCCGCGCCCGCAGATCGCCCCGAGATGCCACACGAAACCTCCCCCGCCGCGCCGACACTTGCCCGGCTCATCGCGGGAGGGCTGATCGCGCCGGTGTGGATGACCCCGCCCACCGACTCCGGGCCGGGCTGGTCCAACCTGCTGACAGGCACCACCCACGAGCAGAACAACGTGTGGCGGAACGAGTTCGTCGGGCACAGGCTGGCGGAATGCCCCGACGTGCTGTCCCGGATCTTCTTCGCCAACCCGAAGGCCCGCACCTACGCCGCAGCCACGTGGGAAGCGCTGCTGGGAAGCTTCGGCCCGGTGATCCAGCGTCGCATCGATCAGCAGCGCACTGGACAGCACACGTTGTTCGTCCCCCACGACTTCACCCGCGGCTGTGTCAGCGCCGACATCGAGGTGCGAAGCCACGCCTGTCAGGTGCTCAACCACGAGGGCCCTGATGCGGCTTTCGTCTACTTCGAGGGGGTCGACGAGGCCGGACACCGACACGGCGCAGCTTCCCCCGGGTATCGCACCGCCATCGGAGAGGTGGACGAGCACGTCCGCGCACTAGTCAAGGCCGTCGCGGAACGCCACGAGGCGCTCGGGGAACAGTGGTTGGTGGCGGTGACCACCGACCACGGACACAAACCGGAGGGTGGGCACGGCGAAGACGAGGTCGACGTGCGGCGCTCGTTCCTGATCCTGCACTCTTTCGGCGATCCGGTGAAACTACCGGACCGGCTCCTGGAGGACGGGCTACCCAAGGCCCTGTACAGCCACGAGGTGACGCCGCTGCTGCTGGAATTGCTGGGCGTAGCCGGCGGTTCATGGCAGCCGGACCACGAGGTGGGGCTCGCCGTCGACATCCCCTCGGCGGGTCCTACGAGGAACTTGACCTTCGAGTGGTGACCTGGGGCGCACCCATCGGAGAGCCGACACCATGTCCGCTGGTGTTGCCCGAGCGGCTGCTCGCCGATGTCCGAGAGCAGGTATCGGATGCGACAGGCGACGACCGCGCAGGCGAGATGACCGCCCGGCTACTGACCAACATCGCCACCACCACGATCGATCTGGGCGAGGATGGCGAAGAAACCTGGGTGATCACCGGCGACATCCCCGCCATGTGGTTGCGGGATTCCTGTCTGCAGCTGTCTCCGTTGCTTCGCCTCGCCCCGCGCCACCCGGAACTGGCCGGGGTGGCCGCCGGCCTGCTCCGGCGTCACTGGCGGATGATCCTGATCGATCCCTATGCCAACGCCTTCAACCGGCGACCGAACGGAAACCGCTGGGATGATGACCGACCGAGGCAGGGACCGTGGGTGTGGGAACGCAAGTGGGAGCTCGACTCGCTGACCTTCCCTCTCGACCTGGCGCTTCGCCTGGAGGGGCTCGGCTGCCGTGAGTGGCTGAATGCCGATTTCTACGACGCCCTCGACGTCATCCTCTCCATCACCGAGACCGAACAACGCCACGAGGCAGCGAGCCCGTATCGCTTCACCCGTCCCGGGGCTCCCGCATCCGACACCCTCACACGCGCGGGCCGTGGGTCCAGGACCCGGGAGTGCGGGCTGGTCTTCCAAGCCTTCCGGCCCAGCGACGACGCCTGTCAGCTCGGTTTCAACATTCCCGGAAACGCCTTCCTGGCCAGCACCCTGCGGCGTTTGGCGCCCATCCTGGATTGCGACCGGCGTGCCCGGGCGGAGCGCCTAGCGGCAGGTATCGAGGAGGGCATCCGCTGTTTCGGGGTGATCGAGGACCCGGAACCCCACCTGGCCTACGAGGTGGACGGCATGGGTGGCCGGTTGTTCATGGACTGCCGTCTCTGCTTGGGCTGCCTTATCTGGGGGTGTTGGCGGTCGACGATCCCGTGTACCTGGCCACTCGCCGCAGAGTTCTGTCCCCCGAGAACCCCTGCTTCGTCGACGGTACCTGGCTGCGCGGCGTCGGTTCCCCACACACCCCACCCGGCCACGTCTGGCCGATCGCGATCGCGGTCGCGGGCTTGACCGCATCCCACGAGGATGAGCAACTGGTCTGCCTGCGCATGCTGATGAATAGCACCGGGGGTACCGGGTGGATGCACGAGGGCGTCGATGCCGATGATCCGTCACGGTTCACCCGCCCCTGGTTCTCCTGGGCGAACGCGATGTTCTGCGAGCTGGCGCTGGCGATCGCGTCCCGCCCAGGAGTCGATTCCGGGGAACCGGTCAGCCGGCGACGGTGAAGGTGCTGTTCGCGTCGAACCCGGTGGCTTGCGACCATGCCGCGTGTTGCTCGATGGTCTCGGAACGCTGCTGCTGGAGCTTCTGGCCCGCGGCGAGCTGAATCACATTCCGGTCGATCGAGATCGGGGACCTGTGCTCCGGGGAACGGTACATGTAGGCGTTCTTCGCGTTGATGAACTGGTTACCGGTGATGGACAGCTCGATGGGCAAGCCCTCGCCGTAGGACAGCAGGTGCACACCACCCTCATTTGGGTTGGGGCGCACCTCCTGACCCCAGCTGCCGATGCCGGCGTTCTCGCAGTAGTTGTCGGTGAAGGAGCAATTGCGGATCCCGGCTTTGGCGCTGGTGGTATCGGCCTGGCTCTTGTCCTCAGGACCCGCCGCCCAGACCTCGAAGGATTGGCTGCAGCGGGTGATGTAGTTCTTCCTGAAGTGCACATTGCTGCTGCCGAGGCGAAGGACCGGGGCTTCCCTGCCGGTTTTCAGGATCTGATTTCCCTGGATGGTGGTCGCCACGTCGTAGACGTCGTGGATGATGTTGTCCTCTACCAGCACGTCGCTGCCACCGAGATACACCTCGACGCCATTGCCGTAGCGCCAGTGTTTGATCGAACTCTTGTCGTTATCGACGAGGTGGCTGCCCCCAATGTGGCGGATGCGGTTACGGAGTACCTCCACGCCGCTGACGTCGCGGACCTGAATACCGTGCCCGCCGCAACCGATGAGGTCGAGGTCCTGGATGGTCATGTTCGAGACGGCCTGGAAAATCTTGCCGTCCACTGCGACGCGCAGGTCGCCACGGCTGGAGGGGTTCTCCTTGCTGTAAACGGTGAGCGTCTTGCCCGCCTCCCCCCGCGCAACTGAATAGAACTCCAGGTCGCCTTCCAGTTTCGCTTCGTCGGGGAACTTCCTCCTCCCGTGGAATGCGCTGTCGAGAAGAAGGAATCCGACGTTCGCATCATCCGTCAGGGTGTTTCCGCTGTAGTTTCCCTCGACCAGTTCGATCTGCCACTGGTTACCGCCGATGTTCCTCCAGGCCTCGGGCTTGTTGAGGACCTTGTATCCCATGATCCTGGGTTTCTCTCCACTCCCGTAGGCACCGAAGGTGATCCGGCCTTCACCCTGAAGACCTGACAGGTCGGTGAACTGCCCGTAGAAGGTCTGACCACGCTTGAACACGATGGTGTCCCCCCGGACGATCTGTCCGGAGTTGATGGCCGCGACGACCTTGTTGACGGACTGCCAGGGTGTGCTCTCGGAGGTCCCGGCGGCCTGGTCATTACCCTCCTCGGCAATGTAGTAGGTCGTTCCCGGGGCGGCGACGGCGTCGTGGACACTCCCCAGGAGTGTCACTGCGGGAAGGGCTGCGGCGGCCGTGGCGAGGACGGCACGACGACTGATGGACATTTTATGCTCCGCTCAGTTGAAGAAAGAAAAATGTTGCCGACCTGCGATGGGGGTGCGCATCGATGAGTCACTGCAAACCTACGAGCACTTCCCGAGGCCACAAAGTCGTCCGAATGGCCGACGGGATTTCCCGGATGTCATCACTCCACCCGTTCCAGGGTTGCCACCTCAAATTTCTGCGCATGACGAGGAGCCCCGGAACCGTGTGGTCCCGGGGCTCCTCGTGTGAGTCAGCTCACTTGTCCTCTTCGTCTTCCTTCTTCTCCACCACGAGGGTTTCAGTGGTGAGCAGCAGGGAGGCGATGGATGCGGCGTTGGCCAGCGCGGAACGGGTGACCTTCACCGGGTCGATGACGCCGGCCTCGATGAGGTTCTCGTAAACGCCGGTGCGGGCGTTGTAGCCGTGTCCCGGCTCCAGGTCAGCGACCTTGGAGGTGATGACGTAGCCCGCCTCGCCGCCGTTCTCGGCGATCCAGCGCAGCGGCTCCACCACCGACTTGCGGACGATGGCCACACCGACGCGCTCGTCGCCGGCCAGGCCGAGGTCACCGTCGAGCACCTTGGCGGCATGGATGAGGGCCGAGCCGCCACCGGCGACGATGCCCTCCTCGATGGCCGCGCGGGTGGCCGAGACGGCGTCCTCGATGCGGTGCTTCTTCTCCTTCAGCTCCACCTCGGTGGCGGCACCGACCTTGATGACGCACACGCCACCGGCCAGCTTCGCGACGCGCTCCTGGAGCTTCTCACGATCCCAGTCGGAGTCGGTGCGCTCGATCTCGGCGCGCAGCTGGGCGACGCGGCCCGCGACCTCGGACTGCTCACCAGCGCCGTCGACGATGGTGGTGTTGTCCTTGGTGACGACGATGCGGCGGGCGCGACCGAGCACCTCGAGGCCGACCTGGTCCAGCTTGAGACCCACCTCGGGAGCGACGACCTGGCCGCCGGTGAGGATGGCGATGTCCTCGAGCATGGCCTTGCGGCGGTCACCGAAGGCGGGGGCCTTGACGGCCACGGAGGTGAAGGTGCCGCGGATCTTGTTGACCACCAGCGTGGACAGGGCCTCACCGTCGACGTCCTCGGCCACCACGAACAGGGTGCCCTTGGCGGCGATGACCTTCTCCAGCAGCGGGAGCAGGTCGTTCATGGAGGAGATCTTGCCGGAGTTGATGAGGATGTAGGGGTCCTCCAGGACGGCTTCCATGCGGTCGGCGTCCGTGACGAAGTACGGCGACAGGTAGCCCTTGTCGAACTGCATGCCCTCGGTGAACTCCAGCTCGGTGCCGAAGGTCTGGGATTCGTCGACGGTGATGACACCGTCCTTGCCGACCTTGTCGAAGGCCTCGGCGATCAGCTCACCGATCTGCTCGTCACGCGAGGAGATGGTGGCGACGTTGGCCATGTCGGCGGTGGTGTCGACGGCACGGGAGTTCTCGTGAAGCCGCTCGACGACGGCCTCAACGGCCTTGTCGATGCCGCGCTTCAACCCGACAGGGTTGGCTCCGGAGGCCACGGCGCGCAGGCCCTCGTGAACCAGTGCCTGGGCAAGCACGGTGGCGGTGGTGGTGCCGTCGCCGGCGACGTCATTGGTCTTGGTAGCGACCTCCTTGGCGAGCTGGGCGCCGAGATCCTCGTAGGGATCCTCGAGCTCGACTTCCTTGGCGACGGTCACGCCGTCGTTGGTGATGGTGGGGGCGCCCCACTTCTTGTCGAGCACGACGTAGCGGCCCTTGGGGCCGAGGGTCACCTTGACGGTGTTGGCGAGAGTGTCGACGCCACGCTCAAGCGAACGCCGCGCCTCCTCGTCGAACTGCAGAGTCTTTGCCATGGGTCACGCCTCGATTCAGCGGGAAACGACGGCGAGGATGTCGCGGGCGTTGAGCAGCAGGTACTCGGAGCCGTCGTACTTGACCTCGGTACCCCCGTACTTGCTGAAGATGACGACATCGCCCTCGGCGACGTCAAGCGGGACGCGGTTGCCCTTGTCGTCGATGCGGCCGGGGCCGGTGGCAACGACGCGGCCCTCCTGCGGCTTCTCCTTGGCGGTGTCAGGGATGACCAGCCCGGAAGCGGTGGTCTGCTCGGCCTCGAGCGGCTGGACGAGGACGCGGTCCTCGAGCGGCTTGATCGTGGTTGCCACGACAAACCCCTTTCTGTAGTTGTCCGGCGAGAGCCGGATTCAGTTCGGTGTCCGGTCCGGGCGTCGTCGCGGGTGCCACCCGGTTTGGCACCCGGGCCTACCGAGTGCCAGAAAAAGGCTATACCCCCGTTAGCACTCAATCAAGCCGAGTGCCAAGAACGTGTCGGATCCGAACGACTCACAGCGGGACCGCCTCGTCCAGCACCCGCTGCCTGAGGTCATGGCGCAGCATGCTCTCAGGCACCAGATCCACCTCAGCGTCTACGAGCTCGGAGATGCGCGCCTCCAGGCGCCCGAAAGCGAGAAGTCCCAGCGGCTGCTTCATCTCGAACAGCAGGTCAGCCCACCCGTTCGACCACGAAGGCCCTGGCCCCGGCGACGGTCCGGGCCAGCAGCAGGGTCGCGGCTCCGTCGCCCCTCGGTTTCAGCTGTTTCCGCAGAACGGCGGGATCGACGTCGATGGCGCGTCGTTTGATCTCCAGCCGTCCGATCCGATGCTGCTTGACCCACCGCCTGAGGGTGGCGGCGTCGTGGTCAAGCACGTCGATCACCCGGTAGGAGGTGACGAAGGGGCTGTCGACCGGGGAGCCGGAGGAGACGTAGGCCACCCCGGGGGCCAGCAGCCACCCATCGGGCACGGAGTCGGCCACGAGACCGGCGCGGACGACCGCGTTGTCAGGTTCGTGGATGAACCTCCCGGGTGGGGCGACGGGCAGCGGGGCAGCACCCCCGGTCAGAACGTGAGGTTCGGGTTCCCCCCGGGGGAACACGACCGCCCGGGGGCCGGGATCCGAGGCATTGCTCAGCATCAGCTCGACCACGTCACCCTTCACGGACACCCAGGCTGCCCCGACGCCTTCGGGGATGAGTTGTTTCGGCAGCCCAGGGCCGAGTTTGACGAAAGCCACTCGTCTCCCCCGCAGGTGGTCCTCTACCAGCGACCAGGGTGGGGTGAGGTCAGCGGCGTCCCAGGTCCGGCCCCGCGCGGTACGGCGGGCCGGGTCGAGGAAGATCCCGCCCCACTCGGGAACCTGGACGTCCTCGGCGCGCCCCACGGTCACCTCTCCGCCCCCGACCAAAGCCAGGTTGGCCTGGGCAAAGGCGGCGGTCACAGGGTCCGATTCGACGGCATGAACGCCGAGGCCCGCCTCCGAGAGGGCCATCGCGTCGACCCCGATCCCACATCCCAGGTCCCATACCTCACTGACACCGGTATCGACGAACCGGGCGGCACGCCACCGGGCCACCACCCAGCGAGTCGCCTGTTCCAGCCCGTCGGGGGTGAAGAACATCCGCTCCGCCATCGGCAGTTTCCCCCGGGCCCGCCGCCTCAGGGCCACCTGGGTCAGAGCAGCAGCAGCCAGTTCCGACGGGAAACGCCGCCGCAGCCGCTCGGCTGCACCGAGTGAATCCGGATCGGCCTCTGCTGCCGCCATTTCCAGAGCCATGGCACCGTCATCGCTCAGAATGTCCACACACGCAGCCTAGGGGTTCCGGTTGAGCCGACCGAGCCGAAACCACTCGGGTCGTGGAAGACCTGGCGGCAGGCACTCATCCGCGATTCTTCTAGAATTCCTGCATGACCCGAATCGACGTGTGGTTGTGGAGCGTCCGGCTTTTCAAGACCCGTTCACTGGCGACGAAAGCCGTCACCGGAGGGCACATCCGGCTCAACGGCGACCCTGTCAAACCGGCACACACGATCAGGCCCGGGGATCGCGTCACCGTCAAGGAGCCCGGCTGGACGCGGGAATTCGAGGTGGTGGAACTGCTGAGCAAGCGGGTCGGAGCACCCATCGCCCGGAAGGCGTACGTGGACCATTCCCCCGAACGTCCCGCGTTCCTCAACGTGCCGGTTGGCAAACGCGATCGCGGCGCAGGGCGCCCGACGAAAAAGGACCGCAGAGCCATCGACAAGCTGATGGGATCAGGGGATTGAAAACTCCCTCGAGTCGACCAGCTCGCGCCGAGGACCTCTACTGATCCAGTTCGCGGGTGTCGAGTTCCACGACTTCGTCACCCAACGCCGCCAGCAGGCGGTGACGCTCCTCACGCCGTTCGCGCTGCTCGATGGGATTCGGGACGGGGGCAGCTGCCAGGAGCCGTTTGGTGTATTCCTCCTGCGGATCGAGTAGCACCTGCGCACGATCCCCCTTCTCGACGATCTTGCCGTGCTGCATCACGACGACACGGTGGGCGAGGGAGTCGATGACGGCCAGGTCATGGCTGATGAACAGGCAGGCGAAGCCGAAATCGCGTTGCAGGTCGGTCAGCATTCCCAGCACCTGGGCCTGCACCGACACGTCGAGGGCCGATGTGGGCTCGTCGGCGATCAGCAGGTCCGGGTTCAGTGAGAGCGCGCGTGCGATCGAAACACGCTGCCGCTGACCACCGGAGAGTTCGTGCGGATAGCGGTTGAAGGCACTCCTCGGAAGCTCGACTGCCTCAAGCAGCTCATAGACCCGCTTCTGCCGCGATGCCTTGTCCCCGACCTTGTGCACCTCCAGTGGTTCGGAGATCACATCACCAATGGGAAGGCGCGGGTTAAGGGATGCGGCAGGGTCCTGGAAGATCACCCCGATGCGGCGCCGCAGCTCCTTCAGGTTTCGGCCCTGTGGGCCCTTCTTCGAGCCGGCTCCCCGGACCAGTTCCTGGCCGAGGACCTTCACGTCGCCCCCGGCGGCTGGGATCAGTCCCAACAGCGCCCTGCCAATGGTGGATTTACCGGAACCCGACTCCCCCACCAGGCCGACGATCTCACCGCGTTTCACGTCAAAGGTGACGCCGTCGACCGCACGGAACGGTCTTTTTCCGGTGCGTTTGTACTCCACGACCAGTTCGTTGACCTCGAGGGCCGATGTGGCGTTCTCGGCGACATCGGACGGTACGGAACCGAACTGGCCATGCCCTGCCCCCAGGTGCGGAACCGCGTCCAGGAGTTTTTTGGTGTAGGGGTGCTGCGGGTTGAGGAGGACCTCCTCCGCCGTACCGCGTTCGACGATGTTGCCCTTGAACATCACTGCGACCCGATCGGCCATGTCCGCCACGACGCCCATGTTGTGGGTGATGAGCAGGATTCCGGTGTTCAGTTTCTCCTTCAGCGACCTCAGCAGGTCGAGGATGTCGGCCTGCACGGTCACGTCGAGGGCCGTGGTGGGCTCGTCGGCAATGATCACCTCGGGGTCGCAGGCAAGGGCCATGGCGATCACCACACGTTGCCGCATACCACCCGACAGCTCGTGGGGGTACTGCTTGACGCGCCGCTCCGCATTCGGGATACCGACGGCTTTGAGCAGGTCGATCGCCTTCTGCCAGGCGACCTCACCGTGTGCGACGTTGTGCACCTCCATCGACTCGGTGAGTTGCTCGCCGATCTTGATGACCGGGTTCAGGGCGGTCATCGGCTCCTGGAAAACCATGGCAACACGATTGCCACGCAGACCGCGCATTTCACGCGAGCTGAGGCTCCCCACTGTCTTGTCCGCAACCATCGTGTCACCGGTAATGCGTGCGGTCCTGGGAAGCAGACCGAGGGCCGTGGTGGCTGTCACCGACTTGCCCGAACCCGATTCGCCGACCAAGGCCACCACTTCGCCGGGCTTGACCGCGAGGCTGACGCCCTTGACGGCTTGAACCCGCCCGAACTCGGTACGGAAGCTGACATCCAGTTCCCTGAACTGGAGCACCGGCTCGAGTTCTTCGGAGGACGGAGTGGTCTCGTTGACTTCAGTGCTCATTTCTTTCCCCTCAGTCCATCTGCTGCCGCGGGTCGAAGGCATCGCGCAGGCCATCGCCAATGAAGTTGACGCACAGCGCAATGACCAGGATGAACAGGCCCGGCCACCAGAACAGCCACGGTCGAGTGCCCATGGCAGCCTGGTTCTCGGAAATCAACAGACCCAGCGAGGTCTCGGGAGACCTGACTCCGAATCCCAGGTAGGACAGCGCCGTCTCCAACAGAATGGCCGAAGCAATCAGCAGGGTCGAGTTCACCACGATGGTGCCGATGCAGTTCGGCAGGATGTGCCGGAAGATGATGCGCCAATCCGATGTACCGATGGCCTTGGCCGCATGCACGAACTCACGTTCCCGCAACGAGAGCACCTCGCCACGCACCAGGCGTGCCATCCCGGTCCACACCACGAGCCCCAGCACTCCGGCCAGGATGTAGATGTTCGCACCGTCGACCATGCGCCCCAACACAGCGGCCAATACAAGCAGTGGGATGATGATCACGAGGTCGGTGGCCCGCATGAGGACTGATTCGACACGCCCACGGAAGTAGCCGGCAGCGGAGCCGACGACGGTTCCGATCGCGGTCGCGATGAAACCGACGACGAAGGCGATGATCACAGACTTCTGGGTGCCCTGCATCACCAGGGCGAAGTAGTCCTTGCCAATGGTGTTCTGCCCGAAGGGGTTCTCCCCGAGGGAGAAGGGCCACAGCTGGAAGGTAGGGGCACCGTTCGCTTTGGCCAGCGGGTACAGGTCGACGTGGTTTTTCGGCCACCAGAGGCTGGAGGAGAACGCGAGCACAATGACCAGGAGAAGGATGATACTCGCCGCCATCGCTCCCTTGTGGTGGAGGAAACGGCGACGCACCAGGGCACCCTGGGAGTAGGAGTTGTGTCCCGCCTCGTCGATCGTCTCTTCCAGTTCGTATTCTCCCGGATCCGGATTCACCTGATCGGGCTCGCTGGTTTCAGGGACGCCTTGCCCCTGCTCCGAGGTGGCCTGCTTTGCGTCTTTCTGTTCCGGCTGTTCCGGTTTGTTCTGCTCGGACATCTTTTCCTCGGGTTCTGTGGGGCTCATCGGGAGATCCTCGGGTCGAGGAAGGCGTAGGCGATGTCGGCCACCATGTTCATGACGACGGCGGCGGTACCTGTCACTAGAAAGAAGCCCATGATCCGGTTGGGGTCGGCGGCCAGCAGTCCCTCCTTGAAGAGCATGCCCATGCCCTGCCAGCCAAAGACGGTCTCGGTGATAACCGCGCCACCGACGAGACCGGCGAAGTCGAATGCCACGATCGTGGCGAGTGGGATCAGGGCGTTGCGCAACGCGTGACGGGTGATGACCTTGCGCTCGGAAACACCCTTGGAACGGGCTGTGCGAATGTAGTCCTGGTTCAGGACCTCCAGCATGGAAGCTCGTGTATACCGGGTGTAGGAGGCAATCGAGATCAGGGTCAGCGCCATCGTCGGGAGCAGTATGTGGGTGAGGCCATCGATGGTGTATCCCCACCAGTTGGTGTCCAGGTTCGGTGTGGACGCTCCGATGGTGGGGATGGGGTGATCGACGTCCTTCAGATAGGCGGCCCAGTTGCTCAACAGCAGATCGACCATCGCAGTCAGAGAGGCCAGCAGCGAGGTGATCACCGAGGCGAAGGTCGCCTGACGCTTGGAGAACCCGCCCAGCAGCTGCCCCGCAGCGATGCCGACCACGATGGCGGCTGCCAGCAGACCGAGCAGCAGCGGCACGGAGGGATTCGTCATCAACTCCCCACGCAGAGTGACATAGCCGATGATCCCCCCAAAGACCGTTGCCCCCACTGCGTTGCGCACCTTCTTGTTCTCAAAACCACTGGTGAGCACGACCATCAGGGCACCGATGCCAATCACCACCAGGATGTACATGGGGATCCCGAAGACGGGTTTACGGAGCCAGCGCACGGCGTCGAAGTAGACCATGATCCCGGCAAAACTCACGGCCAGGGACCCGAAGGTGATCAGGCGCCGCTTCCACGAACCGCCGACGATCGCTGCAACGATGAAGGCGAGTACCACAGATGTCACCGCTATCGTCAAGGGCGTGAAACGCGCCTTCTCTATCCAGTTGTTGAACTCGATGGCCGCGTACTGCTTCAGCAGCACCGCAAACCAGAACACCGGGAGCGAGAAGAACACGAAAGCCATCAAAGTGATGGCATAGTCGAATCCGCTGTACTGCCTGATGGCGGTCAGGATGCCCAGAATGACACCCGTGACAATGGCCAGGCAGACCGCGAAAATCACCAGCCTGACCGAGACCGAGGCCGCCGAGGAGAGCAGGACGGTAACAGGCTGACCGCTGCTGGCAGTACCCAGGTCACACTGGCCGTACAGACACTTCGCCGCGCCTCCGAGCCACTCCAAGTACCGCTCATACCAAGGCTTGTCGAGCCCCATGAAAGCGATCCGCTGCTTCATCAGGTTGTCCCTGTTGGGCGAGTTCGATTCGCGTAGATCCGCCAGCGGATCACCTGCGTTGATGGCCAGGACAAACATCAGCAGAGAGCCCAGCAGGAGGACCACCACAGAGATCCCCAAGCGTTTGGCAATGTACTTGATCACGAGAGTTCCTATTCCAGGAGGCTGTCAGGCCAACGCCTGGCTGACCCATAGCGCCCGATGATAGAGCACTTCCGGGCAACAATGTGCCGGCCACCTTTCACCTTTGAGACGAGTAGTCCCTTGGGAACAGTTCGTGGGGGCGAGCCTCCGACACGGCCCACCCCCACGAAAGAGTTCAGTTCAGATCAGGTCAGATGTCACTTCACCCGCCATTGGTAGGCGTTCCAGGACACCGTGACCTGGGTGGCCGTGGGGCGGACGTTCTTGACCTTGCTCTTCCACGCGACCACGGCTGGGTGGGCGTAAAGCGGGATGTTGAACAGCGTATCCCAGGCCTGTTTCTCGATGACCTTGAGCTGCTCGACCTGCTCCCCCCGGTCAAGGGTGTTGGTCACCTTGTCCCACGCCTCGTCCACCACCGGGTTGGAGTACTTGCCGTAGTTCTGCTGCCTCCCGCTACTCATGATGTTCTGTCCGGTTGCGATCTGACCGGCGCTCGACCATGCGTACAAGGCCACCTCGTAGTCGCCATTTTTGAGGTCTTTCGCGAAGAAATCCTCCTTCGCTGTATCCTCCACATTGAAGCCGGCGTCCTTGCAGGAGGACTGGATGGCCTGGACGGTTTCCGTGCGCCGCTGGTTGCCGGCCTTGTATCCGAGCCGAACTTTGACGGGAGTCTGGACGCCGCTTTCTGCCACCAGCTGCTTGGCCTTCTCGATGTTGACCGTGTCGTACCGACCATCGTAGGACGTTGAAGTGATCGTCTTGTAGTCGGGCTGGAACGGGAACGCCTCCCTGGCGTTCATCACCGTCGCATTGGGATCAATCGGTTTGATGATGTTGTCGACGATGGTCTGGCGAGGAATGCAGTAGGCGAAGGCCTCGCGCAGCTTCTGCCCGCCCTGGGAGTCGGAGAACACGCTCTTATCAAGGAAGTTGAAGTCCAAGTGCTCGTAGGTTCGTTCCGGGTAGGTGGCCACGTTAACGGAGGACCCGATGCTGTTCAGGGTATTGACAGTGTCGACCGTGGCATGCGGGCGGATCACGTCCAGGTCACCGTTCTGCAGCGACTGCGCCATCTGGTTGTCGTCCACGTAGGAGAACACGAGGTTCTTCGTCCCTGCTGGGGTTCCCCAGTAGTTCGGGTTCGCCTCCAGGGTGACGTTGTTGTCCTTCCACGCTTTGATCTGGTAGCGGTTCGAGGACGGGATCACGTCGGGTTCCGGCAACTCACCTGGGTTGAAGATCCATTTCTTGTTCCAGAATTCCGCGACCTTCCTGACGGTTTCCCCATCGCGGTTCTGGATCGCCTGGGCCAGCTGATCAGGGGTCAGACCGGACTTCGTGGCGACCACGTGGGCCGGGAGCGGGGGATCCACCATGATTTTGTAGTCCGGGTATGCGCCCTTGAATTTCATGGTGAAGGTCTTGCCGTTGATCTCACCCTGCGGCCCCTCCGGGACTTGTTCTGGCCACATCGTGGAGACGTGGTCGAAGACCGCTTCAGCTCCCTCAACCGTTCCGCTGATCAGACCCGGCGCCACGAACTCGGGATTCTGGGAGGCCCAGCCCAGCAGAAAGTCGTTAATGGTGATCGGGGTGCCATCCGACCACTTCGCTTTGTCCGAGATGGTGTACTTCATCTCGAGGGGATCCTGGCTGAGCACCTCGAAGGAACCGAATTCCTTATCCTCGCAGATGGTGCCATCGGTTCCGAAATACACGAAATTACTCAGCACCTGGTCCATGACCACTGAGTTGTAGACCGAGTTCGTACGCGATGTCAGAGTGTTGTAGCCATCCCACTTGCCGGGTCCGGGGCTGTAGACCACCTGACCATCGGCAGTCTCCTTGATGCCCGCGTCCCGGGCGCATGGATTGTCGCCTCCGATGGCGGTCTCGGAGGCTGCCGGCTTGGCTTCGCCCTCGGCTTCCTCACCACTGGTACATCCGCTGAGCAGCAGTGCTCCGCTCACCAGCACAGCCAGGGCCGCATTGGTTCCCCTGAACTTCATGTTTTCTCCTTGTCGTGAGCCGACATGCGGTCCCACAATGGGACCGGTTGGCATCGGACCCTAGTGGTAGTCGAAGTCTTCACGCACCCCGAGGGTCAGTTGTGAGACATATTGTTACGTATCTGATACGTGAGACCCCTTATCAGACCACAGTCAGACCACGATCCGAGTGACCGGCAGCCCGGTCTGAGCGGAGAAGTCCAGCGGCGACGACGGCAATCCTGCGCGCACGGCTGTCAGGCCGACGGCGGCGATCATGGCTCCGTTGTCGGTGCACAGCCCCGGCCTCGGACGCCGCACCGCAAGCCCCTCTCCGCCGGCCCGTTCCTCAAGCAAACCACGCAACCGTGAGTTGGCGGCCACTCCCCCTCCGAGCAGGATCGTCCCCACCCCGAGATGCCGAGCGGCGTCAAGGGTTTTGGAGACCAGCACATCGGCGACGGCCTCCTGGAAGCTGGCGCACACGTCGCTCACGGGAACCTCCCGACCCTCCAACCGGGCGGTCTCCACCCAGCGCGCCACCGCCGTCTTCAAACCGGAGAAGGAGAAGTCGAAGCGATGTTTCTCGAGGTCGTGGCGTGCCGTGAGGCCGCGCGGGAAACGGATGGCAGCGGGATCGCCATCGGCTGCGGCACGGTCGATGACAGGACCGCCCGGGTAGGGCAGGTCCAACAGCCGCGCCACCTTGTCGTAGGCCTCCCCTGCTGCGTCGTCGATGGTGGAACCCAGTTCCTCGATGTCACGGGCCAGGTCGCGAACGTGCAGCAGGGATGTGTGGCCGCCGGAGACCAGCAACGCCAGGGCTGGCATCGGGAGAGGACCGTGGTCGAGGAGATCGACGGCGATGTGCCCGACGAGGTGGTTCACCCCGTACAACGGTTTGCCAAGATGCGCGGCGAGAGCCTTGGCGGCTGAGATCCCCACCAGCAGGGCTCCCATCAGGCCGGGGCCGGCGGTGACGGCGATGGCGTCGACTTCGGCCAGGTCGACGTCGGCCGCGGCGACGGCGCGTTGCAGGGTGGGGACGAAGGCCGACAGGTGTGCCCGGGAGGCGATCTCCGGCACCACTCCCCCGAAACGCACGTGGAGATCGACGGAGCTTGCGACCTCGTTGGCCAACAACTGGTCGCCGCGGATGATGCCAACGCCCGTCTCATCGCAGGAGGATTCGATTCCCAGGATCAACGGCTCACTCATTGGCTCTCCTCCATCTTCGTCCTCTTCTCCATGACCACAGCGTCGACGCCTCGCCCGTAGTAGTTTCCGCGCCGATTCACTGGAACGAATCCGTTCGCTGCGTACAACTTGATGGCCGCGATGTTGTCGGAGGCCACCTCCAGCAGCACGTTTCCGACCCGCTGTTCCGCAGCCCAGGCGATCCCGCGCCTCAGCAGCCTTCCCGCGATGCCTAGGCGGCGGTGTTTCCCCGCGACGACAATCCGGTCCAGGTCGGCGGTGTCGCCCGCGTGACGCCAGGATGCACAGGCGATCACACCCTCCACCGCGGCGACGGCCACCTCCACGAGGCGGTCATCACCGCTGATCTCCTCCAGCCACGACGTCTCCGACCAGCGTTGCCGAGCCGGGAAAGCTAGCTCCAGCTGGGTCAGGGCGGGGGCGTCGGCAGGCATGGCGGTCCGGATGATCATCGGGGCGCCCTGAGGCGGGGCAGCGCCGACTTGCGGGTTCTCGGCACCGCAGCATCCGCGGCCCGCAGGTAGAAGGGCTCCCCGTCGACGACCGCTAGATCAGCCCAGCGCGCCGCCAACACCGCCGCATCCAAGAAACGCGGCCCGGCAGGGTCGTCTGGGACCGGGCCAGCTGCAGGCAGGTCCGGGATCACCTCGGGCGCACTCACCCGGGGTTCACCGACGCGAATTCCGTCGCGGTAAAGCGCCCAATAGAACTCCTTGCGGCGAGCGTCAGAGGCCACCACGACCTCGTCGGGCGCGTCCCGCCACTGGGCGGCGATCACGTCGAGGGAACACACCCCGTGCAGGGGCCTGCCCGCCACCGCTGCCAAAGTGCGAGCGGTCACGATCCCGACGCGAAGTCCCGTGAACGGCCCCGGTCCCATGCCGACGGCGTAGGCATCGATTCCGGTCATGGCAATCCCAACCGATGCACACACGCGCTGGATCAGCGGAATCAGGGTCTCGCCGTGGGCGCGGGTATCTGCCGCCGCATCAGATACGACGGGTTCCCCGTCGCGGGCCAGACCCACTGCCACGTAGTGGGAGGTGTCGATTCCCAAGGTCCAGGTCATGGTTTCCTCCTGATGACTTCCAGGGCGCCGTCCCAGCGCGGACCGATGCCGGTCAGGATCACACGCCGCGCCTCGTCACCGACTTCACGGTCGATATCGATTTCCAACCGCTCGTCGGAGAGCCACTCGGCGATTCCTTCGCCCCATTCGACGAGGGTCACCGACCGAGACAGCGTCTCATCGAGGTCGATGTCGGCCAGTTCATCGGCATCTGCCATGCGGTAGGCATCCACGTGCACTAGGTCCGGCCCATCGCCGCGAGCAGAATGAATGCGCGAGAGCACGAAGGTGGGTGAGATCACGGGACCCTCAACATCGAGTCCCTCCCCGATTCCCCGGGCCAGGGTGGTCTTGCCGGCCCCGAGGTCTCCGGTGGCGATGATCACATCG
>ERZ772799.43-NODE-43-length-51200-cov-4.873204_pt1 | contig 51200 bp, 43 predicted proteins | sample MGYA00511345_ERZ772799 | MGnify/ENA primary metagenome ERZ772799 (study PRJEB29015, sample SAMEA2738037) | human oral metagenome | biome: human oral; feature: human-associated habitat; material: saliva | place: China | collected 2238 ... | reverse complement strand
TGGACTGAAATTATTAAAGAGAAAATAAGTCAGCAGAAATTACACCTGCAAGATTTGAGACTCCCCGAGGCTGGTCTATTAGAATCATACATTGGTCAAGTAGAATTTGCAGATAAGACAAATAGAGAAGGGCATGCAGCCAAGGTATATTTTAATGCAATTTTTGGGATGAACTTTACGAGGAATGAAGATAGTAGTATAAATGCGGCATTAAATTATGGATATAGCATATTATTATCATGTTTTAATAGGGAAATAGTATCTAATGGCTACATAACACAAATTGGTCTATTTCATGATAATAGATTTAATCAGTTTAACCTAGCGTCAGATTTTATGGAACCGTTTAGAATATTAGTTGACAAAAAAGTAGTGAGAATGAATTTGAAAGAATTTGGTAAAGATGAAAAAATTAAATTGGTCAATATTTTGAATCAAAGCGTAATGATAGAGCAGAAAACCCAAAATGTAAATAACGCTATAAGAATATATTGCAGAAGTTTGTTTGAAGCCTTAAATGAAGAAGACGTTGCGTATATAAAGTTTTATAAAAATGAGTTATAGATATATGAGAGTAATTTTATTTTTTGATTTGCCTACAGAGACTTTGGAAGATAAGAGAGAATATAGAAATTTTCGAAAGTTCCTAATAAAAAAAGGCTTTTTGATGATGCAAGAAAGTGTATATTGTAAATTAGCGTTAAATCAAACAGTTGCCGGTGCTGTAGTGACCGCTGTAAAAAATAACAAGCCGAAAGATGGTTTAGTACAGCTGTTAGTCGTTACAGAAAAACAATTTGCTAAAATGGAATATATTTGTGGTGAAAGTACAAGCAGTATAATCGATTCTGATGATAAATTGGTAATTCTATGAGATTGGTTTATTACGATTACAACATTGAAATTGATTTTAGCTATGGGAAAATCACTAATGTAGTTATCGAGAATCCGTTTGTGTTAGACGGGTTTCTTATGAGTTTATGGTATACAATAAGTAAGCAAGAAGAAAAAATTAGTATTTTTGATAATTTTGAAAAGATGGATTTTATTAAAATCACAGATCTAATTTTTTCACCTTTAGAATTAACATATAGAAAAAAAGATATTCAAAAAAGAATGATAGAAGGCATGCTGGAAGAAATTACCGAATCTGATTTATCCTTTAAATTTAGTGAGGCATATGCTGATCTCTTAGAGATTGTAAAACAAGTAAGAATGAATAGTGAGTATGAAATAGATTTTGACGAGAATTTGGAATTGAAAAAGCTTATTAAATGCTTTGATATTCATCTGCAAGAACCTTCAGGCGCTTTTTTGAAAAGGCTCATAGAGTACATTTCTGTGACGGCAAAACTAATGAATAACAAAATTTTCTTTTTACTTGGAGGATTTAATTTTATAAACAAAGATGAATACATTTTACTTGAGAAACATGCGGCTTATGAAGATGTGGCTATAATAAACATTGAAGGCAAGCAAAATAACTTGAAAAGTTTGGAAAATCAATATATAATGGACGTGGATCTTTGTGAGATATGAGATCCTGCTATCTGTGGAAGTACGAATGTTGTAGTGTCATTTACTCTTAAATTGAGGTTTGAGAGTAGTGTAATTTCATATGGTAGTAAAACTTGTAGAACTCGAGGTGCCTACAGGTTGGGAGTTTGAGAGTAGTGTAATTTCATATGGTAGTAAAACCTAAATATTCAGCCAGCCAGACAACGTTTTCGTTTGAGAGTAGTGTAATTTCATATGGTAGTAAAACAAAGGGTATTTTCAATCGCTCAACTCCTTTGTTTGAGAGTAGTGTAATTTCATATGGTAGTAAAACAGTTTCCGCAAATCGTAGGAGGTTCGCTATGTTTGAGAGTAGTGTAATTTCATATGGTAGTAAAACATTTTCTCCAAAATCAATTGTTAATCCTTTGTTTGAGAGTAGTGTAATTTCATATGGTAGTAAAACCATGAATTTTTACGAAAAAGTATTGACAAGGTTTGAGAGTAGTGTAATTTCATATGGTAGTAAAACTTGCTTTTCGGCAGCTGCGACCTGCGCCTGTTTGAGAGTAGTGTAATTTCATATGGTAGTAAAACACAAATCCAAAAAGACATGCAGCAGGAACAGTTTGAGAGTAGTGTAATTTCATATGGTAGTAAAACCCCTAGCGAACCGCCACAAACAGGCGACCGTAGTTTGAGAGTAGTGTAATTTCATATGGTAGTAAAACATTTTCTCCAAAATCAATTGTTAATCCTTTGTTTGAGAGTAGTGTAATTTCATATGGTAGTAAAACATAGGTGTCACCTTTGTTGAGATTAAGCAGTTTGAGAGTAGTGTAATTTCATATGGTAGTAAAACATAAGCAATTGAGAGTAGCAACCATGTTCAGTTTGAGAGTAGTGTAATTTCATATGGTAGTAAAACGATAAGTTTCGGAGGTTAACATGAATGATTGTTTGAGAGTAGTGTAATTTCATATGGTAGTAAAACCTCCAGTCGCTCCATCGTCCCAACGTCGGCGTTTGAGAGTAGTGTAATTTCATATGGTAGTAAAACTACGAACCTGTAGAGATAACCATATCGGGCGTTTGAGAGTAGTGTAATTTCATATGGTAGTAAAACGACAAAAGATTTAATGATTGCCAAATGCATGTTTGAGAGTAATGTAATTTCATATGGTAGTAAAACCAAGATTGGAACAAGCGTACAAAAATGAGTTTGAGAGTAGCGTAATTCCATATGGTAGTAAAATTGAGCTGGTACACGCAATTAATGTAAAATTGGCTAAAAAATTCAATTGGAAGTACAGAAGAGGTAAGATATGACGGATGAAATCAAGGAGCTAAAAAGAAAAGCTATTTTATACGGGTTTTATGATGAAAACGAGGACGTAACATTCACAGATGAAGGTGTTATGCTAAATTCATACGGGGAGGTACTAATCCCCGATGAACTAAATCCGCCTATGAACGGTGGGCTAGAAGCCTTTGAGGATATGCTAAATGTATATAGTGCACTTGGGGATAAAGCTTGGAGATATCTCGAACGAGATGATAAGACGGGGACTAAGTAATGCCACGTGATGACTATTTCAGACTAGTGTTTAAGATTCTATCCGAGCTATATACTGCCTTCAGCCTAAATGTGCGGTAAGTTAACAAACGAATCTCCTCTTGCTTTTCATAATCTATTTTGGTATGATTCCCGTAGAGGGGTTTACGCCCACTCTACATAGAACTTGATTTTGAAGATAAAGAAGTTTAACGTTATTGTTATGCTCTTTATCTTCTTTTCGTTTGGTTTTATACAGTTTACTTGCTTTCTGATTACCATAATGCCATAGTTATACGGCTACTCTGGAGCTTTTGAAGAAAAATATTTATTTTTATGTTATACTGATTTTAACAAATTTTAAAAGCGAAGATTTGTTATCTGTAAAGTGACATTATTTGATGTAGAGAGCCGGTTATTGGTGGCAGTAAAACTGAGAAGTTTATGGTGATTCAGGGAGGTTAATGATATGATAATATTACTTAGAATACTATTCTTTCCTATACAATTACTTGCGGAATTAGTTAAGCGAAATAATAAATAGAATAATATAAGTCCACTTATGTATGGAGCTCACTATAAGGAGTGTAACATCGGATTATAATGCATGAAGGTATATATTTTTGATTATGCCGGAATTGTTGTGACGTGATGCTAACCCTCAATATCGAGAATATATAAAGATAGAGGTAAAATAGTAGCACAAGCGGAAGCTTTAGTGAAAGGCGGATAGTGCAATGTTAAGCAAAGAGGAAGTTCAAAAAATGGCGGATCTCTTTTTCGGCGGTGAACCTGAAGAGGCGTATAAGATGGTTAGCAGTATGGCTGAGTGGGAGCAGTTTGTGAACTCCGTCACCACGAATTCTCGTATTTCTCGGTTGGCATACGATATCATGTGTCGTAGCGACTTATCTGTATGGCGAAAGCATGTTCCGCATCCTCTCGGCAGGGGGGAATTGACGTATAGGGGCGAGATAAAGTTGCCTGACCATGTCGTCAGAGCAGATGAGACAAAGTCATAAATTGTAGTTACGATTCATGTTTTATCGCAAGCCTTATAGCTGCCTTAATTGCACCGTGCTTATTAGGCTGTGCAGCTATCCATTCAAGGATATCACTATCGGTGTTTTTGTTGAGTTTAAGAGTATAACGGGTAACGTTTTTCTTCTCATACCTCGCCTGCGGTGTCAACTTCTTTTCACCCATTTTGCTACCTTCCTCGCATCTCCGTTTGACAGTCCACGCAAATTATCCTAAAATAGGGGTGGTGGTAATCCATCCCCATATCTGCTAATTCTTTTTGTTAGGTTTGATGGTGATTGTGATTTTGTAGATGTTATCGCTCTTCAACCCTGTTTCTAAAAGCGCTAGCAGATTTTCTATATCTTCGTTTTTAACTAATTCTATACCTCAAGTTTTAAAACTTCGCTAAATTACAGCAAATGATCAGGACTAGCCTAAATTAGCTGTTTATAAAGCTAAAAATAAGCTTTATCTTAAGACGTTGGTACATCCTGCTCTATAGATGCTAAAGCTAAATTTGATTTAACCGCTCCTCGATGAGCGACTTAAGCTGCAGCAAGTCATCCCTTGTTGCTTTGTTGCGGATAAAAGACCTTGCGGAGCCCCTACCTGTTAAGTAGCTTCTATGCTCTTTATTAGCTTCCCGCCACTTTTTATCCGCTTCGGGGTTGTACACTGCTTTTCTCTTCTTCTCCATGAAACACTCCTATCTTCTCACTAAATACACGATTACGTCAACTATGACAGCCCAAGCTAAAAAGCCAATCACTTTTTCCTTTGCGGTCGTCTCTTGCTTTCCATAATTCTTTTGTGGTATGATTCCTGTAGAGGGGCTTACGTCCACTCTACAGTAATTTCGATTTCGAAGATGATGACGTTTAGCTTTATTGTTAAACATTCCATCTTCGTTTTTTGTGTTTTCATACTGTTTACTTGATTTCTGCTTATCATAATACCATAGTTATATGGACGCGCAGAAAGCTTTTAAAGAAAAATATTTATTTTTATGTTATACTGGTTTTAATAAATTAAAAAAGTGAGATGCGGAATTAGTTAAGCGAAATAATAAATAGAATAATATAAGTTCCCTTATATGTGGAGTTCACTATGAGGAGTGTAATATCGGATTATATATAAAAAATCTTATGGTAAGGAGATGATTGGAACTCCAACGGCAGATGAAGAAACGATAGGAAAAAAGGTTTATTTTTCACACCGCTAATGCGTTGACGCTAAATAAGGCTTTGCGAAATGGTGGATAAGACAGCTTGTATCCTGATGACAAAGAGATGGCTAGACTTTTACCTTTTTCAGGTGTGTTCCAATATAAATTAAAATTTACATAGGTGCTAAATAAAATGGATAAATTAAGAAAAATGTTACCGTTTTTAGGGGTTAATATTTGTGCCTTCTATATCCTGCCATTCCGCATTGTGTACACGGGGAGTGCTATATTTGTTTTACTGGTTGAAATTCCGGTGATATGTTTTGTTACTTCATTGATTTATGGAATAAAAAGATCGTTTAATTTGATTTATACGTTACTGGTTATGTTGGCTTTTGTTCCAACGATATTTATATTTTATAACGAAAGTGCAGCCATTTATATATTGATATACGGGGTACATTCTTTGATTGGAAATTTCATAGGGTATTTGATTTTCAAAGGCAAAAGGTGAGATTATGAATACGAACGAGCTGCAGGAACAAAGGCTAGACTTTCTTTTAAAGGGGTTTGAAGTTGATGCAGGTGGATATGGAAATATAGAAATCCCGAATAAAAGAGCGGCAGAGATTGCCGTGAGTACGGTAGAAGAGTGGCTTAAGGCGCATCCTGATTCATTGGAAAGGGTAATTTTCAATGTGTTTAAAGATGAGGACAAAAAGTATTATGAAGAATTATTATGGTAAAAAAGATGGATATAGAGGTGGATGTTAAGGAGGAATATTATGGGAAAGATATTGGTAGCATATTTTAGTGCAACGGGCATAACAAAGGCGTTAGCTGAAAAGCTTGCTAGGGCGGCAGGTGCGGATCTGCATGAGATTAAGTCGAAAACGGAATACACAAGCGCGGATCTTGACTGGACAGACAAAGATAGTCGAAGCAGTATAGAAATGAAGGACAAGTCATTTAGGCCGGAAATTACAGGTAGCGTAGCAAACATGGAAGCTTACGATACAATTTTTGTAGCCTTCCCTATATGGTGGTATGTGGCACCTACAATCGTAAATACCTTCCTTGAAAGCTATGACCTTCAAGGGAAAACAATCATACCGGTTGCAACATCAGGAGGTAGCGGTATGGGAAACACTAATAAAGAACTCGCTGTATCGTGCAAAGGCGCCGTACTCAAAAAAGGAAGAATATTTTCAAAAAGCGTATCTGAGAGCGATCTTAAGGCGTGGATAGATACAGCCATTAATTAGAAATACAAGATACCCGCTCCGAGCTGTAGTATAAACAATTGGTGTAGGTACAGCATAAAGTATAAATGCAAGCTGATTTTAGTATAGAGGTCGGCTTAAGATGATTTTAAACCAAGAGATAGTCAAAACCGTAGCAACTTCTTTCAAAACCCTGAGCTTCGTAAAACTTATGGGCTTCTTTTCTTGGGATTCCGGAGTCAAGTATTATGCCTTTGCACTTCTTTTTCTTTGCGATTCTTTTAACTTCGTCCAATATTTGAGCCCCATATCCCTTTCTGCGTTCATTTTCGTTGGTGATAATAGCTGAAATATAGCAAGTGAGACCTGACAGCCAAAAAGTATTAAAAAATATTGTGTGGCAAAAGCCGTGGTATTCTTCATTTTCCACTCCAAAAAACATATAATTGTTTTCATCTGATAGTGTCTTAAGATATAGCTTTTCGGTTTCTGTCTTATCGTAATCGTTGTAATACCATAAGTTTTTTATATAATAAAAAGCTTCATCAAAGTCTGAAGCTAAAGCAGGTTTAAATTTCATGATATCTCCTCCGCCATTAATAAGTATTATAATCTACATGTTATCACATATAGGAGATTATGTTGACCTATGATGTAATAGAAAAATAGCATGATGGAGAAATGCATCTAAATAGAAACGAAATTTTACATAAATCCAATAGTATTATAGAGCAAACTATGGACAGAGGGATTTTTTCATGATAATATACCAGTGGTATATACCTGCGGTACGTTGAATGGAGAAATCGGATATGAGCGTATCTGAAACACAGAAAAAAATACTTAAAGTTGGTAAAAAAGAATTTTTAGCAAAGGGATTCAAAGATGCGTCTTTGCGTAAGATCGTAGCGGATGCGGGGTTTACGAAGGGAGCGTTTTACGGATATTATCCCGATAAAGCCGCATTATTTGAGGCTCTCGTTTCAGGTGCGGCTGACGGGCTCATTGATATGTTTAAAGCTGCCCAGGATGCTCATTTTGATCTGATCCCCACCGGCAATACCGCCAAAAGTAGAGAGCTTTCAACGGAATATTTAAGGCATTTCTTAAACTATGTCTATGATAATTTTGATGAATTCAAACTTGTAATATGTTGCTCCGAAGGCACAAAGTATGCCAATTACATCCATGAATTGGTGGAGCTTGAGGTTAAGAGAGCGGAAAAATATTATGCGCTTTTAAGAGAAAAAAATAAGCTTCAAGGAAGTGTTAGCCATGAGCTGCACCACATGATTACAAGTGCGTATTTTACAGCAGCGTTTGAGACGGTGGTTCATGACATGTCAAGAGAAAAAGCGATGGGGTATATTGAGGAACTTGCAGCCTTTTTCAATTCAGGCTGGGAGGGCATTTTAAAGCTTACATGAATACTGAAAGATATGTTGGGTTTCAATTATAAGCACGAGAACTTTATATCTAACAGCATGAGATCGGTTATGTTTTGGTAATGAAAATTTAAAGGAGGATGATTATGACAAATAGAGGCAATAATTCATTGCAGACGAAGGACTATATATCCATAGGAGTGTTTTCGCTTATATATTTTGTGATAGCTTTCGGGATCGGTGGAATTGCGCAGATGACTCCCGTTACCTTCCCGCTTATGCCCATGATTGTAGCCTTGTTTGCAGGAAGCATTTTCATGCTGTATACGGCAAAAATCCCCAAAAAAGGTGCCGTTTCAATCTTAGGCATCTTAGCCGGGATCTTGCTTTTTATTACCGGAATGTTTTGGATGATGTCTGCATTTTTCGTAGTATTCGGCTTTATTGCGGATTACATCATATCTTCAGGAGACTTCAAATCATTCAGAAGAAATTTGACCGCCTACTGTATTTTTGCGCTCGCTCCCATGGGTGCGTATATTCCCATGGTGATCATGCCTGCTCAATTCGATAAATTCATGCAAAGAAAGGGTAATTTTTCTTCTTTTGCGGGAGTGATTAAATCCATAGGCTTTAATTGGTGGGCGATTCCCGCAATGATATTAGGGACGATTATTTGCGGAGCTATAGGTGGCTTCATAGGAAAGAAGTTATTAAGAAAGCATTTTGAAAAAGCAGGGATCGTGTAAATGTTTTTAGACCCCAGAACCAAGCTACTGATACTGGCGATGACGAGTGTTTCGGTTTTCCTGAATAAAAGCATCTTGATTGAGTGCATATTTGTATCGATTCCTTCTATATTGTTTGCACAGGCGAGGTTATTCAGACTTGTGATTAAGAATATTGCAGTATTTATCGTTTTGCTACTGGTACAGCTTGTGGCGGTTCCTAAGCTTCCGGTTGCGGCAGGCGGTATAGTATACATGTTTGCAGTATATGTACGTAAGCTAATCCCATGTTTACTGCTCGGCTTACTGCTGATTCGCACTACAAAGGTGAGCACCTTCTTAGCGGCTATCAGCCGTTTACATCTGCCGAAAGGGTTTACGATCGCCCTATCAATTGCGCTGAGGTATTTTCCGACAATGACAGAAGAGTGGGGATTTATAAAAGATGCCATGTCATTGAGGGGAATCTCGTTTTCTAAGGTAGGGTTATTAATGCATCCTGTAAAGATAATGGAATACGTCTATGTACCTATGCTTGTATCGGCATCGAAAATATCCGATGAGATTACGCAGGCAGCTATTACTAGGGGGATAGATCATGTTGGCAGGCGAAGTTCTCTTGAGACTGTTGAATTTCGTATATGGGATGTGGTATTTATTATCGTCTATATAGGAATTATTGCGCTTGTAGTCTTTGATTTGGTAAGAGGGGGTGTTTTTATTTGATTACTTTGAATAAAGTTTCCTTCTCATATAAAGGCGGTCAAGAGAAAAGTTTGCATGAAGTATCACTCCATATACCAAAGGGGCAATGCGTTTTGTTATGCGGCGTTTCAGGATGCGGAAAGACTACGATTACACGTTTAATCAATGGGCTGGTTCCTCATTTTTTTGAAGGTGATCTTTCGGGTGAGATCACAGTGGATGGGCTCGACGTAAAGCAAGCGGACATTTTGAAGCTTTCGGACATCGTAGGCACCGTTTTTCAAAATCCGAGGACGCAGTTTTTTAATACGGATACAGACAGTGAGATCGTTTTTGGGCTTGAAAATCGAGGACTTCCCTCGAAGGTACTATCCAATCGTCTTGAAAGGGTGAATGAAGAACTGCATACACAGAATTTATGCGGGCGCAGTATTTTCGAACTTTCGGGAGGAGAAAAGCAGAAAATTGCCTTTGCTTCTGTGTATGCTACAAGCCCTGATATTTTCGTATTAGACGAGCCGTCCTCAAATTTAGACTACCATTCAATAAATGAACTTAAATCATTTATCAAGAAAATAAAGCAGCAGGGGAAAACCATAGTTGTTGCTGAACATAGGCTGTGGTATTTGATGGACATTGCGGATAGAGTGATCTTTATGGAAAACGGAAGGCTCATAAGCGATATGGGAATTAACGAATTTGCAGCCCTTTCTGAAAATGAAATTGAGAACATGGGGCTTCGCGCTCGGAGTCTTTCGGATATTAAGCTCGGTAAGGAGGACATGGATTCGGGGAAGAAGGGTTTTGAGGTAAGAGATCTCACTGTAAAGCTTGGTAATAAAACCATATTAGATGATGTTTCATTTAAGGTGAACAGCGGAGAAATCGTTGCAATTACAGGAGAAAACGGTGCCGGAAAAACGACGCTGGCACGTGCATTATGTGGTCTTAACGGGGAGATCGGCACGGTGTTTTTAGGCGGTGAAATCCTTTCTTCCAAAAGGCGAAGGGAAGGTTCATACATGGTGATGCAGGATGTAGGGCACCAGCTTTTCACAGACAGCGTGGATGCGGAATGCAGCCTTGGAGTGGCAAAACCGATAAAAGAAAATATAGATGAGGTTTTGACCCTGCTTTCTCTTTCGAAATTAAAGGAGAAACACCCGTTATCCTTGTCGGGAGGGCAGAAACAGAGGCTTGCCGTTGCGGTAAGTATGCTTTGTGGCAAGAAAATCCTTATATTTGATGAGCCCACCAGCGGTCTTGATTTTGACAGTATGAATGAAGTGGGAGCTCTTATAAAGAGATTGGCGGAAGAAGAAAAGATAATTATCATCATCACCCATGACAGGGAATTCATACAGACGATTTGCTCAAGAGTTATGGTTTTAGAAAGCGGTAAAATAAGAAATAGTTTTAAAGAAGATTTATAAATTCCATAGAATTGGCTGCCGGAGCTGAAAGCAGGTGAGAAAAATGAAATATAAAAAGTTTTATTTCGGGAAACTATCTTCTAAGATATTGGAAAATCTGGATGAAGAGCACAAGAGTAAGATGAATTTTTTGATCAAAGAACTTGAACACGGTTCCTGGACAGAAAGACAGATAAAAAGGCAGAAAAGTAGTATTCTTCCAAACATTGCATTATACAAAGTGTTGATGGATAATGATATCCCGTCAGTTGAGGCGAAAGAGCTTGTAAAGGAATATTCTTTTTATAAAGCGGGGAAAGCGCATGATATTTTAGCCACCTTTTTTCATATTCCCGGTTTTTTTCGTGTTTTCAGATTTTTCATGAGAAAGGGAATGGCGGGAGATGAGATCTGGAAAAGCCAAATTTTATTTGACGATTCAAAAAGGTTTTCCATGGATGTACATAAATGCCTTTGGGCTGACACCTGCAGCTATTTTGACTGCGCAGAAATTTGTGAAATCTTTTGCTTATGCGATTACATCGTATTTGGCAATATAGATAAATTGCAATTCAAGCGCAGCCAAACTTTGGGCATGAATGGGGAAAAATGCGATTTTTCTTTTCGCTCTAAGCCTTCTTAGTCTGCATCACATATGTTTGATTGTCTTAGATCTCTGGTCATTGACACCTTATTAAAGCCTTGATTTGCAGGGCTTTTAAGTGTATAATGGGGAAGTCGGATTTTAGTAGGTGAAAGGAAAATAGATGTTTGAAAAGTTATTCAATTCAGCCCCTGATGAAATGCAGGAAAAATATCAAAACAAGTGGGAAAAAGAGAATTTACTTCAAAAATCTATTGATATTAGAGACGGCAAAGAGCCATTTATTTTTTATGAAGGGCCTCCGACTGCGAACGGCAAGCCGGGAATTCACCATGTGATCGCACGTGCACTTAAGGATTCGGTGTGTAGATACAAAACCATGAAGGGCTTTAAAGTAGAACGTAAAGCCGGTTGGGACACGCACGGACTCCCTGTGGAGATAGAAGTAGAAAAACAGTTAAACCTCAAAAGCAAGCAGGAAATAGAGGACTACGGCATAGAAAATTTTAATGAAAAATGCCGCGAATCCGTATTTAAATATGAAAAAATATGGCAGGATATGACCAAAAAGATGGCGTACCTCGTAGATCTTGATAACCCATATATTACGCTGGATAACGACTATATAGAAAGTTGTTTTTGGATACTTAAGCAATTCTTTGATAAGGGTTTTGTCTACGAAGGCCATAAGGTGCTTCCTTATTGCCCGAGGTGCGGCACGGGACTTGCATCGCATGAGGTGGCACAGGGATATAAGGAAATAAAATCACTCACAGCTACTGTAAAATTCAAAAAAAAAGGAGCGGATGAATATTTTCTGGCTTGGACTACCACTCCTTGGACACTCGCTGCAAACGTGGCTCTTACGGTAGGAGCTGATATCGACTATCTTAAGATTAAAATTTCAGAAGGCGAAAATGAGGGCGAGATATATTACGTTTGTAAAAACAGGGCGAAAGATGTGGTCGATGAAGACTATGAAGTTTTAGAAGCTCTTAAGGGCAGTGATTTAGAGCATGTGGAATATGAACAGCTTATGCCGTTTGTAAAGCCCAATAAAAAGGCATTTTTCGTAACATTGGCAGACTACGTAACCACAGATGACGGTACGGGCATAGTACATACCGCACCCGCCTTCGGTGAAGATGACTATAATACGTGTAAAAGATACGGACTGCCGGTTCTAAACCCTGTAAGTCAGGAAGGAAAGTACATAGACACTCCTTGGAAGGGCAGAAATGTCATGGATGATGAGCTTGCAGTGGACATCATTAAGTACCTTGCAAAAGAAGGCTTGCTTTATTCCAAGGCTAAGGTGGAACATAATTATCCTCATTGCTGGAGATGTAAAACACCTCTTGTATATTATGCAAAACCAAGCTGGTATATAGAGATGACAAAACTTAAGGATGAGCTTGTAAGCAACAATAAAACCGTAAAGTGGCATCCTGATTTTGTAGGGCTTAAAAGGTTTGAAAACTGGCTTGAGAATGTAAATGATTGGGCTATTTCACGTTCGAGGTATTGGGGTACGCCGATGCCCGTATGGAGATGTGATTCCTGCGGTGAAGTAAAGTGCATAGGAAGCAGAGAAGAGCTTAAAAGAGAAGCCGTACAAGGTGAAGAGGATATAGATACCTTGGATCTTCACAGACCGTTTATAGATAGAGTAAAGCTTAAATGCTCATGCGGTGCGGAAATGAACAGGGTTACAGATGTAATGGACTGCTGGTTTGACAGCGGATCCATGCCTTTTGCGCAGCATCATTATCCGTTTGAAAACAAAGAAAAATTCAAGGAATCATTTCCTGCATCCTTCATATGCGAAGGAATAGATCAAACCAGAGGTTGGTTTTATTCTCTCATGGCAATATCAACTTTTATAATGGGAAAGGCTCCTTACAAAAACGTGCTTGTAAACGATTTGATTCTTGATAAGCATGGCAAAAAAATGAGTAAATCAAAGGGAAACACCGTGGATCCTTTTGAACTTTTCAGTAAGTATGGAAGCGATTCACTGAGGTGGTATATGCTCTACGCTTCACCTGCCTGGTCGCCTACAAAGTTTGATGAAGAGGGTCTTAAAGAGATTCATCAGAAGTGTTTCAGTACCCTCAAAAACGTATATACCTTCTTTGCTCTATATGCAAATCAAGACGATGTGGATCCTCTCACCTATGATATACCGGTAAAAAACAGGCCTGAGCTTGACAGATGGATAATTTCAAGATTCAATGCCATGGTAGACTACGTTACAACGTCGATGGATGAGTATGACCATATGAAATCCGTTAGGGCGATACAGGCTTTCATCACGGAGGATTTGTCAAACTGGTATATAAGACGTGCAAGGAGAAGATTTTGGCAGAGTGAGATGGATGACTCTAAGAAAAGTGTATACCTTACCACCTATGAAATGCTTTTAGGACTCAGCAAGATCATGGCGCCTTTCACACCGTTCATAAGTGAAGACATGTATTTAAAACTTACACGGGGGAGCGCTTTGGAGTCAGTCCACCTTGAGAATTATCCGGTGCCTGATAAGACCTTGCTTGAAGAGGATATCGAAAAAAGAATGGATATCGTAAGAAGCATTGTAAGTATAGGAAGAGAACTTAGAGAAAAGACAAAGATAAAGGTGAGAAGGCCGCTTAAAAAAATTATAGTGGACAAGTCGGTGGAATCGATAATTTCCGATCTTTTAGAGCTAATAAAAGAAGAGCTCAACGTAAAGGAGATAGAATTTGCAGATGCCCGGGATGATTATATGAAGTCCATTTTAAAACCGAATTTTAAGGTTGCAGGGCCGGTTTTGGGATCTAAGATCGGTGAATTTAAGCAGGCGCTTACGCAAATTGACGCTAAGGACATGATTTCAAAGCTTGATACGGATGGTGCTTACAAGTTGGATTTATCAGGCGAATCATTCGATATAAGCAGAGAAATGCTCGATATGGTAATAGAAGCAAAGGAAGGCTTCGCTGCAGGTCTAAAGGGAGATTTATATGTGATTTTAGATACCGAGATCACAGAAGAATTGGAACAGGAAGGTATTGCAAGAGAGGTTGTTTCAAAGGTTCAGCATATGAGAAAGACCATGGATCTTGACCTTATGGATAAGATAAGGATAAGAATGGATGCAGATGCGGAGGTATCGGCTTCCGTTAAAAGGCATGAGGACTATATTAAGAGGGAAACTCTTGCATTGGATATACTAAATGTTCCCATCGATCAAAAGGAAGACATAAATGGCCATTCTACAGGGATCAGCATAGATAAGGCATAGGGAATAGATATGAAGAGCCTTGCGGGTATGAATCTGAAAGAAATCGAAAGCGTGGTATTATCGCTCGGAGAAAAGGCATACAGGGCAAAGCAGATATTGGAAGCTGTAAACAACGGTGTTGACAGTATAGATAAGATTCATACGATAAGTAAGGATTTCAGAGCAAAACTGTCAAATAAGTATACGATATCAAGCATTACGGTAGAAAAGAAATTAGTGTCAAAAAGGGACGGAAGTATAAAGTATCTACTTAAGACGAGCGACGGTAAATTCATAGAAGCGATGTCCATGGTATATAAACACGGGGTCAGCCTCTGTATATCATCTCAGGCAGGTTGCAGGATGGGCTGTACATTCTGTTCTTCAGGGAAGGAAGGCTTGGAAAGAAATCTAAGTGCTTTTGAGATGATAGAGCAGGTACTCATCTTAAAAAGAGGTTTTGATAAGATATCAGGTATAGTTGTCATGGGTACAGGAGAGCCGTTTGATAACTACGACGAACTTAAAAAATTTTTAAAGCGCATAACAAACGAAGAATTTTTAGGAATAGGAAAAAGACATATTACGGTTTCTACATGCGGTATCGAGGAAGGTATTAAGAAGTTTTCAAAGGATTTTAGAAGCATAAATTTAGCTTTTTCCCTTCATGCGGCTTCAAATGATATAAGAAAGAAAATAATGCCGGGAAATAAACTCAGCGTTGATGATATAATAGGTCTTGCGAGTGAACACACTAAGATTACAAGGCGCAGGGTAACGTTTGAATACATTCTCATAAAGGGAGTTAACGATTCCATGGCGGAGTGCGAATTGCTTTGCAGAAAACTTAAAGGCATAAACTGCCTTGTGAATTTGATAAGGCTGAACAGTAGCAGTTATGAGGGCGATAACAGGTTTTTTTCGCCCGATATGAAGACGGTAAAGCAGTGGCAAAACGAACTTGAAAAAAGGCATATTCAAGTTACGATAAGAAGAACTATAGGGGAAGACATACAAGGGGCTTGCGGACAACTTAGATTGAGAAAGGATATCGCATGAACGTATTACAGGCAATAATTTTAGGACTGGTTCAGGGACTTACGGAGTTTCTGCCCGTCAGCAGTTCAGGGCATCTGGTAGTTATCGAATATCTTATGAACATCAAAGAGGAACAGGCCTTTTTTATGACCATAATGCTACATTTCGGAACGCTCGTATCGCTCGTAATAGTATATTTTAAAGACATTGTAAAGCTTGCAGTCGAATTTATACTTTCCATAAGGGATTTGATACAAAAGAAGAGCCTAAACATTTGTAAAAATGAGACGAGAAAACTCTGTTATATGATAATCGTAACGAGCATCCCAACCGTGATAATAGGGCTCGTGTTTAAAAAGGTATTCATGTCGTTTTACAGTTCGCTTCTTGCTGTAGGTATAGGACTTTTGATTACATCTGCATACATGTATGTAGCAGATATTATGAATGGGAAGAAGGATATCAAGAGAGCGGGATTTAAGGATGCATTTATAGTCGGAATATTTCAGGGAATTGCAATAGTGCCCGGGATATCAAGGTCAGGCAGCACCATTTTCGGCGGGTTATTTTCAAAAATGAAAAAGGACTTTGCGGTAAAATATGCCTTTCTGGTATCGCTTCCGGTTATTTTGGGTTCTTTCATATTGGAGCTTCCTGATGCCATCAAAAACGGCAATACGAACGGTGGTTTACTACCTATATTTGTAGGGATGATAGTTGCCGGAGTTTCCGGATATTTCGCTATTAAAATGATGATTGATATTGTAAGGAAAAGAAGCCTCAAGGGCTTTATGGTATATACGGCTGCATTCGGAACGGCACTTATACTTTACTCAATAATGTTTACATAAAGGGAGGAATATGGCAAAGTCAAAACCTAAGAAGAAGACGGGTAGCGGTTTGGATTCCAAAGAAAAGCTTGTTAAGGATATTAAGGGAATAGCTTTAATTACACTTGGGATACTTTTTTTTGTATCCATATATACGAAATTGGTCGGAAGTTTTGGAACCTTTACATCTGCTATACTCAAGCGAGGATTTGGAATATCGGCGGTTTGTGTTGCCCTTATCTTGATAATATTCGGAATGGTTTTGATAAGCGAGAAGGAAAAGAAATCGCTTTTTAAGATAGCGAATACCTATATCATATTTGTGATATTGCTGGATATTTCAATATTCATAGCATCGGGGTATGACAGCGCAGTAGAAAAAAACATCACGTATTCCGAGATAGCAAGGCTTGGCCTACTTCAAAAAAACGGAGGAGTCATCCCTACCTTTTTTGCAAGGATAATCATAGGAGGCATAGGAAAGGTCGGATTGCAGATCGTGCTTTTAGCAATAATCGTGGCTCTGCTTCCGGTGCTTTTTAATAGAACCATATCTGAAGTCATGTCAAATGCTAGAGAAAAGAGCAAGACAATTGCCAAGGAGAGAAAGGATAATAAAAGAAAGAGAGATGCCGAAAGAGAAGCTCAAGGGGATCAGTTGTCGATAAGGGATCTTGAGCCTACAGAAGAGGAAAGACAGAGAGCGAGAGATGAAATCCTGGATGATAATAAAAAAAGAAAAATTTTAGGATATGTGAAGAACTTTGGAAAAAGGGATGAGAATGCAGACGATCTGCCACCATTTTATGATGAGGAACCGGAGGCGGAAGAAGATGTAAAAGAAGATCTTTACGATGAACCTCAAATGCCGCAATCACCTGAAATTTACGATGCGCCTGAACCCGAAGATAGCTTTGAAATCACAAGAATTCCGGCAATGCCGGGTGCCGGCGGCGTAGCTATGAAAAGATATAAATTCCCACCGATATCGTTACTTAATAAACCTTTAAAGAAGTCTAAGGGTATGGGAGCAAGAGAATTAAACGAAAAGGCCATGCTTCTTGAAGATACTCTGAAGAGCTTCAATGTATCTGCAAAGGTTACGAATGTGACGCAGGGACCTGCCGTAATAAAGTACGAGGTAGAGCCTAAGGCGGGGGTTAAGGTGAGCAGCATAGTAAGGCTCGGGGATGATATAGCGCTTAATTTAAGAGCGAAGAGTATAAGAATAGAGGCTCCGATTCCCGGGAAGGCGGCGGTAGGCATAGAGATAGAAAACGATGAGATAAACATGGTAGGGCTACGGGATATAATCTCATCGCCCGAGTTTAAAAATGCAGAAAGTAAGATAACGTTTTCACTTGGAAGAGATATTTCAGGAAAGGCGATAGTGGCGGATCTTAAATCAATGCCGCATCTTTTAATTGCAGGAGCTACGGGTAGCGGAAAATCCGTGTGCATAAATAGCATAATCACAAGCTTTTTATATAAGGCTAGCCCTGAGGATGTCAAGCTTCTTCTGATAGACCCTAAGGTTATAGAGCTCAGCGCTTATAACTCCGTGCCTCATCTTCTAATGCCGGTACTTACAGATCCCACAAAAGCTACAGGCGCTCTTACGTGGGCGGTAGCGGAAATGGGCGAAAGATACAAGAAGTTCGCGGAAAAGGGAGCCAAGGATTTGGCTTCGTACAACAGTAAGATGGCTGCAGAAGGTCTTGATAAACTTCCGCAGATAGTAATAATAATAGACGAGCTTGCAGACCTCATGATGGCGGCACCCTCGCAGGTAGAAGACAGCATCTGCAGAATCGCCCAGATGGCAAGGGCTGCAGGAATGCACTTGATAGTTGCAACTCAAAGGCCTTCAGTCGATGTAATTACCGGTGTAATCAAGGCAAACATCCCATCGAGGATTGCATTTGCCGTATCATCTCAGTTTGATTCAAGGACGATACTCGATCACGCAGGGGCTGAAAAACTGGTAGGAAAGGGCGATATGTTGTTTCATGCGGTATCTGATAAGACATCTAAGAGAATTCAGGGAGCTTTTATTTCAGAAACGGAGGTAGCCAATGTAATTGCATATGTGGCTGCGCAGGGTAAGCACGATAGCGACTATGCAAAGAATGCAAGGGAAAAGATAGAGACCCATGCATCACCTGTTGCGCCTTCAGATGATAGCGACGATATACTAAACGATGCTGTGGAATTTTGCAGAGGCTGCGAGACGGTTTCCACATCCAGGCTACAACGTGAGTTCAGAATAGGTTATAACAGAGCTGCAAGGCTTATAGACGACCTTGAAGCCATGGGCGTAGTTGGTCCTCGTGATGGCAGTAAGCCAAGGCTTGTTTTGATTTCTGATGAGGATGAAGACGTAGACGAATAATGAAAATTTTTATCGAAACTCTGGGGTGCCCTAAAAATTTTAACGATAGTGAATATGCTTACGGGAGTTTTTTTAGTGCAGGATTTAAAAAGGCGGATTCCATATCAGATGCGGATGTTGTTGTTGTAAACACCTGCGGCTTCATCCATGATGCCAAGGTAGAGTCCATAGATGCAATCTTTGATGCGGCACAGAAAAAAAAGTCTTCGGCAATACTCGTTGTCAGCGGATGTTTATCGCAAAGGTATATGGAAGAGCTTAAAAAGGAGATGCCGGAAGTAGATATCTTTGCAGGGGTAAATGATTATTTTGACCTTCCTGAAATTTGCAAAAAACGTCTGAAGGACGGCAAATCAAAAGGTGCCGTTCTTACAAAGTCCCCCCAAAAAAATGATTTCCCGGAGCCTAGAAGCAGAGAGTTTGAAAACGTAAACAATAATAGTTATACGATCAAGATAAGCGAGGGGTGTAATAATAAATGCGCATTTTGCATCATACCTTCAATAAGGGGAAGTTTTAGGAGCAGATCCATTCAAGATATAGTGAAGGAAGCAAAATTTCTGGTAACCTTGGGCGCAAAGGAAATTATACTCATAGGGCAGGATGTTACCGCATTCGGAACGGATAGACGAAACGAAGATACCTTGGCGCTACTTCTAAGGGAAGTATCTAAGATAGAAGGAGAATTTTGGATAAGGCTAATGTACTGCTATGATAATAAGATTACGGCCGAGCTCATTGCTGAGATTATGAGAAATAAAAAGGTGTGCAAATACATAGATATGCCCATACAACACATAAGCGATAATGTACTTTCGGCTATGAGACGAGGAAGTGATAGCGATCTTATCATCGAAAGGATACGGGCGCTTAGAAGTAACATCGATGACATTCACATTAGAACCACACTCATAACGGGGTTTCCGAGCGAGAGTGAAGAGGATTTTAATAAACTCTATGGATTCGTGAAAGAGCAGGAATTTGACAGGCTGGGTGTGTTTTCATATTCAGAGGAAGAGGGCACGGCAGCCGCAAAGTGCAAGCAGATACCGGATGAAATCAGAGAGCAAAGAAGAGATTCCATAATGAGGCTTCAGGCTGAAATTTCCAAGAACAAAAACAAGATGATGATAGGAAAGACGATGAAGGTGCTTATAGACGGCGTGATTGAAGGCGAACAATCGGGTTCTGAAAGAATGCTGATAGGACGAACCGAATTTGATGCACCTGAGATAGATAACTGCGTAATATTTAAGCCTGCCATCTGTGGCAAAGATGTGGGAGAATTTACATATGTGCATATAACGGGAAGCAGCGATTACGACGTTTATGGCGAAGAGGTGCAAACGCCTTAAAATTGACAAGTAACCGGAGGGGTGATACACTCTATAAAAAGGAGGGAGATATGAATTTACCAAACAGATTGACCTTGTTAAGGATAGTTTTAATACCCGTATTTGTGGTATTTTTTTCGCTTAATTATGTCAAGGCTGCCCTTGCCGTTTTCATAATAGCTTCTGTAACCGATTGGGCAGACGGGTTCATTGCAAGAAAGATGGGACTTGTGACGAATTTTGGTAAAATCATGGATCCGCTTGCGGATAAGGTGCTTGTGTTATCGGCATTTATATGTTTGGTGCCGGATGAGAGGGTAGCGCCTTGGATGGCTGTCGTGATCATAGCAAGAGAGCTTGTAATAGGGTCTTTTAGAACAATAGCAGCATCAAAGGGGATTGTAATAGCGGCAGGTATCAGCGGTAAGGTAAAGACCGTGCTTCAGATGATAGCTGCAGTTCTTTTAATGCTCGGGGACTTTTGGATTGCAAAGAAAATCGCAGCGCCGGTGCTGTGGGTTGCTGTAGCCGCAACGGCATATTCAGGTCTGGAATATATATATAAAAATAGAGAAATACTCAGAAGCGGCAATTAGTTGGAGGCCTTATGAAAACTGCAATATTGAGCATAGGTACGGAAATCTTATTTGGCGAGACCGTAAATACCAATGTGCTCTATTTAACGAGGGCAATCCACGATACGGGAAATGAGGTCATATATCACATAACGGTTGGAGACAATAACGAAAGGATACATAGAGCCCTCGATACCGTTTTTAAAGACTGTGATGCCGTGATCGCAACCGGAGGTCTCGGACCTACAGGAGATGACATTACGAGATCTTCATTTGCTGAGTATTTTGATCTTCCGCTTGAAAGAGATGAAAAGACGGAGAAGGATATATGTGAATTTTTGAATTCCAGGAAGATACAACCTACATCGAATAACATGAAACAAGCTCTGATACCTTCAGGCGCAACGATTTTTTATAACGGTGTGGGTACAGCGCCGGGATTCATGATAGAAAAGGATGGAAAGATACTTATCTCGCTTCCCGGGCCTCCTGCGGAGATGAGAGGAATGTTTGAAAATTCACTTTTCCCTGTGCTTTGCAAGTTTTCGAAGGGCAGGGTAGTTACAAGAACCATAAGAACGCTTGGAATAGCGGAGTCGAATCTTGAATCTAAAATAATGGATCTTGTGGAAGGCCAAAAGGATCCTACAATCGGTACCTATGCAAAGAAGGGAGAGTGCACTATAAGGCTCGCTTCTATGCACGAGAACGAGGAAGACTCTATAAAGGCGCTGAATGACCTTTCAGGCAGGATAAAGGAAAGGCTTTCAGGATATGTGACCATAGAGGGTGATGTTCCACTGCCCGAATATGTAATAGAGCTGCTTATAAATAAGGGAATTACGGTTTCCTCCGCAGAGTCATGTACAGGAGGGAATTTCGCAGGACTTTTCACCTCCGTCGCAGGAGCTTCAAAGGTTTTCAATAGAGGATTTGTAACATATAGTAACGAGGCGAAGGTAGAAGATCTTGGAGTGGATGCGGAAACGATAAAGCGATATGGCGCAGTTAGCACTCAGGTGTGTAAAGAGATGGCGGAAGCTGTATATGCCAAAACACGGAGTGACGTATGCGTATCGGTGACGGGCGTTGCAGGTCCTGATTTTTGTAAAAAACCTCCCGGACTAATCTATATCGGAGTGCATTACAAGGGAAATACTGAAGTTTTTAAGCTGAATACTCATTCTGCTAAGCGAAATGTAAATAGAAGGGCAGCTGTGCTTCATATGTATAAATACATCTATGAAATTGCATGCAAAGGCATCTGCGGTACGGGAAATGACTAATTTTGTCGATGGAGTTTGCGGATTTCAAATTTATGATAATATAGACTAAATCAATAAAGTAGTGAAAGGAAAGTTTTATGGCAGCGAAGAAGAATTCGAAAGAAGAAGTGGTTGCACTTAAGGATGATAAGGAAAAGGAGAGAGCTTTAAATGACGCTCTGGATCTTATAACAAAGCAATTTGGTAAGGGCTCTATAATGAGGCTCGGCGAAGGTGCACTTTACGACGAGGTGGATGTTATATCCACAGGAGCGATTTCTCTAGATGTTGCAACGGGCATCGGTGGTATCCCAAGGGGAAGGATAGTGGAAGTGTACGGCCCTGAATCGTCCGGAAAGACAACACTCACGCTTCATGTGATAGCGGAGGCTCAAAAAAATGGCGGTAGAGCCGCATTTATAGACGCAGAACACGCTTTGGATCCTGAGTATGCAAGGAAGCTTGGGGTTGATGTTGAAAACTTAATAGTATCGCAGCCGAGCACAGGTGAAGATGCACTCAGCATTTGCGACTATCTTGTGAGAAGCGGAGCTATAGACGTAGTCGTTATAGACTCTGTAGCGGCTTTGGTTCCGAGAACTGAAATCGAAGGAGAAATGGGTTCAGCTCACGTTGGATTGCAGGCAAGGCTTATGTCGCAAGCGCTAAGAAAGCTCACGGGAGCTACTCAAAAATCCAATACGGCCTTGATATTTATAAATCAGTTGAGAGAAAAGGTGGGCAATATATATAACCCCGAGACTACTACGGGCGGAAGAGCTCTTAAGTTCTACTCTTCAATGAGGCTTGATGTAAGAAGATCTGAAAGCATTAAAACAGGTGATGGCATAATCGGTAATAAAACCAAGGTAAAGCTTGCCAAAAATAAGATGGCTCCGCCGTTTAAGCAGGTAGAATTCGATATCATATTCGGCGAAGGAATTTCAAAAGAAGGTGATGTGCTGGACGAAGCTGTGACAGCGGGGCTTGTAAATAAATCAGGAGCATGGTACAGCATGAATTCAGAAAAAATCGGACAGGGTAGAGATGCGGCAAAAAAATATCTCAAGGATAATCCAAAGATATACGAAGAATTAAGATCTGAAATCTTAGACATAGTATTTAACAAAGATAGGGAAGACGAATCTACGGAGGATAGCGATACTTCTCAAGATATTAAAACAGAACCGAGTCAAATACAGATGGATGAAGACGGCATAGTTCTATAGCTTGATTCATAATATAATCGTAATTTGAAAGGATATTAATTATGGCAACGTTTGATGATTTCATGGCACTGGATATTCGGGTTGGGGTTCTTGTGATTGGAACGTATTAAAATCTTTTTATTATTTCTCATGCATTTAATTTTTCATAAACGGTTCAAATGCATGTTATTTTTATCTGCAATAAGATAATTTAGATACAATAATGGGTATTTGCATAAAAGAGGTTTTCGCTCAAGAGTGCGATGGAGGAGAAATAATGGAAAAGAAGGTTGTGATAGTGGGCGGTGTTGCAGGAGGCGCATCCGCAGCGGCAAGGCTTAGAAGACTGGATGAAAATGCGAGAATTGTCATGTTTGAACGGGGAGAGTATGTCTCTTTTGCCAATTGCGGTCTTCCATACTATATTGGAGAAGTGATTGGGAACAGAGATGCTTTATTGGTTCAAACCAAAGAAGGGATGGAACAGAAATTCAATATGACCATCCACGCTTCGACGGAAGTGGTTAAGATTGATAAAGAAAATAAAAAAGTTTTAGCTAAGAATTTAAAGACCGGAGAAAGCATAGAAGAAGGTTACGATGTGCTCTTACTATCCCCGGGCGCCAATCCTGTGAGGCCACCAATCCCGGGGCTTTCGGAAGCGAAAAATGTTTTTACCTTAAGAAATATTCCGGATACCGATGCGATTAAAGCTTTTGTGGATGAACATCATTCGAATAATGCGGTGGTAATCGGCGGAGGATTTATAGGCCTCGAAATGGCGGAAAACTTAATACATCGAGGAGTCAAGGTGCATTTGGTGGAAATGTCAAATCAAGTTATGGCTCCGCTTGATGCAGAGATGGCGGCTCAAGTGCACCAAGAGTTGTCGGATAACGGTGTGTGTCTTTATCTAGAAAATGGCATTAGCGGATTTGATAAAGAGGGAAGGGAAGTGATCTTGCAAAATGGAGAACGGATTCCTACGGAGATGACCTTGCTTTCCATAGGCGTGCATTCTGAAAACGTCTTAGCTAGGGAAGCGGGGCTGGCTTTGGGCGAACGTGGCGGTATTTTGGTTGATGAACATCTGCGTACGGAAGACCCATATATTTATGCTATCGGAGATGCTATTGAAGTTAAGGACTATATCAACGGGACGCCTGCCATGGTACCTTTGGCTTGGCCTGCAAACAGGCAGGGACGAATGGTAGCGGATAATATAGCAGGCGGCTCTGAAAAATATTCAGGGACAATGGGAACGGCCATAGCGAAAATTTTCAATCTGACGGTTGCAACAACGGGAACCAATGAAAAAACATTGAAGCGTCTAGGAAGGGATTATGAGGTGATGCATATTCATCCCAATTCTCATGCGGGATACTATCCGGGTGCTTTCCCGATGCAGATAAAGGTGATTTTTGATGCAGAGAGCAAAAAGGTTTTAGGTGCCCAGGCTATCGGTATGGAAAATGTGGATAAAGTCATAGACGGAATCGCCATAGCAATAAAGGCAGATCTTGCGGTGGATAAGCTTCAGGATTTGGAATTGTGTTATGCACCGCCTTATTCTTCTGCCAAGAATCCTATTAATTTTATAGGTTATGTAGCGGAGAATTTACTTACGGATAAGGTTAAAACCGTCCAATGGCATGAGGTGGATGAACTTATCAAAAAAGGCGAGTGCGTGGTTGATGTCAGCGAAGAGCAGGAATTTATGATGGGCAATATTTCGGGGAGCATCAATGTGCCCTTATCCGTTTTGCGAGAAAATTTGGACAAGCTTTCTGAAAAAGTTTATGTATATTGCAGAGTCGGGCTTCGAGGGTATATCGCAAGCCGAATTTTAAGGCAGAGGGGAAAGGAAGTTTATAATTTGGACGGAGGTTATCGCACCTATGCTTTAGCTCACTTCACAGATAAAAATTCTACAGATCAGACTCCAAAAGCCTATGAAGAGCCTATAAAGGAATCTTCAAAAGATGAGCCTAGACCTGAGCTTCGAAAAATTGTGATCAATGCCTGCGGACTTCAATGTCCGGGACCCATAATGCAAGTTTTTAAAGCTATGCAGGATATGCACGACGGAGAGTATTTGGAGATTTCAGTAACGGATCCCGGGTTTACAAAGGATATTTCTTCATGGTGTGAAAAAACGGGCAATACTTTAGTCAGTTTGGATCGTGAAGAAAACAGTTTTCGTTGTCTTTTGAAAAAGGGAAGAGGAGACAAAGAGGTTTCAAAGCAGGATTTACAGCCGGCATCAAGCAGCAGCCTTCAGGAAAATGCCACCTTGGTTGTTTTCAGCGGAGATTTGGATAAGGCCATGGCTTCTTTTATCATAGCAAGCGGCGCTGCGGCTATGGGAAAACAGGTAACTATGTTCTTTACTTTTTGGGGGCTTAACATAATAAAAAAGGCAAATGTAAAGACGGAAAAGAGCTTTATGGAAAAGATGTTTTCCGTGATGATGCCAAAAGATGCGTCGAAATTGCCGCTTTCTAAGATGAATATGGGCGGAGCCGGTACTGTGATGATGAAAAAGGTTATGAAGGATAAAAACGTGGACAGTTTGGAGTATTTGATGCAAAATGCAAAAAATGCAGGGGTAAAGATGATTGCCTGCGCAATGTCTATGGATGTTATGGGAATTCAGGAAGAGGAATTGCTAGACGGCGTTGAAGTCGGCGGTGTCGCAACATATTTAGGAGAAGCAACAGAGGGAAATGTGAATTTGTTCATCTAAAACCATTTAACATAAGCCTATTAGATCAGTGATAGTTATGGATGTAGTGCTTACTACAATGTGGAATATAATGATCATCAAGTGGTAGTTGAATTTAAAAAACAGAGAAGAGATAAGTACATATTTAAAGTTTGCCGGATACCAAGAGCATGAAGTTATGGTAGCTTAAGAGAATGTTTCTGCAAAACTATTTTTCAGGAGTATGCGTAACATGTGTTTGATTATGCCGGAAAGACATCATCATTTATATCTGGAGTCCTTGACGAGTAACGCACGATTGTGCTAAACTTTATGGGTATTTATTGTTATGAAAGAAGAGGAAGTACTATGAGTTTAGCACTTAAGATAACGTTGCTGGTGGCGAGCATAATATTGATACTCAGTATATTGCTGCAGTCGAGTAACAGCGCAGGGCTGTCGGGCTCTATAGGTGGCGGAGCAGAGCAACTTTTCGGCAAGAAGAAGAGCAGAGGCTATGAAGGGATACTTTCAAAGATCACCGTTGTTGCGGCTGTGCTTTTTATTGCGTTTTCACTAGCTATCGTTACTATAGAATACGTTAAATAGTTTTGTTTCATGTGAGGTGCCCAGGCATCTCATTTTTATATGTTTTTGCATGAAGAAGGAGGGGAGATGAGAGTATTAATTGGTTATTTGCCAATCGTTGCATCCGTTCTGGCGCTTTTAGTGGCATTTATACTTGCGAATTGGATCAAGAATGTAAACGAGGGCGAAGAGAGGATGAAGGAGATTGCAGGGCACATCAGAGAAGGTGCAATGGCATTCCTCACTCGTGAGTACAAGACGATGGTAATTGTGATTGTGGTATTATGCGCGGCAATAGCTGTATTTATTAATAAAACTACCGCTGTACTCTATGTTGTAGGTGCGCTTTTTTCGGTGCTTGCAGGTTTTTTCGGCATGAAGGTGGCAACGCTTGGAAATGTTAGAACTGCAAATGCCGCTAAGGAAAGCGGAATGAACAAGGCGCTCAAGGTGGCGTTTAGAAGTGGCGCCGTGATGGGACTTTGCGTTACAGGACTTGGACTCTTAGGACTTGCTGCGGTATTTATCGTTCTTGGAGTAGGCAGTTCTGAAGTAATTACGGGCTTCGGACTTGGAGCTTCATCGATGGCACTTTTCGGAAGAGTAGGCGGAGGAATTTACACAAAGGCCGCAGACGTTGGAGCAGACCTTGTAGGTAAGGTGGAAGCGGGAATCCCTGAGGATGATCCGAGAAACCCTGCGGTAATAGCCGACAACGTAGGTGATAACGTAGGTGATGTGGCAGGAATGGGATCGGATCTTTTTGAATCATACGTAGGTTCTATAATTTCCGCTATTGCGCTGGCGGTTGTTATACCTTCCGTCGCTCCTAAATTTGGCGCTGAATTCACTATAGATCCTGTAAGAGGCGCAATGCTTCCACTTTTGATTTCAGGATTGGGAATAATTGCTTCAATCATAGGAATTCTACTTGTAAAGGGTAAGGATGGAGACAGCCCTGCCAAGGCGTTAAACTTGGGTACATATTTGAGCGGAATACTGGTAATCATCTGTTCATGTGTTTTGAGTAAGTATATGCTGAATACATTCAATCCCGCTATTGCGATAATTGCGGGGCTTATCGTCGGTATTGCGATAGGTAAGATAACGGAAGTCTATACTTCTGCAGACTTTAAACACGTTAAAAACATTGCCGAACAGTCAAAGACAGGTGCGGCTACCACTATAATCTCAGGACTTGGCACTGGAATGTTGTCTACTTTAATGCCGATACTCTTCATAGTAATAGGTATATTTGTAGCAAACGCTTTTGCAGGTCTATACGGAATTGCACTTGCCGCTGTAGGAATGCTCTCTACTGCGGGCATGACCGTAGCTGTAGATGCATATGGTCCTGTATCAGATAATGCAGGAGGCATTGCGGAAATGTCTGAACTTCCGGACAGCGTTAGAAATATTACTGACAAGCTCGATGCTGTCGGAAATACTACCGCCGCTATAGGAAAGGGATTTGCGATAGGATCGGCTGCGCTTACGGCACTTGCGTTATTTGCTACGTATTCACAGGTTGCAAAGCTTGACTCCATAAGCTTGTTATCTCCTATGGTTATAATAGGTCTGTTTATCGGTGCTATGCTTCCGTTCTTGTTCTCAGCTATGACCATGAATTCTGTGGGCAAGGCGGCCAATCAGATGATAGAAGAAGTTAGAAGGCAGTTCAGGGAAGATGCAGGCATAATGGAAGGTACGAGCAAGCCTGACTATGCGATGTGCGTTGACATCTCCACCAAGGCGGCTCTTAAGGAGATGTTGTTGCCGGGACTTCTTGCTATAGTAGCGCCGTTACTCGTTGGAATAGTGCTCGGCGTTGAAGCGCTTGGCGGAATGCTTGCAGGATCACTTGCTACAGGTGTGCTCCTTGCTATAATGATGTCTAATGCGGGCGGAGCATGGGATAATGCTAAAAAGTATGTAGAAGAAGGAAATCACGGCGGTAAGGGCAGTGAAGTGCACAAGGCTACGGTTGTCGGTGATACCGTTGGTGATCCGTTCAAGGATACATCAGGTCCTTCCATAAATATTTTGATAAAACTTATGACTATAGTATCGTTGGTATTTGCTCCTCTATTTGTTAAAATCGGAGGATTATTGTAGAGAAGCTTGTTTAATTACTGGCGTTTTTGACGAATATTTTTAAAGCTTATACAAAAAACGAGGCGACTAACTAATCGTCTCGTTTTATTTTATGAAGAATCATCCAAAGGCTTGAAAATTGTGTTACAATGATTAAGTATTGTGAGCCGGTGCACGAGCCGGTTTTGCTTATAAAGTATATCTTATGATTTTCAAGTCGAAAGAAGGCGGTGGTAAAATGGAAATCGAAAATAAGTTCGGTAAGATTAGTACCGTTGAAGAGGCGATGAAGCACATCAATGATGGTTGTACTATCATGATTGCAGGATTTGGCGGAATCGGATCTTCATACACGCTAATCAATGAGATTATCAAGAAGAAAGTCAAGAACATGACACTTATTTCTATTGATGCGGGAGATCCTGAAGTAGGACCTGACTACATCGTTAGGAATGAACTTGTAAAGAAGCTTATCACAAGTCATATAGGTGCAACGCCTACTACTGGTGAGCTTATGAATGCTGGAAAGCTTGAGGTGGAATTTTCACCACAGGGTACACTTGCTGAGAGAATCAGAGCAGGTGGCGCAGGTCTTGGTGGCTTCCTCACAGATGTAGGCCTTGGAACTTCCGTTGCGGAAGGAAAAGAAATCGTTACGGTTGACGGCAAGGATTATCTCCTTGAAAAACCTCTTACTGCTGATATTGCAATCGTGCTTGCAGAAAAAGCGGATGAGTTCGGTAACTTGATTTATAGCAAAACAGCAAGAGGATTGAATCCTCACATGGCTATGGCGGCAGATTTTACAATTGTAGACGCTAAGCATATTGTACCGGTTGGGGATATAGATCCTGAAGATGTTGTTACACCTGGTGTTTATGTAGATATGATCGTACAGGGAGGAGGTGACTGGAAATGGGGTTGGCAGTAAAAGAAAAGATGGCAAAGAGAGCGGCAGAAGAAGTTAAGGATGGTGACATTGTTAACCTAGGTTTCGGGATACCTCAGAAGACTCTCAATTATATAGATCCTAAGCTAAAGGTGTTTTTCCATGCGGAAAACGGAATACTTGGAGCAGGTCCTGTTGCAGAAAAAGGCAAGGAAGATCCTGATTTGGTAGATTCAGGATGTGTGCCTATCACAGCGGTACCGGGAGCGAGTTACTTTGACAGTGCAGATTCCTTTGCGCTTATAAGAAGAGGCAAGCTCGATATAACGGTTCTTGGAGCTTTGGAAGTAGCGGCAAACGGCGACCTTGCAAACTGGGTAGTTCCGGGAGCTATAGTACCGGGAATGGGCGGTGCTATGGACCTTGCAAGGCATGCTAAGGAAGTAATAGTTCTTACTACGCATACTGATAAAAAGGGAAATCCTAAAATCAAAGAAAAATGCGAACTTCCTCTAACTGCTGAAAAATGCGTTTCTCTTATAATTACCGATATTGCGGTAATCAAGGTTACAGACGACGGACTTCTTCTTACCGAAGTGTTCGATGATGTAGAAGTTGATGAAGTAATAGAGAAGACAGGCGCTAAGCTTAAGGTTGCTGATAACATCAGAAGAATCAAATACGATGACTAAATTCGTTAACAATCGGTCATTAACTTGGCCGATTTTCTGTAATACGCAGAAGATATAATGTAATTTTGTGAAATGGAGGTAATTTCATGAAGGAAGCTGTAATAGTTTCAGGTGTTAGAACACCGATTGGAAAATATGGCGGTATGCTAACGCCATTTGAAGACTACGAACTTGGCGGTTTAGTAGTTAAAGAAGCTGTGAAGAGAGCAGGAATTGATCCTTCACTTATAACGGAAGTATATATGGGAAATGCCGAAGGTATACCGGGCAACCTAGGTAGAATAGTAGCTTTAGAAGCTGATCTTCCTGAGACGGTTCCGGGCATCCAGCTTGACAGACAGTGTGCATCAGGTCTTGAAACAATCAACATGGCAGCCGCTATGATCCAGAGTGGACATGGTGATGTATATGTTGCAGGTGGTGCAGAGAGTCAGTCAAACAATCCGTACTTCCTATCTAAGGCGAAGAGAGCATATGTATACGATGCTCCTCCGTTCATTCCTCTACGTATGTCTCCTCCAAAGATCGGAGATCCACCTATGGGAGTAACTGCTGAAAACGTGCTTGAAGTACATCCCGTATCTCGTGAAAAGATGGATAAGTTTGCACTTAGAAGCCACGAGAGAATGGCAAAGGCTAAGAAAGAAGGATTCTATGACGATATGATCCTACCTCTTGAATATACAAAGAGAGGAAAGACAATCGTTCTTGATCAGGATGAGTGCCCTAGAGATGATGCAAATCTTGAATCTATGGCAAAACTTCGTCCTATCTTCAAGAAGGATGGAAGCGTTACAGCAGGTAACAGCTGTCCAATGAATGACGGTGCTGCCGCGGTAGTAGTTATGAGCAAGGAAAAAGCTGATGAGCTTAAGATACCTTACATGCTAAAGATCGTTGACTTCGCATCGTTCGGATTGGATCCTCACGTAATGGGATTCGGACCTATCGGTGCTGTGAAGAAGCTTCTTGATAAGACAGGTGTAAGCCTTGATGAGGTTGCACATATCGAGCTTAATGAAGCATTCGCTTCTCAGGCTATCGGATGTATAGAAGAATTGGGTCTTGATGAAGAAAGAGTAAACCCTTATGGCGGTGCTATTTCTCATGGACATCCGCTTGGAGCTACAGGTGCTATTCTTACTATCAAGGCAGCTTATGCAATGAAGAAGGCAGACAGAAAGTATGCTATCGTTACTATGTGCGTAGGTGGCGGTGAAGGTGCTGCTGCGCTATTCGAAAGACCATAGTCAGGTGTATTGCCGAGCAATGAGGATTAACCTCGATGCTTGGCACATTAATGTTTTAGCATAGAATTTAAAGGAGATAAAAAATGTCTAAACATAATAATGTAATGAGCTTGGATTTCCACAGAGAATATCCTAACGTAGTTAGCGGTAAGGGAATTTACATGTATAAGAAAGACGGTACCGAAATCGTTGACGGTGCGTCAGGTCCTGTACTTGTAAGTCTTGGACATGGTATAGAAGAAATAGCGGATGCTATGAGAGAACAGGCTGTAAAGCTTGCATTTGCACATAGAGACGACTGTGTTACTCCTGAGCTTGAAGAGTCTTGCAGACTTTTATCCGAAGCCAGCGGCGGAGACATGGATAAGATCTTCCAAGTTTGCGGCGGCAGTGAAGCTACGGAAATGGCTATGAAGATGGCACGTAAGTATCACATACAGAAGGGTACACCTAAGAAGTATAAAATCATCGCAAGATGGCAGAGTTATCACGGTATCAGTAACGGTGCGCTTAGCTTGAGCGGATTTGCCAAGAGAAAGGCGGGATACGAGCCGTATATGATAGATATGGGTCACATCCAACCTGCTTACTCGTACAGACCGTGGGTAGAGTGCGATCCTAAAGATTATGCAAGGATAGCGGCACAGGCACTTGAAACTGAGATCTTGGCTCAGGGTCCTGAAACGGTAGCCGCATTTATTGCAGAGCCTGTAGTTGGTATGGCGCTTTGTGCTTGTCCTGCTCCTGAAGGATACTTTGAGGAAATCAGAAGAATCTGTGACAAATATGACGTACTTCTAATCCTTGACGAAGTAATGTGCGGTTGCGGAAGAACGGGTGAACATTTCTATGCTTACAAGCATTTCAATGTAAAGCCTGATATCGTTACGATGGGTAAGGCCATCAGTGGCGGATACTTCCCACTTGCGGCTGTTGCAATTTCAGAGAAGGTGTATAAGGGTATGGAAATGAATGGAGGTAACTTCCCTCCTGGATATTCTTGGTCAGGAAATCCTCTAGGTGCCGCTGTAAATATCGCAGTTATGAAGTACCTAAAGGAGCACGATCTTCTTAATAATTGCGCTAAGATGGGTGAATACCTCAAGTCTGAGATGGAGAAGAAGATCCTTCCTCATCCAACTGTAGGTGAAATCCGAGGTAAGGGACTCATGGTAGGTGCTGAGCTTGTTAAAAACAAGGAAACTAAGGAATGTTTCCCACTTTCCGACGGTTATGCGGGACAGGTTCAGGATGAAGCTTTGGTAAACAACAATATCATCATAGAAGCATCACAGGGATGTAACAAAGGACAGTCCGGTGACGGAATCGTTATTTCTCCTGCGTTCATAGTAACTAAGGAAGATATCGACATGATAGTTGACAAGGTGGATAAGGCGCTTACAGCAGTAGAGAAGAGAAACGGATTTTAATCGTAAGCGATTAGCTGGGTAAAAACCATTTATAGCCGGTTCAGTGATTAATTTTGCTGAACCGGCTTTCTTTTATCGGTAGTGCTTATGTTATAATGCTAGGTAAAGGGGGCAAAATGGTTGTTTTAAAGTTTTTATTTGTGGTTTTACTTTGTTTTCCTATCGCAGTCATAGGTTTTTATAGTATTCGTGATGCCGCTAAAACAAAAAATAATTTTAAAAACGATCGGGAATAATATATGAATAGCGATGGATTCGGTAAGTTTATCACCTTTGAAGGGCTGGATGGAGCAGGCAAGGGTACTCAGATAGATAAGGTGATGGAGTATTTAAGTGATATAGGTAGAGCTGCAATCTTGGTAAGGGAACCTGGCGGAACGGAACTTTCTGAACAGATAAGGGAAATGCTTCTCCAAAATGAGTTTGCGATTTCGCCCATGTCTGAACTTTTATTGTTTTTATCTGCAAGGGCAGAGCTCATAAGCAAGGTAATAAGACCTGCACTGGAATCCGGTAAGGATGTAGTCTGTGACAGATATATGGACTCCACCATCGCTTATCAGGGGTATGGTAGAGGACTGCTGAGTGAAGCGATATCGCTAAATGATATAGCGACGGGATCTCTTGTGCCGGATATTACTTTTTTTTTGGATATAAGTCATGATGAATGCTATAAACGAAGGGTTTCTCGTGACAAGGAACAGGGATCGAAATGCGATCGGCTTGAGAGTGAAAACGACGAGTTTCATTCTAAGGTTTACGAAGGATATAAAATTTTAGCAAAAGAAAATTCCGATAGGATATTTACAATAGATGGCTGTAGAGACGAGCAGAAAATTACGGAAGATATACTATCGATACTTAAGAGCAGAATGGACAGGTAATAAATTGAAGCAAATTTTTCATGCATATATTTTAAATACCGAATTTAATGCTGCAGATGCGGATATGCGGCAATTCATATCCGATGTGCTCGGCAAAGAGATAAATCCGGATGATCTTTCGTTAGAACCCGACCTTATTATCCTTGAGAAGAGGAAGGAAAGAAAAAATATAATAGATGCGGATGTTGAAGCCGTCATGAGATCCCTTGAGTTAAAGCCGTTTGGGGATAGGAAGTTACTCATTATATCTCATAGCGACCTCATGACGGTAAGAGCCCAAAACAGGATACTTAAAAAGCTTGAAGAGCCTTCGGGCGATGCTGTTATTGCTCTGGTTACAAGGACGCCTGACCTGATGCTGGATACCATACGGTCAAGGTGCATAGAGAAAAGATTTGATTTTAAGCAAAATTTCAGCGAAGAGGTGGAAGAAATTGGTAAAACCATTGCAAGGCACATCGAAAACAAGGAAAAAGGATTCATAGCCTTCCCTGATATAGAAAAGGCGATAGATACGGATATACAGGGTGTGCTCAGCTTCATGCAGCAGCATTTTTCAAAGGGGATTTCATATGAGAATGCGGATATAGTGCTCGGCATCGAAGCTGTGAAGGCGGGGCTTTTCAGAGGCTTAAACCCGAAATATGCAGTGAAGGGCATGTATTTGGATATGGTGATGAAATAGTTATATTTTATAGGAGGTAGAGTTTTAGTATGAGGCTGGTTGGAGTTAAGGTAGATAAGGATAAAAAGGGTTATTTTAATTCGGATGGTTTTGAGCTTAGCATAGGAGACCTTGTGGTAGTAGAGGCGAATGACGGGCTTGATTGCGGCGAAGTTGTGGTATCGTCATCCGATCTTGATTTTTCAAAAGAAGATGAAGCCAGATTCAAAAAGGTGCTGCGTGTTGCAAACAGCTCGGATAGAGATATTTATAACTATTCAAAAAATCATAGAGATGAAGTGCTTACCAGATGCAAAGAGATAATTGAAGAGCACAAGCTCAACATGAAGTTGCTTGATTTAAAATATACGTATAAGGATAAAAAACTTGTTTTTTATTACACTGCGCCTGAACGAGTGGATTTTAGACAGCTTGTAAAGGAGCTTGCCCACGAATTCAAGCTTCGCATAGAACTTAGGCAGGTTAGGGACAGAGAAGAGGGAAAGCACATAGGCGGTATTGGAAATTGTGGAAAGGAGCTTTGCTGCTGCAAGTGGAAGGATAATTTTGAAACGGTAAGCATCAAGATGGTGGCAAAGCAGAATATCTCTTTAAATCAAACGAAAATCTCAGGACTGTGCGGTAAGCTCATGTGCTGCTTAAAATACGAAGATGATATGTATACAGAACTCAGAAAAGGTCTTCCAAACAATGGAGATATTGTCGTTGTGCACGGCAAGGAAGCGTTGGTAAGGAGTGTAAATATCTTGCAGGGAACGATAAAGGCTGCGTTAATTGTTTCAAAGAACGAGCAAGGTATAGAAACTGAACCTGAGCTTAAGGTGTACGATAGAGAGGATATAAGTTCTATACAGAAATCCAATTAATAATCATGTCTTACTATTTGGTCGAATTCGACCGAATTAAGTTTGAAAGAATCTTTGCGATATAGTACAATACTTAGGATAGTTCTTACGGCAAAAAGTTGTTCGGATATAAAGAGGTTTTGGTTTAAATTTAGGAGTAGATAAACTATGGACGATATTATTAGATATTTTGACGGCTTTCAGCCCGACATAAATTCCATGATACTTGGAGCTCTTACGCTACTGATATTCATACTAATAGTATATTTGATCATATTTTCAAGAAACATTGCAAAGGCTGCAAAGCGTGCAAATAGAACTATGGAAAACATAGAGAAGATATCTACTATCACCCTTAAAAAGTCGATGCAGCTCGACAGTGCAAGCAACGACTTCATAGAAGCTATGAGCAAGGTAGCTTCAGCACTTAAGGGTCAGCAAAGCCTTATTTCCGCAATAAGTGTTCTTGTAAATTCATTCAGCTCTATAAAAAATCTATATCCTGACAAAAATTCTATAAAAAATGCGAGTGAGCTCACTGCTGCAAGTAAAGATAATACCTGCGATAAGCAGTAGCACGGAATTGAAGCCGGAATTATTTTAGGAGTGTATATGTCAAGATATATTGTAAGACCAAACGGCCCGTTAAAGGGCAATGTGAGGGTGATAGGCGCAAAAAATGCGGTGCTTCCCATTATAGCCGCTACCATTCTGACGAAGGAACCTTGTGTGCTGGATGATGTGCCGGATCTTGCAGACGTAAAGATCATGAACGAAATTATAAATAGCCTGGGCGGCAGGGTAGAATTTTTAGGAGATGAAAAAAAAGCTGAAATTTGTTGTGAAAATATAGAGAATCTAAGTGTCCCTAAAGATTTGGCAGAGCAGATGAGGGCTTCAATCCTTGTCATAGGTGCGTTACTTGGAAGGTTCGGCAAGGGCATAGTACCACTTCCCGGGGGTTGCGCTATAGGCAAAAGACCTATAGGCTTACACGCGAAGGGATTGGAAGCGCTGGGCGCAGATGTCAGGATAGATGAAATACGAGGCTGTATGGTAGCTCAGGCCGATAGGCTCGTCGGCAGCGACATCTACCTCGATTTTCCAAGCGTTGGAGCTACAGAGACAATAATTATGGCGGCCACTCTTGCTGAGGGCACTACCGTCATATACAACGCTGCGCAAGAACCTGAAATAGTGGATCTTGCGAATTTTTTATCAAAAATGGGTGCAAAGATTAAGGGTGCAGGCACCGATACCATTAAAATAATAGGACAGAAAGAACTTAAAGGAGCAAGGCATAGGGTTATCCCCGATAGGATTGAAGCGGGTACGTACATGATAGCCGCTGCCATCACAAGAGGCGAGGTGTTGGTAGAAAACATGGTGGTAGATCACCTAAGACCTCTCATAGCAAAGCTGATTGAAACAGGCGTAGATGTTAAGATTACCGAAGAAGGAATATATGTCAATGCGGTGGACAAAAAACTTAAACCTACTGATATAAAGACATTGCCGTATCCCGGGTTTCCTACGGATTTACAATCACCGTTTATGGCATATCTTGCAACGGTAGAAGGAGTAAGCACCGTTATAGAGACGGTGTTTGAAAATAGATTCATGCATGCGGATGAATTCAGCAAACTTGGAGCAAGCATAATTACAAACGGCAAGGAAGCAAAAATTGACGGCACATATAGGCTTAAGGGGAGCAGCATTCGTGCTACCGACCTTAGAGCCGGCGCGGCAATGATATTACTCGGATTGGTTGCAACCGGTGAAACATCCGTATATGACATATATCATATAGATAGAGGTTATGACAGTTTTATGAATAAATTAAGAGCGCTTGGGGCAGATATAGAGAGGATAGAGGAGTAGCAATAGCTGATAAGGTTTAAGGAGTTGTTAATGGAAGGCAAGGCATGTATAGAGCATAATGATGCTCAAACTATAAAGAATGAATTTGAAGGGTATAGGATACTTGATTTAGTGAGGATGACGGAAGGGCTCCTCGATTTTTCAAAGATATGTCAGCGAGAAGTGATAATGGCAAATAAGCTCACAAGGTCGCTCATGTCAGGACAGATGATATTGTCTATAATGGGACAATTTAAAAGGGGGAAGTCATCTCTTATCAATACGATGCTTGGAAAGGAATTGCTTCCTGTGGGCATAATACCGATTACATCAGTAGTTACAAGGATCACAAAGGCAAAGAAGGAAGACATCGCATATGTGCACTATGAAGATACTACCAGTAAAACGGTGCCTATTACTGAGCTTAGCGGCTTTATCAGCGAACAGGAAAACCCTGACAACCTGCTTGGGGTTGAATCTGTAGAGATAAAGACATCAGGAAAGCTTTTGGATAAAGGAATAGTGGTAGTGGATACACCGGGTGTGGGATCCATTCATAAGCATAATTCCAAGAGTGCGTACGACTTTATAAAGGAGAGCGACGGCGTGATTTTTGCGCTTTCTGTAGATAGCCCCATAAATGAGATAGAGATAACCTTTTTAAAAAGCGTCAGAGAATTTGCGGGAAGATTTTATTTTGTCGTAAATAAGATCGACGTTATAACGAAGCAGGACCTTGAAAGCTATATTAATTATTGTAGGAAGTTACTTGCCGGCATACTCGAGACTACAGAGGACAGAATAAACATTTTCCCTGTGAGCGCGAAGACGGCGGAAGGCGTTGAAGTTTTAGAAGACTTTATTTTAGAAGACTGCACCAAAAAGCGAGATGAAATTATAGAAATTTCCACGAAAAAGAGGCTTAACGACATAATAGAACACGGTCTTACCTCGAGTAAACTGTATTGGAAGACGACAGGCATGGCAAACGACCCTTTCAATCAACGTTATGAAATTTTAGAGAACATTCTTAAGTTTGAAAGATCTGACAGTGAAAAATTCATAAAGGAAGAGCATACCAAGGCCGAGCTTGCGGGAAAGGTGAATAAAATACGAAAGGCCATGGTAGATGGCATAGAACAATGTTTTACCATTAAATACAACTACGAAACGGGTAATGAAAACGTGGTTGACGGCGATCAAAAGGCGACAGAGCTAGAGATAGATGCATATAAAAAGTCTGTAAACGCTATATTTAAGGATCTTGAGCAGACTCTCAAAATCTTGATAGCTTATAGGCAGGATGATGCCGTAGTTGTGGCCAAGAGGCTTAGAAATATACATATAATCAGGGACAAGCTGCGCCTCATTCAAGAGATTATTACAAGGTAGCCTGCGTTATAGTGGTTGTTAGAGCGATTTTGTTATAGTAAATCCTGCAGTAGAATTGCTTCACTGCGGTTAGTAGCTGCCGGAGCGATTTTTATCATGCTTGAAAGGTTTAAGGGAAATAAAAGTGAAGTGGTCCGGTAATCAGTTAAAGGCAATAGAAGGCAGGGGTAGCGATATCATTGTGTCTGCTGCTGCAGGTTCAGGAAAGACGGCAGTGCTCATACAAAGACTCAAAAGCCTTGTAACGGATGACGGAGTTTCTTTGGATGAGGTGATCGTTGCAACCTTTACAAACGCAGCGGCGGCAGAGCTTAAAGAAAGGCTCGCAGAGGCGCTCACTCAGGAGATAGAGGCTACCCAGGATGATGAGCAAAGGGAGTTTTTGCTCGTTCAAAGAAAAAATATCGAGACAGCCTCAATAGGAACATTTCATTCGTTTGCGATAGATCTTCTGCGTGAATTTCACTATAGAGCAGGAATTTCGAAAAATTTCGGGATACTTTCACAGCAAAGCGATGTGCTCATCACAAGAGAGGCATTGGATACGGTGTTCACCGAGTTTTTTGAGGCAAAGGATGAGTGTTTTCTTGCCTTCCTTGATGCGTATTCGAATGACAAATCCGACGATGACATCAAGAAAAATATAATAGATGTTTATACTAAGCTTCGAGCTTTGCCATATTATGATGCAATACTTGATAGAGAAGTAGAGGTATTTAAAAGGGCTACTCTTGATTTTAACAGTCTTTCATCGCTTCATGAATTCAGAGAGCTTATCAAAAAGATGTTTTCAGATGCAAAAAAGTATTTTGATTTACTTTTAGGTATGTTGGATGATGCGGGTTGTGTAAGCTTAAAGGAAAAGGTTCAGAAGTTATCTCCACATGTTTATGAACCGAATATCGATTTTATGACTGCAGACATCGATGATATAAGGCTATATGCGAAGAAACTTTTGGATGAGTTTCCTACAATGAGAGCAAGTAAGGATGAAAAGGAGTCATATGAAGAAGTAAAGGATGAATGTAGTAAGTTTTCGAATAAATTTAAGGGCATTATCAAAGATGATTTGCTCGGAAGCATTTTAACCGTACCTTTAGAGCGTGAGCCTGAGCTTATGAGGGAAGCTGAGGCACGCCTCATTATGTTTTCGAGAATTATCAAAAATATGGATAGGATCGGCTTTAAATTAAAGCAAAAGCGCAATGCTTACAGCTTTTCAGACCTTGAGCATCTTGCGCTCAAGGTTCTTTGCATGGATGATGTAGCGGCGATATATAGAGACAGGATAAAGCATATCTTTGTGGATGAATATCAGGACAGCAACGAAATGCAGGAAGAGATATTACATAAATTTGCAAAGGACAATCTTTTTCTCGTAGGTGATGTAAAGCAGAGCATATATAGGTTCAGGTTTGCTGAGCCTTCATTGTTTGAGGGAAGGTACGATGCATATTTAGGAGCATCGTCTTTAGGAAGCGTAGTTGATCTTAAGGAAAATTACAGGAGCAAACAGGCTGTGATTGATGCGGTCAACGTATTGTTTAAGAATGTAATTCCAAAGTATGATGAGAGGCATAGGCTCGTAGCAGGAAGGAAAGAACAGGATTTTATAGGCGAAGTAAAGGTTTGCGAGGCTGAATTTGATAAGGAAATTTTAAATGACGAGAAGCTTAAGTCCAATGAAAAGTACAGGTATTATTTAAAGCTGATAGATACCTTGGGAAAGGATTTCTATGAAGGTCTTCTCATAGGTAGTGAAATCAAAGCTGCAGTAGGCAGGGAATATTTTGACGCTAAGGAAGGGGTGCAAAAGAAACTGCAGTTTTCAGATATTGCCGTGCTTTTTAGGAGTATAAAGGGGAGGGGAAAAAAGATAAGGCTCGCCCTTGAATTGCTTGGTATCCCTGTAAATATGCAGGCGAGCGGCGATATCCTCGATTTTAAGGAAGTGAATTTACTGCATTGTATATTGAAGCTCGTAGATAATTTTTACGATGATTTATCTCTCGTAACGGTTCTGTTATCATCGGTTTATGGGATTACTCCTCAAGATATTGCAGAGATTAGGATATGGGGGGATGAAAACGGGTACAGGGGTCAGCCGTTTTATGCCTGCTTTCTGGCGTTTTCTAAAAATTTGTGCAAAGATAGTGTCGCCTGTGAAGGTGATGATACCTGTGAAAATGATGATTCATGTGAGAATGTCGCTACATTAAGGATTATGGACAGGGAGCTTTTGGCAAGAGTCAACTATTTTGTAGATGACATTTTAAGGTTTCGAAGATACGGGTATACTCTTTCTCTTCATATGTTTATTAAGAGGGTATGTGCGGAAAGCGGAATATATGAGTTTGCTAAAGCATTAAAACAGAGTAAAAGCCCCTGTGGTAATCTGGACAGATATATGGATTTTGCGTGTGAATTTGAAAGAGAGAGAGGTATAGCTACGCTTTCTGATTTGCTTATGCATATAGATAATTTGTATACAACCGGGCTTACGATAGAGCAGGGAGAGCAGGAAGGCGAAACCCCGGACGCTGTGAATATCATGACGATTCATAGGAGCAAAGGGCTTGAGTTTCCTATGGTGGTCGTAGCGGGATGTGGTAGCAGTTTTGCAAAGACCAAGGCAGCTTCGTATATAAATTTCGATAAAAATTACGGAATGTTTATGAGGTATGTGAAAGATGATGTTATGTACATTTCACATAGGGAGGTTCTTCATAAATATGGAGAAAGGGATGCGGAATACGACGAAGCCATGAGGATATTCTATGTAGCCTGTACTAGGGCTAAAGATTTTCTAATGTTTTCAGGTGTAACGAATGGAAAGAAGGGAAGCGCTCTTACCTATAACAGTTTTTATGATGTCATCAACGAAACCCTGGTGTGTAATGAAGAGATTCATAAAGAAAAGTGGTTTGAGTATGAAGAATTCGATGTAGCCGGGCTTTTAAATGGTATAGCTAATTCGGAAGATGTAAAGAATACGGGGCAAAAAATTGAAGAGAAAAAATTTTATTTAGATGAGATTCCTGAGGTGAAAAACGAGTTAAAATCCTTGGGCGGTTTGAGCCCTACCAAGGAATTTATAAGCGTTACAGAGTTTTTGAAAATGGCAGATAGAGAAGTTTTAACTAATAATACTATTGTAAAACCGGGCATTGATGAAGATAATGATGTTTTTTCGCATTCTGACGGGAACGGTGATGTTGAGAACGGTAGTGAGGTCAATGGAATAGATCCTGCAAGGATAGGGACGGCGGTGCATAAGCTATTTGAGAGACTTTCATTTGAAGGTATGGTTTCTGCAGGGGAAGCTGAAATGATTGCCTTGATGTCAGATGAAATAAAAAGCATTAAAAATGAGTATTCCTTAAATGATGATGAAATTAGCTACATTAAAGATAAAAAGCTGCCTGAGGTGGCTGCGTTTTTCAAGGATGAATTCATGAGAGATATTATAATAAATGCGAAGTCTATCGAAAAGGAAAAGTCGTTTATTATGAAGGATGATAAAATGCAGGGGCGGATAATTGAAGGGGTTATAGATTGCTTTTTTGAAGGTGCAGATGAAATTATCGTTATAGATTATAAGACCAATGAGATCGGGCGATCTGATAAACGAATACGTGACCTTATGGAATATTACAGGCCTCAGTTAGAGCTTTATAAGCGTGCATGCGAGAGAGGGTATAATAAGCCGGTGTCTGCGTATGTGTATTTTACAAATGTTAAAATATTTTGCGAGGTATAATGATAAATATAAGAGGTTTGTGGGTGTATGAATACGATATATGTTTCGAAAGATGGAAAGAAGAAATACGAGAGCAGTAAGGAGTTTGCCCTGCATTGTATCGATATTTACCGCAGGGAAAATGATATTGAAGCTGAGTACGAATTTTTTTATGAAGATAGCGGTGCACCGGCGCTTAAAGTCAAAACTAATGAGAAACTTCGAGTCGGGATGGAAAAGTTTCATGACTTATTTATATCGATAAGTCATAGCAAGGACTATCTTGTGGCAGCTTTAGGAGATGAAAAGATAGGCGTAGATATTGAAGTTATAAGGGATCTTAAATATATCGGTATTGCGGAAAAGTTTTTCAGCGAGGAAGAAGCTATAGATGTTTCGAAAAATGGTATAAAGCGATTTTTTGAATATTGGGTGCGTTACGAAGCTTCACACAAAAGACAGGGCATAGGAATTTTTTCAGGACATAAGGTGGGTATAGAAGATGCTAAATTGTTAAAAGTAGGCGAAGGTTTTTGTTTAGCTGTTGTCTGCAACGGTGACTGTAAAATTAATTTTATTTAGACGTTGCTTCGCTTTTGTTTATCTTGAGGTATAAGGGGAAGTGTGCTTTCGCAACGCACACTGCGTAAGTTCGAAATTCATGAATGTTTGCTTGACAAAACCTTGAAAGGATAGTATCATGTAACTTACATAAAAGTTTGCGGCTGCAAAATTAATATAAGCCCGTAGACAAGTTGTAAGTTTTATCAGGTAAGAATGGGGAGGAATTAATGAAAAGATACAATTCTATGAGACGCGAAAATTCAGCCGGTGCTCAGCGTAAGGCATTGGCTTGGATGATCAGCATCATGCTGGTAGTAACGGGTATTTTGCCAAGTTTTGCGAGCAATAATAAAGTCACGGGTGCGGGTGATACTAAATCGACGCCTTCCGCTTCGAAAACCGTAAGAGCACCTAAGATGTGCACTGTCAGATTTTCGGCGCTGGGAGCTGATAATGTTCCGGCAGCGGTTAAGGTACCTAAAGGAGAAAAATTAGGTAGTAACTATCCGAAAGAAATTCCAACAAAAAACGGATATAAATTTATAGGTTGGACAGATGGCGTTTTTTCGATGAATGAACCTAATGTAGATGAAAACTATGTAATAAATGAAAACAAAACCTTTTATGCGGTGTGGAGAACGATTATAAGGGTGACATTTGACGCCGGCGGCGGTACCGGAAACATGGAAACTGCGGAAATCGCCAAGGGCAGTGATTATGAACTTCCTGAATGCGGATTTACGCCACCTTCCGGTAAGGAATTTCATAAGTGGTCTGTGTCCTTCGGCGGCAAGGCACCTGTGGAAAAGGCCGCAAGGGAAAAAATAGTGGTCAATGCAGATACGGTCGTGAAGGCACTTTGGAAGGATACGGAATCGGGCTTTAATCTAAATGCCTCGGGTAATGTCAAAGCAAAATTGGAAAATAATAAGGATTTAAATATTGCAGCGAAGGATCCTACAAAGGATGTGAAGATCGATCGCGAAAAATGGAATGATATGGTAAAGGCATTAGGCGGCAAGATCGATAATTCCGGTGATCCCAGCTGGGGTCAATCATCGGTTACTGGAAATATAAAGGTTGATAGCGAAGTATATTTACCGCAAAACAGCAGGCATATGTTCCATGCGTTTAAAGGAAATTTATTGGGAGCCGATAAATTTAATACTTCGGAAGTTACCGATATGAGCGGAATTTTCAATTATGCAAAATCAGTAGATGCGGATGTATCGAAGTGGAATGTGTCAAATGTTACCAAAATGACAGGGATGTTTGACGGCGCAACATCAGCAAAGCCGGATGTATCAAAGTGGAATACATCAAAAGTTACGGATATGGTCAGCATGTTTTTCGGAGCAAAGTCAGCTAACCCTGATGTATCTAAATGGGATGTATCGAATGTAACCAATGTGAGCAATATGTTTTATGGCGCAACATCGGCAAAGCCCGATGTGTCTAAGTGGGGAACGTCAAAAATAACCAAAATGAACTGGATGTTTTACGGTGCGACATCGGCAAACCCCGATGTATCTAAATGGGATACATCCAAGGTAACCGACATGGCAAAAATGTTTTATGGTGCGACATCGGCAAAACCCGATACGTCTAAGTGGGATGTATCGAATGTAACTGATATGTCGGGAATGTTTTACGGCGCGACATCGGCAAATCCGGATGTATCGAAATGGAATACATCCAAAGTGACCAACATGTGGGGTGTGTTTTATGGAGCGAAATCGGCAACCCCTGACGTATCCAAGTGGGATACATCAAAGGTAACTAATATGAACAGCCTGTTTGAAGGTGCAAGTGCAGCGAACCCCGATGCATCTAAATGGAATACGTCTAATGTAACCGACATGAGTTTTGTATTTAAAAATTCCGGTATTAAAAGAATTGATTTTACCAAGTGGAATATAGATAAAGTTGAAGAAAGCGACAAAATGTTTGACGGATGTGCAAATCTGGAATTCGTTAAAACTCCTTCGGGATTAAAAACGGATATAAGCGGAGCAAAAGATGACTTTAGGATAGTAAAATTTAAAAAGGACAGTGCGGCATCTGTAGAAAAGGATAGTCAGAATCTTAACGATAAATATGAAATAAACAAGGACGGAGACAAGGATGCCATCTATCATATTTACAAAAAAAACAAATATGTGGGCGTTACGTTTGATAAAAACGGTGGCGATAAAGAGGCTTGGATGAATCATGAAATAACTGAAAAGGGCAAGTCGATTAAAGATAGCAACGGCAACATGCCTGCAGAAAATCCTACGAAGAAAGATAATAAATTCTTAGGATGGTCAAAGGATAAGACGGCTAGTGCATCTGATTTTAATGAAGATACTGCCGTGAATGAAGATATTACCGTATATGCTCTATGGAAGAAACCTCAGATATCAGACTTCGACCTAAATGATTCGGGTAATGTGAAGGCGAAATTAGACAATAACAGAAACATCAATATTTCAGCAATAGATACTTCAAAGGATATGCAGATAGACCGCAGTAAATGGCAGGAGATGGTGAAGACGTTAGGCGGCGAAGCTGCTGATAATGATATTGATTGGAAAAAGGCGAATGTAAAGGATCTTATCTTCCAAACGGATGGTATAAAATTGCCTGAAAACGGCAGCAAATTTTTCTCTCATTTTCAGGAATATATCAAAGGCTGTGGAAAATTAAACACGGAAGATGTAGTGAATATGTCCTTTATGTTCAGCAATGCAAAGAGCGCAACGCCTGATGTATTACATTGGAATACATCAAAGGTTACAAACATGAAGGAAATGTTCAGCGGCGCAAAGAGTTCGATACCCGATGTGGACGATTGGGATGTTTCAAAAGTAACGGACATGCAGTATATGTTTAAAAATACGAGCATTAGTCGTGTAAGACTGAGTAAATGGAAATTGAATTCGGAAATTTTGAACAATGCGGATAAAAGCATCGGCATGTTTACAGGTTGTGACGAGCTCGAATATTTAAAAACACCTGCAGGGCTAAGAACTACCATTGGCGGTACAAATAAAAATTTTAAAATAGTGAAACTTAAAAAGGGAAGTCCTGTTGAAATAGAGAAGGAAAGCCATAATTTGAAAGATGAATATGAAATAAATAAAGACGGTGATAGTGCGGCTGTTTACCATATTTATGAGAAAAGCAAGTATGTGGGTGTTATTTTTGATAAAAACCACGCTGATACTGAAGCTTGGGTGAACCATGCTATTACGTTTAAGGGATGGTCACTCGGATCCGGAATAGGCAAGTTGCCTGCGGAAAATCCCGCACTTGCAAACGGGGTATTCATGGGTTGGGCAAAGACCGTTGATGCTTCTATGCCTGACTTTGAACTTTTTACAAAAGTAAAAAACGATATGAAGGTATATGCTACGTGGAGAAAAACGGAATTTGATTTGAATGCCTCAGGTAATGTCAAAGCAAGATTAGATGGTGATAAAAATCTAAACATAACGGCGAGCGATACCTCTGCTGACATGAAGATCGATCGCACAAAATGGAAAGAGGTATTGAAGATACTGGGAGGACAGATTGAAGGCATCGATGGCAATAATTTGTCTTGGAGAAAGGCGAACATAAAGGATATTAACTTCCAAACACAAGGCATATACTTGCCGCAAGATTGCAGTTCATTTTTCCGTGAAGTTCAAACAAGTGTTAACGGCTGCGAAAACTTGAATACATCAAATGTGACCGATATGAACAATATGTTTTACGGAGCGAAAAAAGCGAATCCTAATACGTCAAATTGGGATACATCAAAAGTTAGCAATATGAAGGCATTGTTTCAATTTACAGATAAAGCTAACCCGAATGTGACCAGTTGGGATACATCAAAAGTAACAAATGCAAGAGATATGTTTAGATATGCAACGGCTGCAATGCCTGCCGTGTCTAACTGGGATACATCAGAAGTAACTGATATGGGAGGTATGTTCGACAACGCAACATCGGCAAATCCTGATGTGTCGAAATGGAATGTATCAAAAGTAACCAATATGGGAGGTATGTTTGAAGGCGCAACATCAGCAAACCCTAACGTGTCAGAATGGAATGTGTCGAATGCAATTTTTATGATTGAGATGTTTAGAGGCGCAACATCAGCAAGTCCTGATGTATCTAAATGGAATGTATCGAATGTAATCTATATGCGTCAGATGTTTGAAGGCGCAACTTCTGCAAACCCCGACGTGTCAAAATGGAATGTATCAAAAGTAAAGGATATAGAAAGGATGTTTAAAGAAAGTGCTGTTAAAAAGCTAAACTTAAGTAGCTGGAAACTTAATCAGGATCTGTTAAATGACAATGGTAAAATGCAAGATATTTTTAAAGGCTGCGCAAACATAGAATATTTAAAAACTCCTAAGGGGCTAAAAACTGATATAAGCGGTGCAAACGCTGATTTTAAGATAGTAAGGCTGAAAAAAGATAGTGCTCCTTCTATTGAACAGGAAAACCAGAATCTTAACGATAACTATGAAATAAATAAAGATGGAGACAGCAGTGCTATTTATCATATTTATGATAAAAATAAATATGCAGGTGTTATTTTTGATAAGAACGGCGGTGATAAAGAAGCTTGGATGAATCATGAAATAACTGAAAAGGGCAAGTCGATTAAGGAGAGTAACGGCGCTTTACCTACAGAGAATCCTAACAAGAATGATCATAAATTTTTAGGATGGTCTACCGATAAAGATGCGGGTAAGCCTAATTTTGACGAAGAGACTGTTGTAAATAGCGATGTTATCGCATATGCAGTATTGCATAAAGATACTGCTTTCGATTTAAACGCTTCAGGCAATGTAAAGGCTAAAATAGATAACGATGGAAATATGACTATCAGTGCAGAAAATCCAACCGGCGATATTAATATAGATTCCGCAAAGTGGGCAGAAATGGTAAATGCGTTAGGTGGCCAAAATTTTGCGTGGAGCGAATCATTTAAGGGAAATATGATAATCGATAGCAATGTATATTTACCGCAGGATTGCTCATATATGTTCTACAATTTCAAGGGGAAATTGATAGGAGCTGATAAATTTAATACTTCAAAGGTAACCCTGATGACAGCTATGTTCTATCTTGCATCATCTGTAAATCCGGATGTATTAACTTGGGATACATCGAATGTAACGGATATGACCATTATGTTTAAAAATGCAGCGGCAGCAAATCCGGATGTATCTAACTGGAACACATCTAAATTATCCGGAGCGGAGCAAATGTTCGTATACAGCGCAATTAAAAAGGCAGACCTCAGCAAATGGGATGTAAGCGCACTTAATAACTCCGACAGCATGTTCTTCGGATGCGAAGGTTTAGAATATCTTAAAACTCCTAAGGGTTTTAAGACGTCTGTAGAAAAGATCAATAAGGACTTCAAGGTTGTAAAGCTCAAAAAAGGCAGTGAAGCTACGGTAGAGCATGAGTCTAAAAATTTAAATTCAGAGTTTACCATTAATGCCGAAGGCGATAAGGAAGCTGCATATAACATCTATAGCAAGGATACGTATGTAGGCGTGCTGTTTGATAAAAATGATGCAGATACATCGGCATTCAGAAACCATGAGATTACCGAGAAAGGCAAGAGCCTGAAGGATTCTAAGATTGGATTACCTGAAGTAAATCCTGGGAGGGCAGGGCACAAGTTCCTGGGTTGGTCTAAGAGTAAAACCGCTACTGCGCCTGACTTTGATGAAAGTACTGTCGTAGATAGCGATATCACTGCATATGCAGTGTGGAAGAAGGATACTCCTCCGGCACCGACGAAGGTAACAGTGACACTTGACGGCAACGGCGGAGTGCTTGCAGGTGGAGCTTCTGCTACGATAGCTGTAGATAAGGGAAGTACGGTAAAAGAGCAGCTCGAAGCTGCAGTGGCAAATAATATATTTACAAAGGCCGGATACAAACTTATAGGGTTTTCAAAGAGCAAGTTCGCAGCGACAGCGGATTACGACTTAGACAGCCCCGTATACTCAGATACAACGCTATATGCTGTGTATGAAGAAACGCACGAGGTTACAACTGTAACCATAAAGTACACTGAAGTGGGTATGCAAGATGATGAAGTGATAGAAAACGTTCCTCTCGGTAAGGCGATCGGCGATAAACTGGGCGGACACGAAAGAGCGCTTGACGGACATAGCTTCTTGGGATATTCAAAGGTCAAAGGTGCGACTAAACCTGACTTCTTTAAAAACAGCATCGTAACCGATAATTTAGTGCTATACCCTGTATACAAGGAGATAGGAAGCGCTGAAAAGGTAAAGGTAGCCTTTAAGCTTAATGACGGAACGGATGGGAGCCTTAAGACGGTAGAGGTTAACAGGTATGAATCGCTTGGTGATAAAATGCCTACGAGGGATAAGGTGCCTGCTAGAGAAGGCTATATATTTACAGGTTGGGCCAAGAGCAAGGCGGCAAGGTATCCTGATTTCTTCAGAGGTACAGCTGTTAAGGGTGACATGACGGTATATGCTGTCTGGAAGAGCTTATACGCTGAAAAGCTTGGTCAGCCTGAGCTTAAGGTATTAGCTAAGGCGAAGGGGTATGAGCTTACGATAGTGCCGCCGAAAGAAAACCTACATACAGGTTTTGAGATCTTCAGAAGCGATAAGAAGGACTTTAAGCCAAGTAAGGACAACAAGATAGCGACCATAGACAGGAACACCTTGAAGTATTTGGATGATAAGGCTGATAACGGTAAGGCATACTACTATGCGGTAAGAGCTATAGATGCTGATGGAAGTTACAACGGCACGAAGGTGACGTTTATAGGAAAGCTGTCTGAAGCAGTGCTTGCAACGCCGCTTCCTAAGGAGAGAAGTGTTACGGCTACGGTAGCAGGTAAGGGCGCTGTGGATCTAGAGTTTAACAAGACTATAGCAGCGGCTAAATACAAGGTTACGGTAACAGCGCCTTACGATAAGAAGTTTAAGGAGCAGGTGAAAGAGATAGAGGCTGGCAAGCTTGTGGCAGTCAACGGAAACAAGGTTAAGGCAAGTGTAACGGGACTTCCGATGGGTAAATTCCTGGCATTCAAGCTCGAGGCTCTGGAAGCTGATAATACTAAGCTTGTAGAATACGGTAACAGCTTCGCATTTATGCTTGGAGCAGTTGAGAAGCTTACTGCAAAAATGAATAAGAAGAGTCGAGTACTTAACATCAAGTTTAAGGCTATGAAGGGTGTAAGCGGCTATGAAGCTAAGATAATTATAGGCGGTAAGGTTAAGACTATAAAGCTTAAGAAGGGCAAGAAGAAGCTCAATAAGTTTATGGTAGGAAGTATTAAACTGCCGAAGAAGAAAGGCAACTACACGTTCACGATAAGGGCGTTTAAGAAGATAGGAAAGCTTAAGTACTATGGTCAGACTATAACTAAGGTGTTTAAATAGAAGAATATTGGTTTCACTTCTAAATCCTAAGAAAGCTCCCTCGTGGGAGCTTTCCGTGTTTAGTATTAATTAGGAATTATTGTTTTGTATTTGTGGAGTTAAGTAAGTATGTGGAAAGTGCGCACCGCAGCGCATACTGCAGATTGCGTTAATTTGCATGTGTTATAATGAATGGGTGCAAACGACAAATGAGAGTAAAATTTATTTATTGATACTGTAGTATGCGGGGAAGTTATTATGGATGAGGGTGACATTTTTGCAAGAGAAAAGCTCCTGATAGGAAGGGAAAGGTTTAACGAGGCGGTTAAAAAATGCGTACTGATAGCAGGGCTTGGCGGTGTTGGCGGAGCGTGTATGCAAAGTCTTGTAAGAGCAGGGATTCATAATTTCATACTCATAGATGGTGATGTGGTGGAGCCTACCAATATAAATAGACAGATGATTGCAAATCAAAACACGATAGCTATGAGGAAGGTGGATGCTGCAAAGGAGATGATATTTACCATAAATCCAAGTGCAAAAGTGCATGCGGTAGATGCTATAATATCTAAGGATAATATAGGTGAGTTGCTACCTTCTGAAACCATAAAAAATGTGTACTATATAGTAGATGCGATAGACGATATAGAAGCAAAAACGGAACTTGCGTTGATAGCTAAGAAGCGTGGAATAAATATTATCTCTTCAATGGCTACGGGAAAGAGACTCGATCCTGCAAAGCTCACACTTGGTGATGTATATGATGTCAAGGGAGCATTCGCAAAGAAACTTAAAAAAGCATATAGAGAAGCGGGTATAGATTCAGAAGAAGTCATATACAGCACGGAACCACGAATAGCGGATTTTTACGAGAATCCTGAGAATAAGATATCCAGCATAGCTTTTGTGCCGATAGCAGCAGGTAATTTAATGGCGGCTACGGTATTTAAAAAAATGATAAAAATGTAAGCGGATGA
>ERZ772799.42-NODE-42-length-51467-cov-4.345989_pt1 | contig 51467 bp, 50 predicted proteins | sample MGYA00511345_ERZ772799 | MGnify/ENA primary metagenome ERZ772799 (study PRJEB29015, sample SAMEA2738037) | human oral metagenome | biome: human oral; feature: human-associated habitat; material: saliva | place: China | collected 2238 ... | reverse complement strand
CGCATGGCGGGCGCCCCCCTGCTTTTGCCTGGAAGTAGTTTTTACCTGGTTTAGGGCCTGCCAGCTTGCCCAGAGCAGGCGCCATCGTAGCACGAGAGCGCAAGGCAGACTATCAACCGTTAAGACGATATTGGCCAAAGGCGTATTTGGGGAGAAATCACGATGGCCACAATCTCTAACGCAACACTAGCCTTTTATATAAGCGATGCTTTATTTGGGTAGGAGGTAACAAGTATGAATAGTGTGTGGCAAGATATCGCAACAATAATTATGGGCCCTCTCATCATTTATTCATGGTGGGTGCAGACCTACACTGATTCGTGGGTGGCAGACTTATGGAGAGGCATTTTACGCGAGCGTCTGACCAAAAACATGGCGGCAGTAACCTATCCCTGCATGGGCATTGCGTCTACCTTAGCTGGAATCGGCATGCTCTCCGACAGGTTTGGAGCCCCCGAATTCATTATGGTTTCCATCTCGTTCATTGCACTGTTCTTTCTTTTTATTGGCTTCGTATATATTCTGCCGTTTCCGTTACCTCGTCTCATTGATTCGCGTTACCAGTTCATGAAACGTAATGGTCTGCTTGACGACAATGGTGATCCGCTGCCTGATGAAGAGGTGGAACGTATCCTCGCCCAACGTGAAGAAAACGAATAACTTTTGTTGCCCAGCTCCCAGGATTAGAATCTGTTACCTATTCACAACATTGTGATTTCTTAACCTAAGCCACAGGTCGGGGTAATATCTGCCTTAGTATCTGACCCCGACGACAGCTGTAAGCCAATGATTGACCACCAGCGCCCCAGCTCCCACCACAACGCCACCCAGGCCACCTCTCTGCGCGAAAGCAAGCTAAACACGCTTGGTAACACCCAAGCTAGCTTGTATACGCCCTGGGGCTCAGCCTGGCGCGTGTCGCTGGTTACCTTCGCGGTGCTGGGTATCTTTGCCATGGTTGGGGGCATCCTTTTCTACGCCCACCAAGCCTCTGAGCAAAGCCAGCCGGGCGCCGTCGTCGTTACCACCACCCAAACCCAGAGCTCTGAAAACACCCCCAGCCCTACTCCCAGCAGCACGCCACTACCTAGCACTGCGCCGCTGCCCACCAGCAAGCCGCTAGGGACCGCCACACCCACGCCGCTGTCCTCAAGCCCAGAACCCTCCACAGGTTTGAACCTGCCCAACTTGACCACCATCTCCCCCACCGAGGCACCCCCCACCCCCGCCGCAGACAACTCAAGTGCAAACAACTCCAGTTCAGATGTGGTTTTAACGGCCTGGCAATGCTCCAGCTCGCGCAAGCTCGTATTCCGCGCCAGCAACGGCTGGGACCGCAACAGCGCCATCGAAGTTGCCCGCAGCGAAAGCTGCGCCCGCTGGGAGTAGTCCCTGGGCCGCGAGCGCAGGCCCAAGACCGTGAACGCAGGCGCAGGACGCGAACATGAAGGCCCAAGCGCCGCCCGGGGCGCCAAAAAACACGAGTGCCTGGCCGCATAGAATCGCAACCAGGCACTCGCTACGCCGTCGGACTAAACCGCAGGCGGGAAAAAGCTAGCAGAAGCTATCAAGCCACCTCAACCTCAACGCCACTAACGTCAGCGGTAGCCAACTCAACCTTAGGCTCCTTGGTAACCAGCTTGTGGATAGCCCAAATCGCCAAGAACACCGGCAAACCAATGTAGCTAGAAGCAATCTGGAACAGCTGGCCCCTAAACAGAGCCTCATAGTTTTGACCCACCAGCACAATCAGGCACATAGCAAAAGCCAGCATCGGGCCAAACGGGAACAGCGGAGCCTTATAAGGCAGTTTCGCCAAGTCATTGCCCTGCAGCACATAGGCCTTGCGGAAACGCAGGTGGCACCAGGAAATACCCAGCCACACAATGAAGCCTGAAAGACCAGATACGTTAAGCAGCCAAGTGTAGGCAGCGCCCTCACCCACAATAGCGGTCACGAAACCAACCGCACCCACAGCAGCCGTAACCGCCATAGCGTAGATCGGCACGCCGCGCCGGTTAACCCGGGAGAACAGCTTGGGGGCGTGACCATCAAGGGCCATCGAGTGCAGCATACGGGTAGAGGCATACAGGCCAGAGTTACCGGCAGACAAAATCGCAGTCAAAATAACCGCATTCATCACCGCAGCCGCGCCGGCCACACCAGCCCGCTCAAACACCAAGGTGAAAGGCGAGTAAGCCACATCAGTCTCACCGTTACGCAGCAAGTTGGGATCGGTGTAAGGAATCAGGAAACCAATCACCGCAATAGCGCCCACGTAGAACAGCATGATCCGCCAGAACACGCTCTTAATAGCCCGGGGCACATCCCTGCGAGGGTTACGCGACTCGCCCGCAGCCACACCAACCAGCTCAGTACCCTGGAAAGAGAAACCAGCGATCATAAACACTGACACAATCGAGAGCCAGCCGCCGTGGAAGGGGGCCTCACCCTTAGTCCAGTTACTAAAGCCAGGCGAGTTACCGCCCATAATCCCCAGGATCATGGCCACGCCGGCCACCAAAAACACCAGCACGGTAATCACCTTGATAGTGGCAAACCAGAATTCACCCTCACCATAGGCGCGTGCAGAGAGCGCGTTAAGACCAGTTAGCAGCGCCAAGAAAACTGCCGCCCACACCCAGTGGGGCACATCAGGCAGCCAGTAGCTCATCACAATACCGGCTGCTACCAGCTCAGCGGCCACCGTAATGGCCCAGTTAAACCAGTAGTTCCAGCCCATGGCAAAACCAAAGGAGGGGCTAACAAAACGCGTGGCGTAAGTCTGGAAAGAACCAGAAACGGGCATGTGCGCAGTCATTTCACCCAACGACTGCATCAGCAGCAGCACCATTAAACCAATTACCGAATAGGCCACCAGGGCGCCGCCCGGGCCTGCGGTAGAAACGGTTGCGCCGGAGGCCACAAACAGGCCGGTTCCAATTGCGCCACCGATAGCGATCATCTGCATGTGGCGGGCGGACAGGCCACGCTTAAGGTCAGTTCCTGGGTTGTCGTGTTCAGACACCTTAGCGTCACCACCTAGTGATGCGCTCGCGGCAGTTTCAGGCTCCTCCCCTGCTGCAGATAGCTCGGGAGTAGTTAAAGCGGACATGTTCACCTCCGTTAAAGTTACTTAAATTGCCAAAGCGGCAATGGAGGTAAACATAGCAGAGTGACTGCAACTTTATAAACGCTGTCTCATATTTTAATGGTGTGATTACGACGACGGGACGCCTCCGTTTGTCTAGAAGCGCCCCGCTTTGGCTTTATTGCTGGGACTTAATAAGACTTAAGCCCCAACCCACTTAGCCGATGTGGAAATAAGTTTCCACCAAATCTTCAACTAGCACCCGTGCTGTGGCGATATCTTCACGCAAGTTCTCGTCTCCTAGGCCTTCTAGGTAAGCCACCCAGGCGTCGATGAGCTTAGGCGGAAAGACCCCTTCAGCCTCGTAAAGGGCGCGCTGAGCCTGTAGGCGCTGGGCGGATTCGTAGCAGGAGGCAGGCAGTTGCTCTAGGTTTTCGAGCTTAGAAGCGTCCCCTGAGACATATCGCTCATTGGCATATTCAAGCATTCCCGGCTCAGTCAGACCCACTCGCGCAGCCACAACAATTGCCGCTAGCAGCAGGTGGATGGCGGCTGAGCCGTCAGGTGAGCGCATTTCCACGGTTTGCAGGTCATTGGGAACCTGACCAACTGCGGGCTCATTGGGGTTGGCGTCGCGGAACATACGGTCATCAAGGTTGTTCCAGCCCAGCGGCACACGCACCAGCACTGAACGGTTGCGGTCACCCCAGCAGATGGCGGTGGGGGCTTCCTGGTGGGGCACTAGGCGCAGGAAGGAGGTGGGTACGGTATTACCAAAGGCGGTGATGGAGGCGGCCAGGGTGAGGTAGCCACCGATCACCTTGCGGGCTAGCTCAGTTAGGCCGGCGCCCTGGCTAAATAGGTTGTTGCCTTGCGGGTCTACCAGGCGGGTGTGGAAGTGCATGCCTGAGCCGGCTTGGCCGACGGCGATCTTGGGCGAGTATGACACTTCAATGCCGTGGCGGTGGGCTACTTCACGCACTACCCACTTGGCTAGGGTCATTTGGTCGGCGGCGTCGCAGGCATCTACCGGCAGGAATTCGATTTCCTGCTGGATCATTTGGCGTCCGTCGGCAACAAAGTTACCCACCTCGGCGTGGGCGTATTTAACTGCGCAACCCATTTGGGTCAAGTATTTGAGGGCTTCGGTGCGCACGTCGGCGAACTTAGAGAAGGGGGCAGCTTCGTGGTAACCGCGCTGCTCTTCTACCGGGAATAGGGTCTCGACGTCGGAGAACAGGTAGTACTCCAGCTCACCTAGGGCCTGCAGGCGGTTGCCGGTGGCTGCTTCGAGGGCGGTTTGGGCGCGGCGCAGCACATGCTGAGGTGAGCTGACCAGGGGGTTACCGGCGACGTCGTAGAAGTAGCACAAAAAGTCGATGGTGGGCTCAGCGGCGAAGGGGTTCATGAAGGCACTACGTAGCTGGGGCACCACATATAGGTCTGATGAGGTGGCGTCAACAAAGTTAAACAGGGAGGAGCCGTCCACGCGCTCCCCCATGGTTAGGATCCGGTCTAGGTGGGCCACGGACTGGATGGCGAAGTTTAGGACCTTTAGGCGCCCGTCGCCGCCAATGTAGCGCAGTTCTAGGGCGTGAATATCGTTGTCGACGATGTAGCTGATGATGTCCGCTTTGGTGAACTCGGCGGGTAGCTTCCCCAAGGCGCGCACCAACGGGTTGGGGCTCAGGGTGATTTGGTCGTTTGAAAGCATTACAACTCCTCTTCGAGCGCTTAGGCGTTTAGTCCTATTTTTGCAGAAAGTTGGCTACACCGGTAGTCGTTTTTTTCAGGGAGACTTATCCCCATAGCTACCGTTAAGTCACAGGTCATAGCCTAGTCCAAAGGCTTAGTTTTCAGACATCTCTAACGATTAGCGTTTAGACTGGTTGAAAACTCATACCTGGAGGCGATTATGTGGCGCAAGGCTATACACATTCTGGCGGTAACAGCTTTAGTGGTTACCGGCCTAGGTCTGCCCACAGCCGCTTGGCCCACCGCAAGCGCAGCAGACGAACCCTACATAGCTGAAATGTTTGTAGTCCTAAACAACAACAAGATGCAGGACTACATCATGGTGGTTGACCCCAGCAACAACATGACTAAAGCTCAGTGTGAGAGCTTCAAGGGCACCACCAAAGACAAGACGCTTATCACCCAGTTTGAACAAAAAGATAAGGGTGCCACCTGCTCTATTTTGCAGACTTTCACTAGCTATAAGGCCTCTTCGCAGTTTTCGCGGCAAAACGGTAAGACCACTGTCACCGTTGACCCGCAGGCCACTATCAATGTTTCTGCTAAGCCGCTGGGGATCTCCTCAGCTACTTTCAGGGCTCTGATTGTGGGCGTTGAGGGCAAGGTGGTTAGCGCCCCAGGCAACGTCAAGCTTCAATACGAGGTTTTTAACAAGCGTAATTTACACATGGCTTACTGGCGTAACCCCTCTGCTGCGGTGACCATGGAATTTACTTTGACCTCGGATGATGGCACCCAAAAGCAGGATCCTTTCTCTCTGCTGCCTGACAATAAAACTGCTAGCCCGTCGCAGAGCCCTTCAAGCGACCCTTCCGCTAGTGGTTCGCCCACTTCTAATGCGAATCCTTTAGATACTGCTGCCCCTACGCAAACTGCGGCGGCTGCTGGCTCTGAAGATGAGGACGGCTCTAACACCACTGCTCTGTATGCCGCTTTAGGAGTAGGCATTGTGGTGCTGTTGGCGCTGCTGGCGCTGATCGTGATGGTTTTGCGTAAGCCCCGTAAGGGCGCTAAGTCTTCGGGGTCTTATCCCAATAACACCAGTGGGTATGTGCCCACGATGGCTAGCGGTCAGATTAATACTTCCGGCCCGCTTCAGGGCGCTCAGGGGATCCAGGGCACTCAGGGCGCTAGTGCCGCTTCGGCTGCTTATGCCAGCTCGACGGCGTCGGCGGCTTATCCGCAGTCTGCGGCTTCTGCAGCCTCGGCTCCCGCACAGTCCGCGCCCAGCTCTGGCTATCCCCGCAGTGCGGCCTCTTCTAACTATCCGCAGTCTGCAGCGTCGGGCTATGCGCAGTCTGCGGCGTCGGGCTATGCCCCCTCGGCGGCGTCGGCTCCTTACGCCCCCAGCGCACCCCAGGGTTACGGGCAGAGCGCCGCGCCCCAAGGCTATGGGCAACCAGCCGCTCCCCAGGGCTATGGGCAGCAGGCCACGCAAGGCTACGGGCAGGCACCCCAGAGCTACGGCCAGGCACCTCAAAACTATGGCCAGCAGGCCGGGCAGGGCTACAGCCAGAGCACCCCGCAATACTCGGCTCCAAGCGCCGCTCAGTCTCCGAACCCGGGTTACGCACAGTCGGCAGCCTCTGGCTACGCGCAGTCTGCGGCGTCGGGCTATGCCCCTTCGGCGGCGTCGGCCCCTTACGCCCCCAGCGCACCCCAAGGCTACGGGCAGAGCGCCACGCCCCAGGGCTATGGGCAGCCTCAGAACTACGGGCAGAGCGCCGCACCCCAGGGTTACGGCCAGCAGAGCTACGGGCAACCGGCCGCTCCCCAGGGGCAGGGGCAACCGGCCGCGCAAGGCTACAGCCAACCCCAGGGATACAACCAGGGCGCTCCGCAAACCTATGGGCAAAGCGCTGAGCAGTCGGTGTTCCCCAGTTACGCCCAGGAAACAACCCTGGCCCCAACTCACCGCTATCCGCAGGACACCACTGCGGCCACTACCCCGTCCCCTTCACAGGACACGGTTCAGGCGCCTACCGCGCAGCCTTCGCAAGAGACGGTTCAGGCCCCAACTCAGGACTACGACCCTGCCGCTACCCAGATTTATGACGCGGATAGCGAACCAAACCAGCAGCCCTACACTGGCTGGAACAACCAGCCTTATGGCGGCTAATTAGGAGATAGGTATGAATACTGCCGTATGTAAACGCTTTTTCACTCGTTTTGTAGCTGCTGCGCTACTGGCCACGGCTGGCACCCTGGCGCCGTCGGCACTAGCTGCACCTAGCGAGGCGAAAGTGCAAGAGTCGGTGGTATTTACCAAAGCTGGGCAGATTATGTACACGGTTAGCATCGCCGATTACACCCAGACACTAACCAGCCAAAGCTGCGCTGACACGCTAGAAAGTGCCATGCCGAAGACTGAGGCAGGAATTACCCCAGTTTTTAAACAAAACGAGGGTTATAACTACTGCTCGGGCACGGTTACCTACAGTGCGCAGGCGGGGCATGAGTTTTATTCGCTCAACGGTGACAAGCTAACCGGCCATAACCGCGTTGACGCGCTGCTTGTTGCCCTAAAACCGCTTAAGGTTAGCTCCATTAACAGCAATGTCAGCGTGCATGATGCCACGGTTACTTCAGCTAGCGACGGCGTCAAAGTGAACCAGTCTGGTGGCGAGGGTAAGGGCTACTTCATGCAGTGGCGCAATTCCACTCACCAAAACACCTTTACCGCGACCGTAAGCAGCCCAAGCTCTACTAGCACTTCAGGCGGTTCAAGCTGGTTGGCTGGCGGTTCTCAGGGAGGTTCTGGTAGCGCTGACGGTTCTGGCTCGCAAAGCGCAGCTCCCGACGGCGCTAAGCCCACTGCCGGCGCCACTAGCCCAGCCCCCACGCCGGGAGCCAGTGGCTCAGCCACCGGTTCTGCCAGTGCCACCAGCTCTGCCAAGGCTACTGACTACCGCGCGACTATAGCTGGCGCCGATAAATCTCAGGCGGCCGCCGCCAAGCAGGGTAATAGCGGGATAGTTACCGCCCTATGGGTGGTTGGCGCCCTGGTGGTAGCCAGTGCCGCTGGCCTGGGCTTTTTGCTGCTAAAGCGCCGCAAGCAGGAAGCTGTGGGCGGTGACGCGAGCGAGGCCTAAAACACCGACGCCGCCGACTAAGTTGACCGGCACTGCCTACTGAGTTTCAAGGAGGAAAAATGCACCACATCGCTGCACGCTTCAAGCATGCTGGCGTGTTTGTGGCATTAACCGCGCCATTCTTGACTCTTAGTGTGGCCTCGCCGGCTATGGCTGCTACTCCTTTAGCCGTCAGTCCCCTGACGGCTACCTCTGGGACTGCTCTCCTGAGCGCTGTCCCTCTAGCCGCCGATTCTGCTAGCGACGACAATATTTGGCTCACTATCGCCATTGTTGCGGTTGGCGTGGCCCTTATGTCTTGTATTGCGTTGGCGTTGACTATGGCAAAGGCGCGTCGCAATCGTGCCAAGCCGGCCCAGCCTTTGGGGGCGCCTGTTTTCCAGCAGATGCCCTCTGCGCCGTCGGCCCCCGTGCTTGGTTACCGCCCCTACATTGCCCCGACGCCGTCACTGGCACCTACGGCCCCAGCTGGCCTTCCGCTCACTGCCCAGCCGGTTAACGAGGTTTATCCGCAGCGTTATGGGGTGCCCAGCCAGCCTGATTCGGGAGATTTAGCCACGCTTTCGCAGCCTAATCAAAATGCCCCGCTGGCCCATGAACTAGCCACCCCGGAAGGTAACCAGACTCGACTAGTTTCTACCGACGGCGTCGCCCACGCTTACCCCGCAGAAGAGCCAGCCTGGCAAATGCCGCCTGCAGGCTCCAGCGATTAAAGGAGCAAGCATTGAAACGCGCACTAGCAATCTTATTGACCTTTATTACCTTGGCGGCTGGAGCCCTCTTTGCTCCTGCCGCTACGGCTGACGGAAATTTTAAGACTGAACTCTGGTTCACACTTAACTCCGACGGCAGCATTAAAGAATTAGTTAATGTCTCCAGCAACGATAACACCATTAACGCCGATAACTGCAAAGGCACTGAAACAGATATCGTAAGGTTTACTCGTATAGGCAAAGAAAATAGATGCATCTTCATTAAATATTACAAAAAAGGTGAACCTGCCCCTAACTGGTCAGTATCCTCAGAAGGTAACAGTATCAATTTTAGGTTTTTTAACGAATTCTATTATTCACTAGACAAAATCACAAATACCTTAAACATTGATCGCTCTGATTTAAATGTCAGTTTTACCATAGTGCAGCTTCCTGCAGATACAACCATTACCTCTCAAACCTTGTCACCAAGAATAGATAAGGGAGATAGCAGGTACAGCTACTACACCTGGTTTAACGATGAGGCTACTAGCGAGGATATAGAACTGACAGGCAGTTTTTCATACTCACCTTACGACCCTACTGGCAGGCCCACTACCTCCACTCCTAGCCCCGCCCGCAAACCTAGTCACACATCTGCGCCTTTCAGCACGGCTAGCCCTAAACCTAGCCGTGGCAATACCAGCACGCCAGCTACCGCTAGCCCAACTACTGACAGCTCCGCCGCTAAACCTGCGACAGGCACCAACAAGTCTGTAGCTACATCAATATCTAACTCTCGCAATTTTAATGGCTTACTTAATGAGTTTTTAATAATTGCTACCATAGCCTCTATTGCTATAATCGCAGGGACCTTCTTATTAGCCCGGATAAGTAAGAACTCCACTTCTGCATATACGCCACTTTCTGCTGTTACACTTTATGATGGTCAAGGTAGCTTTAGTGCGCAACCACAGACCTATCAGAGCCATTCAAACCAATTGCAAAGCTATACAGACAATCAGACTTCTACACAGCCGAACCCTTCAAAGGCGCAAGCCCGAGCCAATCAGCCACCCTGGCAAGGACAGCCAGACTGACTTGAATTCCACCCACAAGCTTTAGCAATTACTTGTTTAAGGAGAGAGCAATGAAACGTCTACTTGCCATAGCACTAGCTTTTCTCACGCTAGTGGCAGGGGCACTGTTAGCCCCGGCAGCCACCGCCACCGAAAAAGTTGATGTTAAACTACTATTTGCACTCAACGCTGACGGCAGCAACGATGAATTAGCCGCAGTTTACGGAAGTGAGAACACTGTCAATTCCTCAAATTGCAAAGACACTAAAGATTATATCTCAAAATTTACCCAAAAGGACGGTAAAAATCAGTGCATTTTCGCTAAACATCACGAAAAAGATAGCTACGGCAGCAATTGGCTAGCTTACCAAAGTGGAGACACCCTTAAGTTTAGCTTCTTAAACCTTACCGCTTTTATTCGCAGCGATATTTCAGAAGCTTTCGGTATCTACTATAGCGACCTAAACGTTATTTCTAGCGGGGCGGCAGTACCCCTGAACGCAACCGTTACCGATCAGAGCCTGTCGCCAACTGTAGATAAGAGTGACAAATTTGTTTACTACACTTGGGAAGGCTCTGATGCCACTAACTCAAGCGCAAGCTTAAAAGGTACTTTGCCGCTTTCTGGCGCCACCAGCAGCCCGACTAGCGATCCTACTAGCAGCCCGACTAGCAGTTCCACCAATACACCTGCCCCGGTTTTCACTGCTACTCCTTCAGATACCCCCAGCGCTACCGCTACCGCATTAGCCGCAAAACACAACTCTAACGACTCCAATACCACGCTATATGTAGTGCTAGGCATTGCAGCTGCAGCTGCTTTAATTGGTGTTGTAGTTACTGTTGTACTGGTAAAGAAGCGTAAGAGCTCTGCCCCTGCCCCCGGGTTCTACCCACCAGTTTCTCCGACTATGCCTTATAACGGTCCTTACCCCGGTCCACAGGCTCAGCAAGGCTATCGGGGACCACAGCAGCCACAGGGTTACCCAGGCGCCCAACAACAGGGCTATCCCGGCCCACAGCAGCCTCAAGCGAATCAGCCGCGACCGGGACAGCCACCTTATGGCGCTAACCCAAACTACCCGCAAAACCGTAACTGACCCTTGCCAGGGCTAAAGTGTTGGCCAGCCATTTTAATGGCTGGCCAACACCCCTAGTATTTGCAACACATTCAAGGAGGAAGGCGTGAAACACGCACTAGCAACAGTGCTAGCTTTTATCACATTGGCTGCTGCAGCTCTCGCTACCCCTGCCGCCATGGCTGCCACACCTACTAGCAGTATCGAAACCACACTAATGTTCGTACTTGAAGCTGACGGCAGCACAGATCAGGGCGTTATTATCTCCAGCAGCGACGAAACCATAAATAAATCTAACTGCAAAGCTTTCGGAGATTTCGAAGCAGAATTTAAACAAAAAGACGGCAAAAATAGATGCCTACTTTCAACACACCGCACCATCGACGAATTATCCAGCTCATGGATAAAGAATGTCGAAGGCAATGAAATTAAGTTTTCATTTACAGGGATTTCATTTGATTTCGTCTACAAAGTAGCGACTCGTTTCGGATTCGACACAAATGCGCTTAACATAACCCAAAGCGTTGCGGCAATTCCTTTAAATGCCACCGTCACTATTGAAAGGTTGCAACCCAAAGTAACTAAAGGTAGTAATTATGTCTACTACACATGGGAGGGAGATACTACTGAGACCATGGGAGCGGGGTTAGTGGGAACTATCCCAATCTCCAATCCCACTGCCACACCAGATGCTAGTTATGCCAAGGAACCTGCTCATACAGACAACCCCAGCGACAACTTTTCATCTAACGCAGCCTCCCCTACTGTTCTAGCCACAAAGCAGAATTCTAATAACTCTAACACTACCCTTTATGTTGTGTTAGCGGTTGTATCGGTAGTTGCTTTGGCCGGCATTGCACTAACTGTACTACTAGTGCAAAAACGTAAAAAACCAACTTTCCCACCACATCAGCCTAGTTTTCCCACCAACCCTTATAACTCACGACCTTATTCATCATTGCCACCACAATTAGAACAGATCTATCCGCCTATGCAACCTCACCAAAATCAGCCAGGGCAGCCTAATCAGCATCCCGATACTACCAAGCCAACTACCTAACCAGAGTTAAAAGTTCTGAAAGTTTTTCTTCAGGACAATAGACTAAAGTTACAGATCAACCACAGCCCTGCAACGATTAATAAGGAGAAGGCAATGAAACACATACTAGCAATCACACTAGCCTTCATGACATTAGCTACAGCAGCCATACCCATCCCAGCCGCAGTAGCTGATGAAAAGATTGACACAACATTAATGTTTGTACTTAACCAAGATGGAAGCAGCGATGATTTTATAATCGTCTATAGCAACGACGGTACAGTCAACACTTCCAACTGCAAGGACGGCAAACGCCATACCGCACGATTTAGTCAAGTAGAAGGCAGGAACAAATGCATCTTCGCTAGGCATAACGGGAAAAACGACCTTACTAGCACTTGGCATAAGCAACAAGGAGAAAACGACATTAACTTCACTTTCTCAAACACGCCCAACTACTCACTAGAACTTGCAAAAAAAGCATTAGACATAAACTACACCACAACACTAAAAATAAATAATCTCGTAGTGGTAGCGCCAGCAAATGCAAATATTTCCGAGCAGACTTTATTACCAGAGGTAGAGAAAAGCAGTAAACATATTTACTACACTTGGAGGGCGAGCGCAGCTAGCAACCCAGATGCTGGCCTAAAAGGAAAAATGCCATTTCCTAACTCATCTATTAAGCCCACTAGTGAACCCACTAACACAACTACTCCAACAGCTACTGATGATGACTCTCTGCATACCGTTTCCGCTACCTCACTGAGCAAGGATAATGGCTCTAATATCGAGTTTTACATCGCATTAGCTATTGTCTGCACATCAGCTTTAATTGGAATTGCGACCATAGTTTTAATTGCGAAAAAGCGTGAAAAATCTCTACACATTTACTATAGTAAATCCTTGCCCGTAACCTCTAACAAGAGCCCACAGCAGTCTATACAACAGACTTATCCAAGCAACCAATCACAACTAAGTCACTAGCAATAGATTAAAGGAGGAAGCCGTGAAACACGCACTAGCAACAGCACTAGCTTTTATCACATTGGCTGCCGCAGCTCTTGCTACCCCTGCCGCCACAGCTTCCGGGAACATTGAAACCACATTAATGTTCATCCTCAACTACGATGGCAGTAGCGAGGAAATAACTGCCGTATACAGTAAAGATAACACTATAAACTCTTCCAACTGTAAAAACACCAAAACATACACTGCGGAATTTAATCAGTCAGATGGTAAAAACGAATGCGTTTTCCGTAAACACTATGATAGAGATGAGAATGGCCCCGCCTGGTCTACACACCGTGTAGATGACAAGCTTGAATTTAACTTCATGAGCCTTTCAGTTTCTATGCGAATCGAAGTTGCAGATGCTCTGGGGCTGAAGAAAACTAATGACCTGAATGTGGTTTATACGGTGGCTGCGCTGCCCTTAAATGCCACTGTCACCAGAGAAACACTATCCCCAAAGGTAGCCAAGGGCAGCAAAAACATCTACTACACCTGGAACGGTAACACAGCTGTTGATTCAACTGCAGAACTGAAAGGAACCATACCGTTTTCTAGCACTACCATCACTCCATCTATCGCCCCAGCCCCGGGAGACACCGGGGTCAGCAACGATAAGCCATCTGGCAATAACACTACTGTGCTAGCTGTCAGCCACAAGTCCAGCGATTCCAATACTGCGCTTTACGTGGTACTAGGTGTCGTTTCTGTAGTAGCCCTAACCAGCGTCGTAACCACCGTTTTACTAGTGCAGAAACGTAAAGAACCAACTCCTACTGTCTACTTTGCAGCCTCCACCAGGGTTTATAACGGCCAACCCCATTCCGGCCCGCAGCCACAGCAAGCTAGCCACCCAATCCCGCAAACATCAGAGCCACAACCTCACCCAAGTTCACAGTCTTCCATGCAGCACAACCAGGGTGGCCAATAACCAGGCCAATTGAAATCATTAAGGAGGAAACCGTGAAACGCGTACTAGTAACCTCACTAGCCATTCTCACGCTAACGGTTGCCGCACTATTTGCCCCCATCTCTGTAGCTGCCGCAACCATTGAGACCTCGCTGATGTTTGTACTTCAAAGCAATGGCGACACCTATGAAGGCCTGATTGTTTCTAGCAGCGACAACACCATAAATCAGTCAAACTGCAAAGACACTGATAATTACGAAACCAACTTTCGCCAAAAAGATGGTAACAACCAGTGTCTTTTTACCAAAAAATATAGCAAAGATCAAAGCGGCAAATCCTGGATAAAGAAGACTTCTGGCAGTAACCTTGAGTTTGACTTTACTCCTGTAACTTATTCGATGAGAGACACTATCGCAAAATCACTAAGCATCGTTAACACAACAGATTTAAACGTAGTCAGAATTGTAGTTACACTTCCATTAACCGCAACCGTCACCAATACGCAAACCACATCTCCCACCATAACTAAAGGCGATCAATATGTTTACTACACTTGGAACACAGACAAGGATCGCATTGATATACGCCTAATAGGAACTATGCCCCTGTCTAACTCCACTAGTAACCCCCGCAGCAGTAGCAGCTCCAGTCCTACCACTTCCCAGAGCCCTGGAGTAACTATCACCCCCACCCCACTAGCCGTAAAACACAAGGACTCCAATACCACGCTTTATATTGCACTAGGTATCACTGCTGCAGTGGCTACAGCAGGCATTGTAATTACGATTTTATTGACACAAAAACGCAGGCAACTCACAGATAAGTACACCTCTTCGACACCTTCAAGTCCTTATAACAGTCAGGGCCACACAGGCAACCAGCTCCAACAGAGCTACCCAACTCTCCAGAACCGGCACCCCTAGGGAACCTGACTACCAGCCTGATACGGTTAAGACAGCTCCCCCTAAGCGACACACTCAAGGAGAAGCAGTGAAACGTGCACTAACAACCACACTAGCTTTTATCACATTAATGGCTGGAGCTATATGCGCGCCTAGTGCTGTCGCCGCAGGTAACATTACTGCCAAACTTATCTATATTCTTGAAAAAGACGGCACTGCCTACGAAGCAATATCTCTTAGTAGCACCGATGGCACTATTAATGACTCCAATTGCGACGATATTGATGATTACACTGCTGATTTCAGCCAATCAGGCAGCAAAAGTGAATGCATGTTCTATCAGTACTATGATGAGAATGAATACCTTGCAGCCCTGTTAAGAACCCCCAATGGTTCAAAAAATAATATCAATTTTATGTTTATACCAAACTCGGTTGCCATGCGTGTTAAAATCGCAGCTGGCCTTGAGATAAATGTCAATGATCTTAACGTTACTAAGACTGTGCTAGCTATCCCACTAAGGGCAAAAGTCACCACTAAAACACTTTCCCCGGTGGAAAGCAAAGATAATAAATATGCTTACTACACTTGGAACGGGAGCACTACTGAAACCGGCGCGGCTAGCGTAACAGGAACTATGGAACTGGCTGCCTCAGCAGATGGTGCCCCTACGATCAACTCTGGCGTAAGCCCACAAAGCACCCCATCTGCTACCGCCGAAATCACCACTGGCCTGACCAAGCGCTCTGGCAAGGCTTCGTCATCTCCCCCAGTTTCAGCTGTTCCTACCGCACTAAGTGTTAAGAAAAGCTCTAAGCAAACCGACAACAGTCTCTTGCTTGCAATAATTGTTGGCGGTCTAGTTGCCACGATTGGGATCATGGCAACTGTTCTGCTTTCCAAGAAACGCAAAAAGCCAGCTAAACCTCAATTTTCTTCCCCTCGTGGACCTAATACTCCACACCCTTATCCCAGCTCACCCCATAACGGGCAAGCTCCTACAAGTCGAGAGCGGCCGCCATACAGCAGTGGCCCTAATTATCCAGGCAGCTAAATATCGGTACCTAGGCAACAAAATAGTCACTACCAGGGAAGGAAATAACATGCGTCGTAAATTGACAGCTTTAATGGCGCTTTTAATGCTGGCAGGCGCCGGTATGATCGCACCTACCGCTACCGCACAGGAATACGAGGGATCATATGTAACCCAGCTTTCTAGCGACGGCACAATCACGGAATTCATTGCCGTTATGGGAGTAACTGAAGAAAGCTGCCAATCCACGAAATACAAGCCTGTTTATGACGCTAAACGTAACGCTTGTTTGCTTGGACTGTCTTTTAAAGGCGAGCGGATCACCAAAGCTTTTACACTTAAGCTTACCTCAAATGGCGGCACCAGCTATTCCTTTGAGTTCAGCACTCTTTCTGTCAGCGACTACGAGGCACTTGCCAGCGATGTGTATCGAGGCGATACCATCAAGATCACCAAGATCACTTTATCTCTACCTGTAGGTAGTGTTATCACCAACGGTAAAGGTAATGCCACAAAATTAGACAACACCGATACTGACGCCTATCGCTGGACCGAATACAGTCCGTTAATGTCAGTAACGGGCACCACCACCCTTGATGCTTCTGTGGCAAGCTACTTAGCGGCTGGTACTTCCTCACCCACGCCTACTCCCAGCGCAACAACAGAATCTTCAACCCCCACCCCTGCTACTTCAGCTGCGCCAACTCAGAGCACTAGCGCTGCAGCTTCGGCTAAGGATTCAGGTTCCAACACCGGCTTGTATGTAGGTATCACCATTGCGGCAGTAGTAATTGCAGCGATCGCAATTGCCGCCGTCGTAATTATTAACAAGAAAAAGCAAGCCGCCACTGCTAACTACGGCCCCTACCCTGGCGTAGTCGCTCCGGGCGTGAGTACCCCAATGGTTCCCAGCATGCCAGGCACCGCTGCTCCTGGAGCATTTAACCCTCCCGCATACCCGGGCGCCAACCAAGCTACTGGTAGCCAGTACCAGAATGGAACTGGGACACCTCAGCCACCGTATCAGCCTGGCCAAGGCCAGCCGCCTTACGGATCAGGTCCAAACTATCCACAGGCATAAAAAGTTAGGCGCCTTGTGCGCTATGCTCTAAAACAATCAACCACCCAAGGAAGGGACATTATGCGTCACAAACTGACAGCATTAATGGCACTCTTAACGCTGGCCGTCGCAGGCGCGATTGCACCCACTGCAGACGCAGATGAATTGTCCGCTACGTATGGAGCAACTTTAGACTCAGATGGCACATTCTCAGAATTTGTCGTCGTCAAAAATGTTAGCGCCGACACCTGTAAACCCATTGAAACCTTTAAGCCAACATATGACGAAAAAACAAAGAATTGCATTATTGGATACACAAAACGCCCCAAAGATGTAACTAAATGGGAATCATTAAAGCTAACCGCCCTTGGTAACAATAAGTATTTTTTCAAATTTCAACCTGGCTATTTCCAAGCAATAAAGCTTAGTGTTCAGAAGCTATATTCCAATTACTCCTTAAACTTCACGACTATCAACTTGATCATACCTAAGGGAACCACTTTCTTATCAGGACTAGAGCAGGCAACTCATGTCGATAATGATAACGTTTGGTATAAATGGAATGCAGATAATCCCTATATTTATGTCAAAGGGACCACTATCTTAGATGCTTCGGTAGCGCAATACATACCTAAAGGAAACAACCCCTATACCGGCGAGACGTCCAAGCCTTTCCCATCAACCGAATCATCAGACTCTACAGCAAACAGCAAGTCACCAACCCCTGCAGCAACTACCAACGCGATAGCACTCGACGCTAAATCTAAACCTAACACCAGCCTATATATCGCCACGGCTATTTCCGTATCGATAATCGCGGCAGCAACAATTATTGCCATTGCACTAATGAATAAGAAAAGGCAGGTAGTTGTACAACACTTCCTTAACTCACATCCGAGACCTTTCCTGCCTGCGGAGCTTGACTCACCCTCTGCTGCCTACCTGGATTCCCACCAGCCTCACGCCATGCCACAAGGTGCGCGCGCCAACCAATCTTTGTCAGCTTCTTCTCCTATGAGGAATCAGACACCCTCAGCCACTTCCGGGCTGGGCTATCAAACACTATCAGCCCCAAGCAGTCCTAGAGCATCGACTCCCTCAGAATCCCGTCAGCAGCAACCGTATCAGCCCGGCCAGGGCCAGCCGCCTTACGGATCAGACCCAAACTATCCACAGGCGTAAAAAGTTAGGCGCCCCATGCGCTATGCTCTAAATAATCAATCATCCGAGGAGGGAACATTATGCGTCGCAAACTGACAGCATTAATGGCACTCTTAACACTGGCCGTCACAGGCGCGATTGCACCCACTGCCGCCGCAGAAGAGCTGGAGGCAGAGTATATAGCCGGCATGAAATCAGACGGCACATTCCTAGAGGGAATCTCTGTTTCAGGCGCCACCGCTGAGGATTGTAAGTCTTCAACATATCAGCCACTTTATGATGAAAGCGACGGTACTTGCACGGTTGGTTATCAATATAAGCCAGAAAAACTTTATGGGGCGCTATCGATTCAATTAACTCCGCTGGGAGATAACAAGTACTCCTTTAGGTTCACTGCCCTGTCTTTTTCCTCACTCAAGTCAGAAGCTGAAAGTCTGTTTTCTGGCCGCACACTAAACTTCACAAGCATCAGCATTGCCATGCCTAAAGGTACTACCTTCTCATCCGGGGTAGAAAAGGCAACAAACGATAGTAATGATAAATACGATATTTATAGGTGGGATGATGTAAGCACCTCTATTTATGTCAAGGGGACCACTACCTTAGATGCTTCTGCAGCACAATACATCACGGGGAATAGTGATCCTTCTGAAAGCGAATCACCCACTCCCACACCCACCACTGAGTCAGCCACCCCCAGCGCCACCAGCGAATCGGCTACTCCTAGTGCCACTGCTAACGCATTAGCTAGCAACAAATCAGATTCCAACACTGCCTTGTACATTGGGATCGGCGTTGCTGTAGTGGTACTCGCAGCCAGCGCAATCACTGCAATTGTGCTTGTAAACAAGAAAAAGCAGCCTACTGGCCCCACTTATCCCGGCCCTTACCCGGGGGCTTACCCAGGTGGTCCTGGCGCAGGCTTTGGTTCAACCAGCCCGGGCGCTCCCAGCACTGGCCCAGGCCCTCGGGGCGCAGGTTTTGGCGCACCCCAGGGCGGTTATCCAGGTGGTTACAGGCCCCAGCCCTACTCGGGCCAGCAGCAGCCTTACCAGCCGCCGTCGGCCCCCTCAGCGCCAAGCAACCAGGCCCCTTACAACCCCGGAAACCAGCCGCCGTCGGCTCCTTACGGGCCTGGTAACGGGACCGGCGCAAACCACTAAGGGGAGTTATCCCCCAAGAAAACTCAAGATATTTTTAGCCCTACGACACTAGGATAGAGCTGGGCCCGATCTATATAGAGATCTATAAGACCAGGCCCAGCTTTACTAGCCGCACCTGCGGCATACAGAAGAGGACACACAGATGCGCGCAAGATTGTCAGCATTAACAGGAGTATTGGCACTCATACTTGCCTGCTTACTTGCCCCTGCAGCAACTGCGGCAGACAGTTATGAGGGCTATGCCATCACCATAATGGACAAGAAGGGAAGCATCAACCAGGGCATAATGGTCTACGATGAGACTGGGTCATTGAGTAAATCTGATTGCCAGGCTAGCGGCGACTACCAAGCATACTTTTCGCCCAAATCCTCAGGCTCTACGTGCTTAATTTACAAGACCTACAGTTCTACTTCGCGGCCTCTAGGGGTCACTGTCACCAATAAGACTTCCAGCTCTTACGACTTTAAGTTTAAGGGCTATTCATACGCTCTTAAAAGCATCGTAGAAGGCAAAAGTGGCTTGGATATCAAGCTAGTAGGAACCATGCTCGCGGTCCCCAAGGGCTCGAACGTTACGGCTGATGGAGCTCAAACAGCAGGCACCGCTAGCAGTGATGTCTACGGCTGGGATACAAGCACTTATACTCCTGAAGCTTCAGGTACCGTCAACTTCAACGGTTCTAGTGGCGGTGGCTCCAACGGTGGCGGTGGCTCCAGTAGCGATGGCGACCTTGGTATCGGCGATCTGAATGGCAACTCCGGCGGCTCTGGCGGTTCTAAGAACTCCACCACTTCCCCCGCCCCCAGCGACTCGCCTACCAGCGATCAGAAGGGTGCCACCCCTGCGCCTAGCGCCACCTCAACTGCGCAGACCTCCAGCAGCTCTAGCTCCAGCTCTGACGACGACGACAACACCACGCTTTACATCGTTGCTGCTGTTGTGGCCGTGATTGCGGTTATCGGCGTAATCGCCACTGTGTTGGTGGTCAAGAAGAACGGCAAGAAGAACGATCAAGCTAACTTCGGCCCCTACCCGGGTGCTCCCGGCACCGGCTTTGGCCCCAATGGTCCTGGTGGATTTGGTGGTCCGGCTGGCCCCAGTGGCCCTGCTGGCCCCGGCTATGGTCCCAATAACTTTGGTGGTCCTGCTGGCCCCGGCGCCCCCGCTGGTGGTATGGGTACTGGTGGCCCCAACTACGGCGGCCCCAACGGCCCTGTAGGCGGACCCATTGGTCCGGTAAGTGGCCCCAACTATGGCGCCCCTAACGGTCCTGCTGGCGGCCCTAACTATGGTGGCCCTAACGCTCCGGCCGGCAGCTCTGCTCCGGTAGCTCCTAGCGCTCCCGCAGCCCCTAGCTACCCGCAAGGCGGTTACCAGGGTGGCCCCGGTGCTGCTCAGGGTGGCCCCACCCAAAACGGCGCTGCCCAGGGCGGCTATCAGTCCCCGAGCCCGTCAGCTCCGTCAGCGGGATACGCGGCAGCTCCCTCAGCTCAGTCCGCTGCGGCCGGCCGCCCCTTTGCTGGCCAGCCCGCAACCCCCGCCCAGCCGCTTCCTTCCAGCTCAGCTGCCGACGACGTCGTCCTGCCCCCGCAGGTAACCCCCGCTCAGCCGCAGGATTACGACGCCGCGCCGGCAGCTGGTGGCGACGCTGAGGACTACTACCCCACTATCCGCCTGGGACAAGACGAGGGCCTGGCTCCCACTCGCCAGTACCCGAGTTTCAACCAGAACAACTAAAACCAGGATTCACAGTGAATATGAATGCGCGCGCAGCTGCAGCTAAAAGCCGCAAGCCGCTACGTAAACGCACGCTGCTAGCACTGTCTGTAGCTGCGGCCGCATGCCTGTGCGTTCCAAGCGCAGACGCAGCTGCCGCACATACTTTCACTGATGCCCCAAGTGTCGCAGTCAGCTCAACCCAGTTAGTCTCTAACCAGCTAGCCGCTAACAGGTTGAGCGAGACTGGGCTATCTACCGGGGAAGCTGGGCTCTCTACTGGGGTAGGCGAACGCGTCGATAATTCAACCGGGCGTTCCAACATTCAGGCCCGTCGTGGCGGCGGCAGGGGCCGAGGCAGCAGAAGTCGCTCTTCTCGCAGGCGTTCAAGCTATCGTTCAGGCTATCGCACGCGTTACCACTACTACCATCACCACCACGGATCCCGAAGCTCAAACTCGACCATGACTGATCGCACAGCCATGATCATGTTTGCATTATTGGCAGTGGTACTCATTTTCGTCTTTGTATTTATCTGGCGCGCTCGCCAAAACGCCTATGCACAGGACCAATACGCTCCTTACGGCAACGGACCGGGTGGCTATGACCCTAATGGCTATTCGCCTGATGGCGGCTATAACGCGGGTGGATATTCTGCAGGAGGTTACTCTCCCGGAGGCTACTCGGCGGGAGGGTATTCGGCGGGAGGCTACTCTGACGGAAATTACTCTGCAGGTAGCTACGGCCAGACTGGTTACGGACAAACCGGTTACGATCAGGGCGGATACGGTGCTGGTAGCTATGGGCAGGGCAGCTATGGTGGCGGTAACTATGGCACCAGTAACTACGACGCCGGCAGTTACGATGGTCAAAACGGTTACGCCTCTAGTGGCTACGACCAGAGTGGTTACAGTCAAGGTAACTACGGCCAAGATGGCTATAACGCGGGTAGTTACAATGAAAACGGCTACTCACAAAACGGTTACGGCCAAAACAATAACTACAACCAGAATAATGGTTGGCAAAACTATGATCCCAAGGATTATGGTTGGAACACTAAGTAAAGTGTTCTAGCAGGGCTGGCGGAGTATTTGAGACTTAATACCCGCCAGCCCTGCGCCGTTAATAAAATATACTGCACTCACAGTTGTTTGCAGTAACTCAATGAGGATGAGCAATGATGCGTCGTATACTCAATGCGCTAATGGCACTTAGCTTATTAGGCATATGTGCAGTTTTTATGCCAGCCGTATCTGCAGCAGATACGGAGCTAACCGTCGCCTACGTTTACAAGCTGTTCCCTGACGGTTACACCCTAGAAGGTGTGCAGGTGATCGGCTCTGGTGTAACCAAAGAAAACTGCACTAAAACTAACACTGCAAGTCTTTTCCAAGTTGAGTATGGCCAGGAGCAAGACCAGACTTTCTGCACCATCACCCGGGAAATTTTGCCCAGCGACTCGCAAGCAATTAAGTTAACTCCGCTGGGTGACGATAAGTACTCTTTGTCTTTTAAGAGCCTAGATGTGCAGTATCTGGAAACTGCTAAAAAGTATTTCCCAGACTACACGCTTACCACTAAATATGTGACGCTAAGCCTGCCGCAAGGTTCTAGTCTAGACACCAAAACCTATGACTATACGCGCCCAATCCTTAACAACACCTTCATCGAATATGACTGGGCTGTCTCTACCCCTAATGTGGAGGCTTCGGGAACCGTAAAACTAGACGCTAGCGCCGCCACCTACTTCCGCGTATATGGGGCTGACTCCCCAACACCTACCCCTAGCGCAAGCAGCTATGCTACAACTGAGTCTGCTACACCAACACTCACTACTAGCGCAGTGCAATCTACTTCTTCCACTAAAGACAACACTGTCATGTATGTGTTGATAGCCGTTGTTGCGATTGGGGTAATTGCTGCAGTGTTGTGCGCGGTTCTTATTGCGCGTAAAAACAAGGCAACCAAAGCGGTTATGCCGTCGCCTGGTTACCCGAATTACCCGCCGCGCGTGTAGCCACTGACAGTTAGGTTGAGCCTGGCTATCTGCTCAGGCACGACCTCTAACTAAATCACTACTACCTCAGGAATAGCCGTGAGCACATTTTTGCCCATCTCTGCAGTTAAATTAAATACGCCGCTTCGCAAACACGCTTTGCTAGCTTTGGCCACTGCTGCAGCCGTGTGCCTGTGTGTACCTAGCGCCGGTGCCAGCGTTGTACGCACTGCTGTCAGCTCAATTTCAAGCGGCTCAGTAAGCAGTAGCCAGTCAAGTTCTAGCTTAACCACAGCAATTGGCCGTAGCGTGGCTCCGGCACGCCGTGGAGGCAGCAGTGGAGGTTCAAGCGGGCGCAGTTCCTCTAGTTCTTCTTCACGTCGCAGTTCCAGTTCTGGGCGCTCCAGCTCTCGCTCTAGCGGCTCGCGCTCTGGAAGTTCAAGTTCCGGACGCTCTAGCTCCAGAAGTTCTTCACGTCATAGCTCAAAAAGTTCCAGTTCAGGGTCTTCACGTCGCAGTTCCAGTTCTGGGCGCTCCAGCTCGCGCTCAGGTAGCTCCAACTCCAGGGGCTCTAACTCCCGTAGTTACTCTGGAAATTCCAACTCGCGTGGATATTCAGGATCCAACTCTGGCAGCTCCAGTTCACAGGGGTACTCCGGTAACTCCAGTTCACAAGGCTACTCCGGCAACTCAAATTCTCAGGGCTACTCAGGGTCTAGTTCTGGTAGCTCCAGCTCACGCGGCTATTCCGATCCTTACTCAAGCAACTCAGGATCTCAGGGTTACTCGAACTACTACTCCGGTAACTCCAACTCGCAAGGTTATTCAAACTCGCGCTCAGGTAGCTCTAATTACTACAACCGCTACGGCAACAATTACTATAACAACTATTACTATGACGACTACGACGACTACTACAATTACCACCGCTATGACGACAGCGAGGGACTAGGAATCGAATTTTCAAAGCGCACAACTTTAATCATATTAGCTGTATTAGTAGGTTTAGTAGTAGTGGGTGGCGTGCTTAAAGCAATGAGCGAAGCCTAACCATAATTTTTCGAGCGAAAATATCTACAGATAATTTAAATATGCAATTTCGCAACCACGCTTTGTTACCTTTGGCCACTGCCGCAGCCGTATGCCTGTGCGTTCCCAGCGCCGGCGCCAGCGTTGCGCGCACAGCCGTTAGCTCACGTACCTTAGTAAGTGGCAGCCAATCAACTTCTGTTGTGAGCATAGCTATTGGTCATAACAGGGTCCCCACGCGTGGCCATGGCGGCGGTCACGGCGGTGGGCACAGTGGCGGGCACAGCTCAGGGCACTCCAGATCGGGTTCTTCGCACCACAACTCTGGGCGACGACACTCTAGCTCAGGCCACGTAGGCTCTAGTTACAGCAGCTACTCTGATGACGATGACTACAAAAAAGACAAGAACCTGAAAATCGCACTTTTTATCTTAGCTGGATTATCTTTGTATTCCCTCGTTAGGCAAGTGAAACTGTGGCGGCGGGGATAATTCCCCGATGCCCACCTCTAGAGCAACGGTTATTCTGATTAGGAACTAGTTTTAACTACATCAGCACTACCTCAGGAATAACCGTGAGCGTGTTTTCACCCCTTTCTGCCACTAAATTAAATACGCAACTTCGCAAACATGCTTTACTGGCTTTGGCCACTGCCGCAGCTGTGTGCCTGTGCGTTCCTAGTGCTAGCGCCAGCGTTGCTCGCAGTTCTATTACCCCAATCTCAGGCACCTCAGTGAGCGGCAGCCAGTCGACTTCTGGCGCAGCCACAACGGGGCGTAATGCGGTCCCGGTAGGTCGTGGAGGCAACAGCGGAGGTTCAAGCGGACGCAGTTCCTCTGGCTCTTCTTCGCGCCGTTCAAGTTCCAGCGGTTCTGGCTCTTCCTCGCGCCGTTCAAGTTCTGGGGGCTCTAATTCCAGCGGTTCTGGTTCTTCTTCACGACGTAACTCTTGGTTGGGGCGTTCTAACTCTCGTTCAGGAAGTTCTAATTACTACAACCGCTATTACAACAATTACGACAGCGATCACTCCTACGATGATCCCAACAATGACACCTACGAAGATCCGTCTTACGACGATTCGACCAGCGATAATAGTTACAGTAGCCAGTCTTACGATAATTCCGGCTATAGCCAGGAACAGCAAGACATGGATTCTAGGTTTATACCTCTTGCCGTAATTATAGTCTTCGTTGCAACAGGCATGTTTTTAATTATGATAGCTGGAAATTCGAAAGACTCAGCTCGTAAACCTCAGCCTAGGTTTAATGCATCACCCATGAACTGGCTATCTGGAAGTGACGGCGTTAGCAACTACTACGACATTAGCGACGACGACACCAGCTACGATAGCGATAGCGGCGACTACGACTATAACGATGACAATAGTTACGATAGTGGCAGCGACAGCAGTTGCGACAACGATAATAGCTTCTTTGACTGGTGACATCACCGCCGGCAACTAACACTCGGCTATAGCAGCTATACTGCTGCTATAGCCGACTTTTCTATATTCACCGAGGATACTCATGCGCCGCTTATTTAGTGCACTCATGACCCTAGCGCTACTAGGGGTAACAGCCGCAATAATGCCTCCCACAACCGCATCCGAACACACACGAACCCCAAATTTTAGCTATGTGTTACTAGACGACGGCAGCACTATCGAGACCATAGGGGTCAGTGGAGAGCATGTCACTGAAGATAATTGCGTTCAGAAACATCGCAACTATAAAGCCTTATATTCATCGACTAAGGGATACGGTAGCGACACTGGAGGCATTTGCATAATCCAAGGGCATTTTAAGGCAAACCAATCTGCGGTATTCAAGCTAACCCCTAAGGGTAACAACCTGTACTCGGTCCGCCTAGAAAACCCAACTTTGCATTCTCTAGAATTCCTGAAAAAATATTATCCGGATTTTAGTCCCTCCGCAGAATGGATGAAGGTAGCGCTACCAGTCAAATCCACCGTTACTTTTGGCTTAACTACCGATAACGGGGCTCCAGGAACTGGATACAACAGAGAAAAAGAAGTCGACAAAGACAGAGTCACCTACCTCATGAAAGCCACTATGCCAGACGGTGTGGTGCAAGGGACTGTAGAGCTAAATAGCGAGGCTGCCAGCTACTTCCCTGGCGCAACCACCTCAAGTCCTGTATCAAGTCCCGCTAAGGCTGACACCATCCAGGATCTAGTAACCGCAGGCATTATTGTCATCATCGCAATTATTTTGGCTGCGGCAACGCTAGTGTTCATCTTGCTCAAACGCAAGACTGCCTCAGCCACTGCTAGCACCACCTCCACAGACTCGCCAGCTAGCCGCTAGAGTGATCCTCCAGACTTTGTGAGCTTACATCCTTGACGTACTCGCGTTATGCTTAAGACAATTAACGCGGTATTGGACGTAATTGGAGATAACTGTGACGCAAGTAGCTAGCTCAACCCGGGCGCTGGTGTGCCCTGGCTTTGTGCTACCTACTCTTCGTTTCGCCGTCCTACCTCTGCTACCCCTCATGGGACGAATGCCGAACGCTCGCTGAGCCACATCTGCGTGCCTTGGCGAGCGTTATCGCATCTGTAATTTTGCGCCCCTGCGCGCCCAGATTTAGAAGGCATTCCCATGAACCACAACCGTCAGCTTCCGCCTGCCCCCGTATCCGGCGCTTGGAAAATCACCGACCCACGTGCTTGTCGCAGCTTCGCTAATGTGGGCGATTTGCGCCTCGAAAATGACTCTATTTTGCCGGCAATTACGCTCGCTTATGAGACTTGGGGCGAGCTTAACGAAGACCGCTCCAATGCCATTTTGATTGAGCATGCCCTCACCGGCGACGCCCATGTTATTGGCGAGACTGAGCCTGGTCAGCCTACTGCCGGTTGGTGGTCGCAGGTGGTGGGCCCGGATTTGGCTATCGACACTAACCGCTACTTTGTGGTTGCCATTAACGTGCTGGGTGGCTGTCAGGGCTCTACCGGCCCGGCTTCTATTGCTCAGGACGGCACCCCTTACGGCTCGCGTTTCCCAGTGATTTCCACCCGCGATCAGGTGCGCGCAGAGGCTCGCCTGGCGGATCTGTTGGGGATTGAGCGCTGGAACACGGTTGTGGGGGCCTCACTCGGAGGTCACCGCGCTATCGAGTGGGCCACCATGTATCCTAGGCGCGTAGAACGCCTGGTGATGGTTGCTTCAGGTGCCCAAACTACCGCTGAGCAGGCAGCTTGGGCTCACACTCAGATTCGTGCGGTGCAGCTTGATCCGCACTGGAATGGTGGGGATTATTACGACGACGCCGTCGGCCCGGTAGCGGGGCTGGCACTAGCCCGTCAGATCGCCCACACCACCTACCGTTGTCCCAATGAGCTCGATGAGCGTTTTGGGCGCCTGCCGCAAAACGCTGAGGATCCGCTAACCGGTGGACGCCTGGCGGTGGAGTCTTACCTGGATTATCACGGCGAAAAGCTGGTGCGTCGTTTTGATGCAGGCTCTTACGTGGCCCTGTGTCGCACCATGATCAGCCACAACGTGGGGCGTGAACGCGGCGGGCTGCGTTCTGCGCTGCGCACGGTTACCGCTAAAACGCTGTGTATCGCGGTAGACAGTGACCGTCTTTTCTTCCCCGCCCAGGTCAAGCGCATGGCTGATCTGATCCCTAACGCCAGCTACGCCCTAATTCACTCTGCTCACGGCCATGACGGCTTCTTGATCGAGTTTGATCAGGTCAACGAGCTGCTTGCAGATTTTTTAGATTCCGGGGCTCGTCAGAATCTAAGTTACTGGGCTAGCTAGCTCCCAGTTTTAGCTCCCGCTGGCCACGAAAGCCAACGGGAGCTTGCGCCGTCGAGCCCACAACAGAGGGAGCGGCGTCGAGCCTAACCGAGAGACGGCGTCGCACTGCGCCGTCGGCACTGCGGCGTCGGCACTGCGCCGTCGGCACTTAATTACGCGGGCGAGTGAGCTTATCCTGGCCGTAATCGAGCAGCTCACGGGCCACAGAGGGCACATAAACACTCAGGCCCCCGTCGCTGACCGGGAAAGTAGCCCAACCTTCCTCATCCACCTGGACAGTGTCTTGCTCGCCAATCATGCACGTCCAGTAGGAGCCGGCGTGTGCCCGGCCTACATACATGCGCTTGGTGCCAGCCCGGCGATCTGAGAACAGCACGGCCACACCAGAAGCAGGGCGGTAGTCGTCACCTTCACGGGTAAAGCCCACCACGTCGGCGTCGTCGAAGTAGTCGTGCTGGGGGCCGTACGCCAAGAAGTGGCGGATATTCATCAAAACCGGCAGCTCAGTAACCGCAGCCAGGTCCCCCGTTTCGGGAGTGCCAAACAGGTCGCCCCAGAACACGCAAGGCATACCCTGCTCGCGCAGCAAAATCAGCGCGTAAGCGGAGGGTTTAAACCAAGCCTGCACCGGCGACTCTAGCGACTGGCCCGGCTGAGTGTCATGGTTTTCCACGAAGGTAACCGCGCGCTCAGGATCCGCCGCTACCAAAGTGTCATTAAACAATGCACCCAAATCCACTTCACCATTCGAGCATGATGCATAAAATAGTTTAAAGTGCAAAGGCACATCAAACAGACTTATGTAGGGTACAGTAGCCAGGTATGAACGCAGCACGTTCACATCCCGCGACCAGTACTCCCCTACCGCCGGCAGCGCCTTGCCGGTCCGCTGGCGCAGCTTGGGTAGCCATAGCGCGAAGAAGTCAGCGCCCACGTGCTTAAGCGCATCTAGGCGCAGGCCGTCAATGCCGGTGGTTTGCACATACCAGCGCCCCCAGGTGTCGAGCTCTTCATGCACCTTAGGGTCAGATACGTGCACGTCGCACCCCATTAGGTAGTCGTAGTTACCCAGCTCGTCATCAACGTTCTGGTTCCAGGACTTGCCTTCAAAGAGCCACAGGCCGGTTTGCTGGCGTGCATCATCCCAGTCCACAGCCTTAAAACAGGTGTGATCCCAGATGAAGTCAGAGTATTTGCCATTGCGCCCGGGGAAGGTGAAACGGGTCCATACCTGGATATCTTCAGGCCCGCCAATGATCCGACGCCGGTCATAGGGGTCCACCTGCATGGCTTTTACGTTCTCTAGCTCATCTGCGCCCATGCGGTGGTTGAGTACGATGTCTGCCACCACTGAGATGCCGGCGCTGTGCAGGGCGTCGACGGCGGCCAGGTACTCATCCTTGGTGCCGTACTTGGTGGGGATGGAGCCTTTTTGGTCAAATTCGCCCAGGTCATAGAGGTCATAGACCCCATAACCGACGTCTTCTATGCCGGTGTGTCCTTTATAGGCGGGCGGCAGCCAGGCTGCAGTAACCCCGGAGTCTGCCAGTAGCTGCGCATTGTCAGCTAGCAGGCGCCAGTGACTGGCATCAGCGTTTAAGTCCCAGGCAAAAGCCTGTAACAAGACTGGATTAGCTGCGTCAGGATCTAGTTGATGCATAGGGTGATTTTACCTTTCGCTCTAGTTCAACAGGCTACACTTGCGGCTGTTTTTAGCTAGGCACGTCGGGTTCGGGTAAGGGCAATTGCACTGGTTACTGCCCAGCGCGTGTATCGTTGCTCAGCAACAATGCGTTCTTGGTTGTTAAGCATGCGTAGCTGGTTGTTGAGCATTGCTTGATTCTGATTTTCAATGCGTTGACGATGCATATCGCCTTCATAAACATTGACCACTTCTTGCAGGGTAGAGGCACGATAGTTATCAACTAACTGCCACATGTGGGCCACAGCATTTGCCAGCAAATAGGCTGCCGGGAATTTACCTTGGTAGTTATCCCGATATTCACCTACTAGGGAGTTAATCTCATCTACTACCGCTTTTTCAAGCTCATGAACCTGCTCATTATGGGCTTCGCGAGAGTTAGTGGCCGCATCTTCGCTGGCATTGTGGCGCTTAACTTTTGCATTATGCACCACGAGCATAATGGCAGCGATCAGCGCGGCTACAACCAGGTTGCCAAATAGCCACAGTAGCGTAAGCAGCATATTCATCGTGGGGTTTTTGGACCCGAGGGAAATTAACAAACCCAGCAGCGTCCAGGCCAGCAATAATGGTACCAGGTTTGAAACAATTGTCAGCGAAACAAAGTGTTCTTTTTCGCAAGCTTTCAAACGCGCGTAGTCTTTGCCGCCCTTAATGGAGCCAGCCTGCTTAGCTACCAGGATTCTCCTGGCTGCATGACGAGAAAGCTTGTGTATGCCGAAGTAGAGGCCAATAGTCCAGGGCCCGATCATGACAATCATGTACACAGCTGCCACAAGACTTCCTTTGGCAACCTCAGCGAAAACTACCACAAGGAATACCACAAATACCCACGAAGCACAGCGGGCCGTATTGGCGAAAAATTGGGGTAGCTTCCAGACCTGCCAATAGTCGGCGTAACGATACTGCTCGCGGATAGCTTTGAGGCTCTCGTGTAGCTCGTCGCTACGACGCAAGATATAGGACAAGCGTCCTAACCAGTTTTTAAGCTCCTCGCGCTGAGTTAGCTGTTCAGACTCCCCCATGTCTAAGATTCCTTTCCTATAGTCAACACTTTCACGGTGACTGACGCCATAATCTACCACTGGCAGAGCGGCGTAACCAACCCCTGCCAGCGGTTAGACCTGCGCTCCAGGCGCGGGCCTGAAACAAGACTTAGACGACAGCGTCGGAATCTAAACGCCGTGCGCAACACGAACCTTAACTAAAGCTTTTCTGACCTTTTTAGTGGTTCATTATCATGTTTGTTACCAGCACAGTGTTTGCATACTGTTGCTGCGCAAGGATCTGATTTTGGCGATCAAGGATCGCGCGCTGCTGATTGGCCAGCTGCTGCTGACGTGCGTCAGCTTCATAAACGTTGATCGCTTCTGCAAGCGTGGAGGCACGATGGTTGGTGACTAGCTGCCACATGTAATCAACCACTCCTGGCCTTAAGTAAGCGGCAGGGAAATTACCCAAGTAGGTGTCTGTAAACTCTCCAACTAGAGTGTTAATCTCATCCACCAGCTCTTTTTCGCTGTCATAAACACGCTGGTTGTGGAGGTTTCTAGCTTCAGCGCCAGCAGTTTGAGCCATATTATGAGCCTCAACCTTGCGGTTGTGCAACAGCAACGTTACCACACTAGCTACCGCCCCAACCAGCAAGTTTACAAAAAGCACGATAGCCGACATCAGCGTTTCGTGCGCCACAGCGGACTCTTTAGTAGAGCCTGCTGCCGTCATTAGCCAGAGCAGCAAGAACGGCACCAGGTGCCCCACCGCCACCGGCAGAACCAAGTATTCTTTACCGCGAATACGCATCCGCTCTTGTCGCTCTAGAGCTTCAGAGCCTAATTTTTTAACCAATACTCGCTCTGTCACAAAATACGCGAGCTTATACACCCCGTAATAATACAAGATTAAAATTAGAACAGCAACAATTACAAGCACCTGAACGTCACTAAACCGCCTGCCATCAGCTATAAATACCACCAGGATCGAAACCACGGCAAAAAGCAGCAATAACGCAAATCCAGAGTACCTAATGGTGTTAGCCAAAAATTGGGCTAGTTTCCAGGGCTGCCAATAGTCAGGCTGCTTATACTGTTTTCTGACATGCCCCAATTTTTGGTGCAGATGGTCGCTACTGCGCAGAATATAGGATAACCGCCCCAGCCAGTCCCTTAATTCTTCGCGTTGAGTTGTTTCTACTTGCCCCACGGGCACGCTCCTTCATCATAGCCACACTTTCACGGCGCTCAATACTCTTCACAGTGATCAGCACCTACAGTGTTTTGGCCGCTTAACACACTTCGCTAACTGGCTTTACTAGAGGCCAGTTTGCGGTAAACCAACTCCAGTCTACTAACACAATCGGTAATGTCATAGTGCGCGCCAATGTTTAAGTATTTTTGTGCCTCAGTTTGCCGGCGGTCATTATCGCTAAGCCAGTAGTCGATGACGCGCGCCAAGGCTTTAGGATCGCGGGCCTTGAAGCGACTGTGGGCATCTAGAGCGAATTGGCTTGTGGCCGTAAGTGGCGAGTGTGCGATTACCGGCACCACCCCGTGGCGTAGCACTTCCAGGCAGGATAGGCCTTCCACCTCGATGAATGCGGCGTGAATGTAGAGGTCGGCTTGCTCAGCTTGAGTGTCCAACCCGGCGGCGTCGAAAAAGTTAAAGCTGGGGGCGTGTTTTAGCACCCCGTCGCGCACTAGGCGGCTAGCTGCGCATCGCAAAGATTTTTCTGTGGGCCCGCGACCTGCGAAAACCAACTGGATTTGGGAGGCGTAGCGGCTGTGGCGCATGGCTTTGAGGATGGTGGCTTGGTCTTTTTCGCGCGAGAAACGTCCCACCACCAGCAGCCGGTAAACCTGTTCGCCCTCTGGCTGCGCTTTCCCGGGAGTTTGCTTAGTCTCGACTTGCCGCCCGTCTGGCTCACGGTGCTCAGTTTTTGCGCCCGGCACTGTTTCTGCGCCTCCAGCTGGTTTCGACGGCGCCAAGCCCACCCCGTTAGAAATGGTCACTAGCTTGTCCCCCAACCCCCAACGCTGCAGGCGCTGGTGTACCGAATCTGAGGGGCACTGAACCACCTGCGCCAAAGCGTAGATGCGCCGTCGCCAAGACGCCAGCAAAAGCACATTGAGCGGCCAGACACCGTCTAGGTGAATGGTGGCGGTGATGTTTTCGGGGTGGATATGGTAGGTGGCCAGCACTGGTTTGCCTGCGCGTTTAGCGGCGTGGGCGGTGCGGGCCTGCAAGCCGAAGGGTTCTTCCAGGTGGACGACGTCGGCCCATGCCACAGCCTGCTTAATCACCTTACGTTTGGGTTTAGCGAAGGCGTAACCCTGGGCTGAGATGATGGCGTCGGCCAGCGGGAAACGCATGGCGGGCAGAGTGAATTCCGGGGTGGTGAAGTTACATGCCTGGGCTTGCTCGGCGGTGCCGGAGCTGAGTACCCGCACGTCATGCCCACGTTCGCGCAGCAGAGTAATGGTACGCCGTGCAGAGGCGGACAGGCCGTTGCCACGGGTGTAGAGATTGTTGATAACAAACAGAAGCTTCAGCGGTTCGGTCCGTTCCATGGGCTAAGTGTGACACGCAACCCTTAAAACTAGCCGAGACTTGTAAAACCGTGCCGAACTAGTCCAACCCAACTACATTTTTGCCCGGTTTGGCGCGGCTCACCCTGCCTTACCCACTTCCCTACCTACGGCCAAGAATTGACTTCAAGCCCAGGTCAAAGCGGTGATAGTGTGCGATTAACGTATTTTTCACCGAAAGGAGCAGAGAAAATGAAGCTGTCTGCACGCAACCAGTTCCCCGGCAAGGTTGTTGAGGTCACCGAGGGTGCCGTTAACGGTATCGTCAAGATTGAAATCGCCCCTGGCCTGGTAATTTCCTCTTCCATCACCAACGCCGCCATTGAGGAGCTAGGCCTGAAGGTTGGCTCCGAGGCCGTAGCAGTCATCAAGGCTTCCAACGTGATTGTTGGCGTCGAGGACTGACCCGCGCCGGCTACTTTGCCGCTTTGTGCCTAGTTCCAGGCCTGCACTCGTTAACGACGACGCCGCAGCGCCTGGCCTAGGCGCTTAGTTTTTGTGCTGCTTTGCCACCAGCTTTTTTGGGCACCAAGTTTTCGGCGCCAAGTTTGTGGCGCCTTGCCATCAACGACGACGACGGACCGTCCACCTGCCAAACGAAGCGCCGACTACAGCAACCACACTAAGCACAGCCGCAGCGGTTAGACACTGCGAGGAAGAAGTTTTTCCAGCTGCGGGTCGTTTTTCCGGTGAGGCAACCAGTTCCTGTACGTTAGCAGGTGACATGGATTCTGAGGTTGTTTCAGCAGGCAAGTCTTTATCGCCTGAAGCTGCTGGCAAATCAGAACTACTTGCATTCTTTGCAACCGTATCACCATAACTAAAGTAATTTTGCGCCCAGGAAACAAATCTTGAAATTGTAAAACCAGCAAGGAATGTTATTCCTAAAGCTGCCGCGCAGGAGATAGTCAACTCACGGAAAGAAATCTCATAATCAATAATGGAGGCTCTTGCCTGATAACATTTATGATTGCTTTTACAAGCCCACAAAAGACCATAGGATTCAATAAAACCTGGCAACAATATTCCGATTACTATCAACAGACCTCCAACAAATTTCCGCCCCCATTCCACAGTATACTCGTCACCAATAAGAGCCATATTAACTATCAACCCAAACCAGGCCAAGACAAACAAAAAGTATGTTTCAGCACTAGAAAACAAGCCAGTCACGTCTCCACCGACATAAAAAGCCGGAGCTCCAGAGGGAAGAAAATCATACACTATAAAACAGGACAGAATAAAAACTGACTCTATCCACAAATTGGCAAGCACCAAAATACGGAAAGGCAAGAGATGCGCCTTCATCCCAAAGCCAAGACCACAGACAATAGCGAGCACCCAAAATGGCGTTAGTTGGTCAACTAAATAATGATTAATCAACCACTTTTCGCCGATCTTAACGTAACCAAAAACTACTACTGAAATAAGTAGTGCACATAGTCCAGAAAAAAGTAGCCAATATTCTACTAAATTATTAAATTTAAAAGATTCAAAAATCCCTCGAAAGATAGTATTCTTAATATATGAAACCATGGCACCATATTACCAATATCTGCGATATACGCCACCTTATAGTCTGCTTACACCAGATCACCGATCAGCTATGCAAATCGCTAAATCCTTAATTTGCAAAGACCTTAGCTTCACTTACTGCCTGCCGCTGGGAGCGCTTACAGCCACCAAAACTGGGTTGAGCCGCACCCAGCGAACCGCCAGCTGGGTGAGCACGTCACTGGCTTGCATCGCTTCAGCATAGTTAGTGGCAACTGCGCGGGTTTTCAGGCAGCAAAGGGCCTGACCCAGCCGGGCGACGTCGTCGTCAGCTAAAGCCACCTGAGAGGTGACAATCCACCCAAACCGCTTGGCCAGGGCAGTAAAACCGCGATCCCAGTTGAGGCCGCCATTGTCGTAAATCTCGTGGGAAATGCGGCCCGCAATACGGACAGCCTCGCCTTGCAAAGACCGTGCACGCCCAGAGCTAGGCACAAGCAAATCCCACAACTGCTGGAACTGGTCTTCAACCTTAAGTGAGCAGTTAATTTCGACTCGCTGCCCCGCCTGCAGGGCTTGGTGCGGCACGGCCTGCTCAACCCCGAAAATTTCGCATAGCCGGGCTAGCGCCTCCACGTTTGCCTCAAAAACTGCCGGGTCTGCGTTGTGCCCATGGGTGATTAGCCGGCAGCGCTGGTCATCCATGCCTCGCAGTGAGTCCTGTTCCTTCCCGCCAGGGCGCGCCCCGTGTGCCAGCAGCACTCGGATCACTTCTAGCAGCTTGCGTGCGTCAAATAGACGCCGTCCAGCTAACGCATATTCAGTGAGCGTGTAGTTGCCGTACAGCTCAGAGTTCGCCTGGGCGTGCACATCTGCACCCAATTTGATCAGCTGCTCTATGTCGTCGCTGGCCAGGTGCGCCACAGCTGCAAACAGCGCTGTGCGATCTGCATAGTTGCGGGCGTTAATGTTGCCGCCGCGCGAAATCAGGAACGGTACCTGCTCGCTATGACCGCCGCGCACGCGCCAGTGTATGGGGGTGCACTGGTAGCGGTCTAGGCTGTTAATATCCTCGCCGCGCTGCAGGAAAAACTCTGTTATTTCCTGGCTGGCAGGAAAATGCATGAGCTGAGGCTTGTATGCGTCCGTGCGCAAATATGCCCCCACCTGGCAGTTTTTGACGGCCCGCGCCACCGCCTCAACATCGCCCGAGGCGATGATCTGCTCAATGTCTTCCGGCAGGGTTTTCCGCATCCGCGCGCCCACATTCGCTCCTTCTTTGGCTGCTTGGCTCAGTTTAGCGCGGCCCTGATTTTCTTCCCGACGGCGCCGCGAACGCCGTCGTCGGCGTGCACGTAGATTACTTCACGGCAGGGGCAGACAACACCATGCTGGCCGCAATCGCAACCGGCACCGCCGTCGTCCTGTAAAAACCGCCCGCAACAGATCTGTGGAAAAGCAAGCTACCTGGCTAGCCGGACTGATAGCATACAAATATGTGGGCTGTATTACCTATCATCCTGGCGCTAGCTGGGCTAGCCGCTCTCCTCTATTTTGGGATGGGAAGCTACAAGGCCATCATGTGGTGGCTGCTGCTTTCGCCTGACTACTTGCTGTTCTTGGGCCTCACCTGGGTTTACACCCTTGATTACCTGTCTTGGCAGGGCATGGCCAAGCTTGGACAGTACGCCTGGACGATTGACGCGATGCTGCTGGTAGGGGTTGTCTATTTCATCCTCAACTCGGTTTTGTATGGCAAATCCACCCGCCTGTACAAGATTGTCAGCGCCCTGGTGATCTTGGCGTGCAGCCTGTACATCATGCTGGTGCCGGTTACGGACTTCGTTGAGGGAATCGGCCCCAAGCCGGCCAATAACCTTTCAACCAGCCAGATGGTTTACATCGGTATCGCCGTAGTTATCGCCGCAGTCACTTGGTTCATGCGCCAGTCCACCATGGCTAAGCTTGACCTAACCTTGCAGGACAAAGCGGCTTCCTAGGTTCTAGAGGCTGCTTCCTTGTCAAAATATAAGAACTTTTAGTAAAGCTTATTGTCAGTCCAGCTGCGCTGATAAGATAAAAACGTGGTTGCTCTGATATTTGCATGTCTCGCAGTAATTGCTATCATACTTTTTCTGCGTTTTGTCTTGTGGTATCACATGACAGTTCTGTTCTTGATACTGTTTTCTCCTGACTACCTAGTTATTGTTGGTGGAGCTGGCGCCTACACCATCAACAATACTGAGTGGTTGACCTCTTCTTTAGGTGGAAGAATTGCCTGGGGAATTATGGCTATGGTGCTTGTTTGGGCCATCTACTTCACCTTCAATTCAGCCTTATATAAAGCCTCTGAAATCGCATATAGGGTCATTAGCTTTGCGCTTATTGTCGGTTGTAGCTTGTACATCATGTTTAAGCTGGTTTTACACCTTATGGAAAAGGTCGGTCCGCAGCTGGCCAACGATTCTGCAACCAACCACATGATCTATATATGCATCGCCGTTGTTATCGCCTTGGTTGCCTGGCTAAGGCGTCAGGCAATCATGGATGAGCTAGACGAGGAAGGCAAGCTGAAACTCGGGAGCCGTAGGCGCTCTAAAGCCGAGTAGGTTTAGTCCCCTAAAACAGGCACACTAGGACGCCGTCTCCACGAGCTGGGGGCGGCGCCGTCGTGTCTAGACGTAGCCGACGTCGTCGCCCCCGTTTGCCCGAAAAGTACCTAGGGGCACTCACCCCCAAGCCAACACGGGCCTTAGAGCAGTGTCCTAGCGCAGCAGCCTGCCACAATGCCTTTAGCTTGCGCAGTGCGTTACCGCAGGCAGGTGTGCCGATCGATTGAGCGAGTCGCCCACACCGCCATGACCAGCGCAAACAGTGGGATTAGCACGTAGGCACCCAGACCAAAGACCGTGGGGGCAGCGCCAGTGTCGAGTGTGGCTTGGTAGGAGGACCACATAATTTCGCTGCTCAGGCGCCCAGAGAAGGTCATAGACAGCGGCAGGAAGAACGTGCCCACCCCGCTGAATACCTGATTGACCAGGTAAACCCCCACAAAACCAATAAGTGGCGCCGCGAAACCCATGTGGTTAAAGCGTCCCTGGGCCCCAATGGTCATAACCGCGCAGCATTGCACCGCCCAACAGAAGCAGGAAAACAGCTGAGCCGCCACCAAAGCCAGCAGCACCGACATAGAGAAAGGCGCTAGCGCGCTGCGAATCGGGGCGGTGTACTGCGACAGGCTAAGCCCCTGCGTCCAGGCAGACGTGGCGGCCATGGCCACCAACCCGCCCACCATGAAAGGCAAAGCGGCCAGGCAGGCCAGGGCCATGCGGGTAATTTTTGCCCAGAAAATCTGTGCGCCACTGGCAGGCAGGCTCATGGTGAAGTAGCCGCGCTGGCCGTAGAGGGTTTTCCAGTAGTCAACCAGCCCCACAATCGCCACCACCACGGGCATCGCGACACAAAGCGCATAGGCAAGTATCTCAGTGGTGGCGCCCAGGCCAGGAATATCCAGGGCCCGCACACCGATCGATGCGGCCACCACCGCTACCAGGGCGGCCAGGATGCGCACGTCGCTGCGGACTTGGGCGCGGATTTCGTATGTCAGCAGTTGCTTGTACATCAGCGGTACTCCTTTCGGAAAATGGCGTCGAGGCTGTCTGCGCGGGCGGCGCGCAGGTCATCAGCGTCGCCCTGGAGCAGAATGCGGCCTTCCTTCACGAACAGGGCGTAGTCAACGAAATGTTCAATGTCTGAGATCAGGTGGGTGGAGACGATTAGCAGCGACTGGGGGTCAAATTCGCGCAGGATACCTTCCAGGATCACGTCGCGCGTGGCCGGATCAACGCCGCTGATGGGTTCATCGAGCAAAAACACTCGGGCGCGGCGCGACATAACCAGGCTGATCTGCAGCTTCTCCCCCATGCCCTTGCTCATTTCGCTAAGCGGGCGGTTGGTGGGCAGCTCGAAGAAATCCACCATAGAGGCGGCTTTTTCGGCGTCAAAGTCCGCAAAGAAACGGCTGTAGACGCTGATGGCCTGCTTGGCGTCCCAGGTGGGGTTGAGGAAGTCCGCGTCGGGCAGGTAGGAGACGATCTTTTTGGTTACTACCCCGGGAGCGTGGCCGTCAATGGCGACGACGCCGCTGTAGTCGGCTAGGACGCCGGCTAGGATTTTTAGCAATGTGGTTTTGCCGCAGCCGTTTGGGCCCATTAAACCCACGATGTGTCCGGCGGGCAGATCCAGGCTGAAATCACGCAGAGCGGTGGTGGTGCGGTAGCGCTTGGTCAGGTTTTCCACATGGACTAAAGCGCTTGCGTGTGCAGCACCCACCGTCGACGCCGGGCTGGGCCCCGCTTGAAGCGAGCTGGCCCTTGGCGCGGTGGAGGGAGGTTTTGCGGTCATTTTTGTCTCTCCTGGACTTAAGCGTCCGCGTCCCAACGCTCATCTATGAGGCTGTGGGCCTGTTCCCGTTCCACGCCAAGTGCGCGGCAGGCGCTGATGTAGGCGTCTGCTGCGGCTTGGGCGTTGGCTTTACGTAGGGCGTGCAGGGCGACGTCGTCAGTGGCGACGAAGCGGCCGGCGGTCCGTTTGGGGACAGTGAGGCCTTCCTCGTCGAGGGCGGCGAGGGCACGCTGAACGGTGTTGGGGTTGGTGGAGGCCTCGATGGCGAGGTCGCGGACTGAAGGAATCTTTTGGCCGGGTTTCCACGTGCCGTCAGTGATGCGGGCGCGGAAGATCTCGGCCAATTGGATCCAGATTGGGCGGGTGTCATCGATGCGCATCGATGCGTCCCTCCTGTCTTACTGTATTAATACACTAATACAGTAAGACTGCCACTCAACTGTGTCAACCCCTTAATACAGTTGCTCGGTTTGGCCTGCTGAGTTACCTGGTAGGCAACGTCGGAATCGGTACCTTCTGGATTGTGCGAGCGCCCGCCGCCATCAACTGCTTGGGAGTGCGCCGAGTTTTTCTCGGCATCTGAGCGCGCATCGCTCGATAGCTGCGTTCCCCGGTTAGATCGAAGATCGAGCGGGCACCCGTCAGAAGCCATGTACTCAAATTCTTCATAACCACCCCATCACTTTTAATTATCCCAGTGAAGCGCCAATTAACAGAACCGCAGCGTTAAAGACGCCGTTTAGTTTTGCTAGATCGAGATATGGACGATAATATCTCAGACTTAGTATGGAGACTACGCTCACGATTCATGGTAATACTTTGACGCGGAGGCAGAGATTTTAAATACTCTGCAACCTCTCGTGAAAGTGTACTAACAGCATTCCACACAGGGACATACCTTCGTATAATCGCAGATTACCCAAACCTAACCCATTCATCATCCATTACCAGGAATCTAATGCGAGTTTCGGTACTGATACCTCTACAACTACCTGAGGGTTCAGCCTTGCCAACATAGATCTGCCATACTGATGGGACTGAAAGATTTAATCATTTCGCCCGCACAGACATTAAATCAAATTCAAGTTGACGCATGGCAACTTGAGTACGAATTGACGCCAGCTCAAGATACCTCTGGATAGAGCCCGCGACTATCTGTGCTAAGCGCACCGGCACAGCATTGCCTAGCTGGCGCATCGCCTCAGACCAGGGACCACTGAAACGATAATCGTCTGGAAAAGTCTGCAACCGCGCCGCCTCACGCACAGAAAAATACCGTACTGACCCATCTACCCTGCGAAGCATATTCTCTCCCCCGGGCACGCCATGCACACCTGCTTTAAGAGCTTTAGCAGGCGAATCAATAAAAGAACCAGTATGTCCCGGATAGACTCGGGCCCCTGGTTGGAGCACATGGTCAAAGAAAAGCGCAGAAGCCTCCATAGTCGGCTCTGGCAAACCAACCAAAGCATCACGAACAGTCAACCAAGGCAGCAGCTGCGGATCTCCACTGTTTCTGACCTCAATTTTCTGCTGTGATTTTGGGACACGATAACTGTCCCAGTACTCTCCAGATTCCTGAATTGCACGCAATGCAGCACCTGAGTGAGTAGGTGACGGGAAAGACCACTCAGCGTCGACGTCGCACCTAAAGCCCACAAAAAATACTCGCCACCGCTGCTGGGGCACTCCATAATCGGCAGCATTCACTAGCTGAGTAACCACGTTGTATTGCAGATCTGTGTGCGCTGAAGTGTGTTCAGCCTGGAGGCGCCCATAGTGATCTGCCCAAGATTCACCCTGACGAGGTGTGATATCAGGGTGCGCTAGTCGAAGCTGGATATAAGAAAAATAGTTAGTGAAAGCTGCGCGGGTAAGACCTCGAACATTTTCAATCATGAAAGCACGCGGCTGAAGCTGGCGAATCACCTCAGCAGTAGCTGGAAACATGTCACGAGGATCTTCAGCCGCCATAGCTTTGCCACCCAACGAAAACGGTTGGCAGGGGGGACCTCCACTTACCAGGTCCACTCCGGGCGCCACCCCACTCCAATCAATATCACGCACATCACCTTCACAAACCTTCACCTGAGTAAAAGCCTGTTTGGAATCGTTGGCAGCATAGTTGGCACGCAGTGTCTGGCATGAGCGCGCATCCCATTCAGCAACAAGCTCCGTTGAAAAGCCAGCCAGATGGGTACCGAGGGCAAGCCCACCTCCACCAGCAAAAAGCTCAACACTACGCATGACCTAAATTATGCCGTGCTCAAGCCCAGTACCTCAGCCCAGCCTCCAGGGCTTGCTGTTTTAGTAACTGCTCCTATTTTCCGGCGAATGACCCTTATGCTTCTTAAGAAAACTGAAGCTACTAAACAGCTGCACAAGAGAAACCACAATAATAATGCCATTAAGGCCAGCCAACCAGAATACCTTAAGGTATACACTATAAACAAAAAGCAGCAGAAAAACGATAAAAGCAATAAGGTTAAGCCAGATTTCCCTCCGCGCAAGCTTCACTAGAGGTTCTTCCACGAGTTGCCATTTAGCCCTCTCCAGAAACCCACTTGCTAGCTCACGAGGTACGCGATTTACTTCAGCCTCATTTACGACATCAGGCCCAAGAACCTTCGCATAGAGTTTATAAAGTTTTGGAGCTTCTTGCCTTAAAACTGCAAGCGCCTCAGTATTTGACAGAGCAGTCTTTCCGCAAAAACGAATCTTTTGAATAATATCAGAAATATTTTCAATTAGCTGAACGACGTCATCATTATAAGGAGGTTCTAGAGAGTCTAAGTAGTCACTATCCTCAAGTATCCTAGTGACCATGGCGTTTTTCTTAGCACCTGGCCGTGTATCGCTTGACATCTGCTCGCCCTGGATAGATTGAAGATCGAGCGGATGCCCACTATAAGCAGACTTTAACAGTGACTCGGAAATCGCTAATCCATCTGTGCTTTTCCTCGTCCACTCATTTTCTTTACGACAAGACATTTGACGCAAGCACCCCTATCACCATCATAAATGTGGTTACCGACAGCCGTTGTAACCGTATATGTAATCCTACACCCTACTCTTTAGACAAGCATGCCATTTAACGCCGCACATTTGGCAAGGCATGCTTAAGGAAAACACCCGTCACGATAGACAACCTGACTTAACAATATTACTCAGTAATACATTTTGATATAGTCAAGTAAATAACTGATATTACGGCTATAGCGAACACTGCGTTCTACAGTCAAGTTCTACAGTTGAGGCTATGTGGATTCTTGCCGCTTGCCTTTCCGCCCTTTTTGCATCGACAAGCTTTCGCTTAGCGCAGCCCCGCCGGGTCAACTAGAGACAGGGCGCGCGGGGCGCGTGAGACCTGCACGCTTTGACCCCAGGTGAGGGTGAGGCGGTCAGATTCTATGCCGTCACCAAAGAGCACCAGGGATTCACTGCCCACCACCAGGCTCAGTTCCTCCCCCTCCCCCAAGATGCCTTCGGTGCAGTTGGTGCCGGTGTGGGGCGAGGGCCAGGCTTCGCGCACAAACCACGCCAGGGAGTGCGAGGTGGGCGCGGGCAGATCCCCCATGTGCCGCCCGCGTTTTAGGGAGGCGCCCCAGCCCGTGGCGCCGGTCCCGGTGGAAACAACGACACCGGAGGAGGACTGCCGCTCTGCGCGGGAGCCCAAGGTGAGCTCGTAGCGGGCACTTTGGTGGCTTGGGTGCCCAATAAACACCTCATTGAGGGCGGTGAGTGTGCGCGAGTCGTCAGCAGCCGCGCGCACCATAGTCAGCTGGTCAACGCGTAGGTCAGAGCCAGCTTCCAGGCGATGCAGTGCCCCCACCCCCTGCTCGGGCGTGCAGCGCACGAGCACGCCCGCATTGGCTTGGGGCACGGAATTAACCCCCACTACCACCTGCTCATCCACGTATTTGGCCACGTTAGCCACCAGCCCGTCAGGGCCAACCACAACAATTACGTCCTCGGACGCAAACAGGAAGCGAGACAGTGAGTCGCGTTCGACGTCGGCACTAGCCCAGCCGTCCGGGATTCCTGCCCGTACCCGCGCCAGGGCCGCCAGGTGGCACTCGTGCGCGCGCTCCACCTCCTCAAGGCTGCGCCCGCGTGAGCGCAGCACAAACTCAACTTGGCCGCGCGTGGAATAGCGGTCCATGAGTTCGTCATATTCGGTGGGGCGGCGCACAATCACCGCACGGCGTCGCATTACTTGCCTGCCTTGGCTGAGCCGGTGAAGGCCGACACCAGGTCGCTGAGCACGTCAGCGGTGATGGTGATGTTGCCGAAGGACGGCATGTGACCTGCCAGCTCCTTAAGTGCCAGGGCGCGCGCCACCTCAGGCCCAGCCTCGGCGACGGCCTGGATGTAGGCCGCGTCATTGGCGGTCCGGGCGCGTCCGGCGGTGTTCCAGTCGGTCTCGTAGGCCTTGGCTTTTTCTACGATGCGGCGTGATTCGGCCTCGACGGCGATCGCGTCAGCGGCGGCTTTCTCTTCAGCTTCGCGCCTGGCGTTGTGGCCTTCCTGGTCAACCAGGTCGGCACGCTTGCGGGCCAGGTCAAGCTTGGATTGCATCTCGTTTTCGGAGATTTGGGATTCACGCTCGACGGCGAGGGCGCGGCGTTCGTAGAGGGCGCGGTCAGCCTCGGCGCGCAGCTGCTCAAGCAGTGGGGCGCGCAGGGATGATTCAACCCCTTCATCGGGTCGCAGCGACAGCAATCGCACATCAACGATGCCCACGCCGGTGGCCTGCAGCTGCTCGTTTGCAGCGAAAGCCTGGGTCAGGAGCCCGCTAACTCGCTCCAGGGAGCCGGAGATGGCTTCAGACAGGGCCATGGCGCCGATGGTTGAGGCCAGGGCGGAGTGGGCGATGCGGGTGACGGTTTCGTCGATTTGCCACAGACCCTGCGCGTCTTTCTTTGCTTCACGCGGGTAGAGGCCGAAGTCGTAGTGCGCGGCGGCAGCCTCGGCGTTCTCGATGCAGTAGGTGACGGCCACCTGGGCGTTTACGTTCTGCTGGTCGCTGGAGGCTACCTGCACCAGGAAGCTGTGGGCGCGGTTAGCGGTGGGCACTTCCGCCAGCGCGCAGCGGCCTTTGCGCAGCCAGAAGGATTGGCCAACCCCGGAGCGGATGGTGCGTCCGGCGCTGATCTGGACGACGTGGTCGCCGGCGCCGCCCTGGTAGCGGATGAAGAAGGGGTGGTTGTGAAGGGTTCCCATGATGACTCCTTAGGTAGTTCCCATTTGTTTGTGTCACTATGACGATAAACCCCTTCAGGCTTTAATGTCAACTTGACGCAAATAGGTTAGGCTAGAGTCATGATTGAACCTGTCACCTTCCCGATCGCCGTCGACGTCGTCGCCCTGACAGTCATTGACCACACGCTCAACGCGCTCGTGGTGCGCCGAGGCATCGAACCTTTCCGTGGCCGTCTGGCCCTACCTGGCGGTTTTCTGCGCAGCGGCGAGCAGACAGATCAGGCCGCCGCGCGCGAACTTGAGGAGGAAACTGGCGTCACTCCCCCCGGTCACCTTGAGCAGCTGCGCACTTACGGCCCCCTTGGGCGTGACCCGCGCGGCCCGGTTCTTTCTGTGGCCTACCTGCTCTTGGCCCCTTCTTTCTCCCCCACTCATGCGGGGGGCGACGCCGCCGGGGCGCTGTGGCAGCCCGTTGAGGCCCTGCTTGGTCCCGACTCTCCCCTAGCTTTCGACCACGACGCTATTTTGGCCGACGGCGTCGAGCGCGCCCGCTCTAAGATTGAATACTCACCTCTGGCCACCTCTTTTTGCGGGCCGCAGTTTACGATCACCCAGCTGCGCACCACCTATGAGGCTATTTGGGGTTCTGCCCTAGATCCGCGCAATTTCCACCGAAAAGCCACAAAAACGGCGTCGTTCATTGAGCCCACTGGAGACAGCGTGCGCGAAGGGGCCGGGCGCCCGGCCGCCCTCTACCGCCTAGTCCCAGGAGTTGATGCGACTGCTTTTGTCTTAGACCCGCCTCTGCGCCGGCCCCCAGCCCAGGTCTAGGCGAAGCCAGCAGCCGGCCTGGGCTCAGGCAACGCCAGCCGCCCCGATAGACGAAGCCAGCAGCCGGCCTGGGCTCAGGCAACGCCAGCCGCGCTCGGGAGCCCATGCCTAGACACTGACAAGCGCTAGCGCGCCTAGTCCGCGAGCGCGTCAGCTGCAGCCTCGATCTGCTCGCGCGCAGGGCAGGCAGCTGGTCCCACTAGGGTCGTGGAAAGAGCGCCTGCACAGTTAGCCAGTAAAAGCGCTCGCTCTAGGGGGATTGTCTGCGCTAAAGCCGCTGCCAACACGCCAGAGTGGGCGTCACCTGCGCCGTTAGTGTCGATAACCACAACACGCGGCGTCGGAATGTAAGTCACATCTGCGGCATTTGCACTAGCCGCCGGCCTGGCGAAATAGGCGCCCTCAGCCCCGGCACGCACCACAACGGGGCATCCCAGCAAGCTGGCCACCAAACTGGCCACCGAGCCGGCCTCGCGCGCCTGGCAGTGCCCCTGGCTCTGTCCCTGCTCCTGCCCCTGGCCACACAGCTGCCCCTGCCCCTGGCTCTGCTCCCCGTCCTGCCCTTGCTTCTGGCAGTGCCCCTGGCCCTGCTCCAAGCCGCGCTCTGCGCTTTGGTTAATGATCTGCTGAGCTTCCCTATGGTTCATCGAGACAATTACGTCTCGTGCAGGTAGGCCCTGCGGGATGCCAATAACAGGCGAGACATCCAAAATGACCTGCACGCCCTCAGGTAAAGCCTCCAACGCCGCCTGCGCTGCCTGACGGTTAGCTGGGTGATCCATGAGATAGCCGTCAATGTAAAGCACATCCCCTGGGTGCATCGTCGCGGTGAAGTCCGCCCAGGCCCTTGCTGGCGCCTTCGTCTCAGCGCCTCGCGTGGAGATAAAGGTGCGCTCCCCGGATTGGTCAGTGAACGCAATACAAAAACCGTTGTCGATGCCGTCAATGTGGGGCCCGGCGTCCGTAATTTCCGCGCGTTGCAGGGCCTGCTGGATGAGTAAAGAGTAGGGGCCGTGGCCAATTGGGCTGAGCGAGACGGCCTGAGTGCCCATACGCCGCGCGGCCACCAGCGCGTTAAAGCCCCCACCCACGTGCATTCCTTCATCGCTGGCCCATACGTCGCCGCCAGGGGCCGGTAATGCCTCGCCACGCACAGCCAGGTCTACAAGGATTTGGCCCATCAGCACTACGCGGCCCGCCGGGGCGTCTTTTTGTGGAGACGCGGCTGGGGTTTTGGCAAGCGCGGGTTTTTCTGGCTTGGGCGACGTCGTAGCTGCTGCGGGAGTAGAGCCGCCGCCTTTCCTATCACGCAGAGCCAGCAAATCTGTAGCGACGCTAGGCAGATCAAGCTGCGAAACCTGCTCCACCTGGGCCAGGCCGTAACCATCAAAAACCTCAACGCCCAAGCTTGCACCCAAAATTGCGCCTGCTATCGCACCAATTGTGTCAGTGTCACCCCCCAAATTGGCGGCCTGCAGCAGGGCGCGCGGGGAGGGATCGCGTGCCAGCAGTGCAAAAGCCATGGGGATTGCCTGCGCTGAGGCCACAGACGTGCCGATCTGCTCGGCCAGCCACTCTAGGGACGACGCCGGCTGGGCAGCCAGTTTTAATGCCCGGTGCGTGGCTGCCACAACATCCGGCTCTGGGCTCCAGGCGCCGCGCTCAGGTAGTGAGCGCACAAAAGCCACAGCTTTCCACAGCAGGTCTGTCACATCCGCCGCGCCGGCGTCGATCCCGAGTGACACGGCGGCTGCCACTAGCGCCGCTGACTGAAAGCCCTGACGGGTGGCGTGCGTGACCTGGCATGAGGACCATACGGCGTCGGCGAAAAGCTGCCGGTCCGACGTCGACGCCGCAATCCCGATCGGTGTCACCCGCATTGCCGCCCCATTAGTGGTGCCCTCACCGCCCACACGCAACGGGTTCTCGCCTGCGCGTACACGCTCAAGTGCCGCCTTCGTGGAGGGCCCCAGCAGATCTAGCGAGCCACGCTCAATCATGGAATCCTCCCAAGCCAGCAGGGCGTGGGAGAACTCGCTCGCATCTAAGTTCAGCCCAGAGCCGTGGCCTTTAAGCAGCAGGGAAGCGATCAATAATGCTTGCTCGGTGTCGTCAGTGACCGACCCAGCCGCCATACCCGGCGCATAGGGTTGGCTTTTATCCCCATCCACCAGGCCCGTGACATGGCCGTAAACCGTTTGAATCTGCTGTGGAGACATTGCTTGCGTTGGCATACCCAGCGCATCGCCCAGCGCTAACCCAGCCAATGCGCCATATGCGCGCGAAAAACGAGGATCCATGAGCTTTTCCTCCCTATGCAGGCCGTGAGCACATCCAATATAGGCGGCCAATATCGAGTCAGAAAAGAAAGCTCCTTTAAAACTGCCCTACTTCACCTTTTTAAGACAAAAGCCCTATAGACTGAGGCGGTAGGGATTCTTAGACAACCGCACCTTTTAGTGCGTTTATCGCAGCAATCATGACGGCAAGCAACGCCAACCCTGACGGCAAGCAACACCGTGCGCCGTCGGCCACCTACTCAGATCAAAGAAAGAGCCTCCCATGAGCGACACCAGCAAGCAGTCCGAGCAGAACGAAAACACTGAAGCGGACAGCACCCCCAACACTCCTTTGCACACCTCCCATGGCGTAACCACCATCGACGAGAACGTCATCGCCAAGATCGCCGGCATGGCCACGCGCGAGGTGCCCGGGGTCTACAGCATGGGTAACGCCATGCGCCGCGCCTTCACCGCCATGACCGAGCGCATCCCCACCGCCCAGACCAACGTCACCGGCGGCATTAACGTACAGAAGGGCGAAACCCAGACCTCCATTGAAGTCACCGTGGTGGTTGACTACGGCGCCCCCATCATTGAGGTCACCGAGGCGATCCGTAACAACATCATTGAGCAGATCGAGACCAGCACCGGCCTGGAAGTAGTTGAGGTCAACATCCACGTCACCGACGTGCACCTGCCCGGCGACGAATCTGAGACTAACAACCTCAAGTAATTTACGCCTTGATCTGAGGAGATCTCATGAAGACAACGCACCTGTCCCTCCTAGTAGGCCTATTCCTTGGAACCGTTCTGGCTTTTGGCTCCTTCGCTGACTTTGTGCTGGTGTCACTGTGTGGCCTGGTTGGGTTAGGAGTGGGCCTGTACCTGGAGGGCCGGGTCGATGTCCGCAGCTTCCTTGAGCGGCTAAGGAAGTGACGATGGCGCCCCTCGCCTCACCTGCAGCCACCCAATCCTCAGGCCTCCAGCCCACAACCGGTCAGGCCGGGCAGCCGGGCACAGCCCAAGCCGCTGGCACGGGCGCCGCCCAGCGCGGCACCACCACCATTCCAGCTAAAGTCGTGGCCAAAATTGCCGCCGAAGCCGCCTATGAAACCGGCAATGTTGGCTCCAACGCCGGCGGGGTTTTAGGCATCGGCCCGCCGCAACTTTTCCTCCCGCCCCGAAGCCCAATGTGAGCTCTACGGGCAGGTAGCCGTCTTACACATGAACCTAGGCCTGGTTTTTCCCACGCCACTGGCAGACACAATCGAGGCCGTGCGCGCGCATGTACGCAGCCGAGTTGAGCAGCTGACCGGGCTGAGCGTCGGCAAGATCAATATTGAGATCTCCTGGCTTAACCCCGCCGGTCCAGGCAGGAAGAACCTGAAATGAGAAAAGTTCCAAAACTCATTCGCCGCCCTTCACGCAGCGGCTCCAGCGTGGTTCTGGCCCTGCTGCTGCTTGCCGGCGGAAGCCTGGGGGCTTGGCTGACCGGCCAGCGGCTCATCACCGGCTACTGGCCACGCCGCGCCCTGCACGCACTTGAAGCCATCAAATCCACTTCGCTTAGCTCCACTGCGGCGCTTATTGCCGCCGGGGTTGTGGCGGCCTGTGGCCTAATCATGATTATTGCGGCGCTATGGCCCGGGCGGCCTGAGCGCGTCGAAATTCTCCCCGATGACATTCCTGGCCAGACCGCAGTTAGACGCCGTGACCTGGCCAAACTGGTGAGGCTACAGGTTGAGCAGCTGGGCGGCGCTAACTCCGTTTCGGCCACTGCCCGCCGCTCGCGGGTTAACGTCGTCGTCCACAGCGTCCTAGATGAGCTAGAGCCCGTGCAGCAGGCCGCCCAAAAGCAGACTGACCAGGCCCTACAAATGCTCGCCCCGGTGGGTATTAAAGGCAGCCGCGTGCGCGTCAAGCACACGAGCTAAGGAGACACGATTATGCGTTCAGTTTCCACCCCGCTAAACCGGTGCGTCCTGGCTATCTGTGGCTTTGTTTTGGTGGCCGCCTCCGCTTGGCTGCTGGCTTCGGGCCTGGGTTTGGCTCGTTTTTGGCCCGACGCCGCCCCCTACCTGGCTAGCAAGCAGGGGCGGGTGGGCGCCGTCGCCAGTCAAGCAAACTGGCTTTTACCCGTGCTTGCGCTGGCCTCAGTGCTTGCCATCATTGGTGGTCTGGCGCTGCTTCTCATGCAGGTTCCGCGCCGGGTAGCGGCCTCACCTATGCGCCTGAGTGACTCTAAGGGGCTTTTACTCACTACCTTGGACCCAGAAGTTTTATCGCAGGCCCTATCTGAGCGGGCGCAGGGCGTGCCCGGGGTGGAGCGCTGTACGGTGTGGGTTAGCGGCACCTTGAGCCACCTACAGATTCAGGCTGATGCCAGCGTGTCTCAAGAGTGCGAGATTGACTGGACTGTGTCCACGCTACGCAGCCGCCTTCAGCAGGATGTGAGCATCTCGCTGGGCTATGAACCTAAGCAAATTGACCTCTTGGTGCGCCTAGAGCGCCCCACCAGCTCTAAGGTTTTACGCACCACTTCGGGCCAAGGCTCCCCCAAGCCCGCTAAAGACACCGACGCCGCCTAGGGGCCGCTGACGCCTAGGGGCCGCTGACGCCTAAGGGCCGCTGACGCCTAAGGGCCGCCGACGCCGCCTAACCCAAGGCCAGCGCCGCACAGCCCAAGGCGCGTCGATGACCTCCACCACCACGCGCCCGTGGCCTTGTGCGATTCAGTCCACAACCCCCAACCCCCGACCAACACCCGCTCACCCACACTCAACTCTGAAGAGCCGGAAAACCCATCCGCTCCGCGGAGCGAACCAAGCGCTGCACCCACCCGACGTGAACCATATCTACCAGCCTCGTCGGATATTTGACCGAATCCCAGAAAAATTGATCACTCATGACCCAATACCAAGGTGTACGCGTTTTGGCAGAAACACAAGGCACCCTACAACTTGATTCTCATTAGGATTTCCCCGCCCTTAGAATCAGCGACATACATATGATTAACCGTTCGCTACAAAATATCGTGTCTCTCTGACTCCTACACACCTACCGCTTGACCCAAAGGAGAAGATCAGAAAACGATTTCGGGCATTGGTCGGTTCCCAGGGCCTTGTCAAGCAGGGCCTGGAGCTGCCTGCGGTGGATCGTATCCATCTCCTCGTTCGCATACTCATAGAGTTCGCGCAGCCTCTCTACGGGCTCGTCGTTGACGGTGGCGAGGAGCAGGCGGGCAATACGGCCGTAGGTGGATTCCACCACGGACGGGCGCACTCCAAGGACGGCGACCATCGCCAGCCAATTGCGCGCCTCGAGGAGCTCTCTGAGCACATCTTCGGCGCCCTCGTCGCTGCCGTGCGCATCGTAGGCGGTTCTCGGATCCGTAAATTCCGCAAGCGCCAGAATGCCCATCATGCCGACTGCCTCAGCCTCCGGGAGCATTGCCGCCAGCACCTGGAAGACCCGGATTATCATGTCGGGGTCGCCTAGGTCTTTCTCCCATTCTTCCGACTCTTGCTTGCCACCCTCGCTGATCTGGCTCTCGTTGCGCGACGCATCGAGGTTGCCACTCGTTTGCTCGAGCAAGAAGCTTGCTCCTCTCCCGTTCACGTGCGCCTCACGCCAGCCGCGCGCAAGCAGCTGAGCTCGGTACTGGATCCGCAGATCGGTTGTGACGGCCTGTATGCCCTCGTCAGCGATGCGCTCCACGAGGGCAGCGAGCTCGGCGACAGGAGGACGGTCCACGTACAGATCGGTAAGGGCGGCCAGCGTTTCTCTATCCGAGGCAGACGGCGAGCTCCACTGCGCTTCGAGGAAAGCCACCCGCTGCGCTAGATCGCTGCACTCGAGCCATCCCTCAATCCTGGAAATCGCCGACTCAGCGTCGACGGTGGCCCACCGAGGAAGACCCGTGTCCGATATTCCCGCATCTGTGATCACTCTGGCGATCATGCGGCGCACCGGGCCCAGGAGCGCCGGATCATCAGTGGCGTCGGCTTCCCGGGCCGCAGCGACGACATCCCCCGCTTCTCCGCCATCCTCACGCCAGGCAGCCCTGGCCACCAGCAGGCGAGCACGCACAGCTGGCGAGAAGTTATTAAAGCCTTCAGTGAACACACCCAGCGCTTCCTCCGAATAACCACTGTCCACCAGAATTCTTGCCAGTGTCTTCAACGATCGTACCAGGTCTGGAATGTAAGCCTGCGGGGAAGCCTCAGCCAGCCCACGATACAGCTCCACCGCCTCACGAGCCACCACCAACGCGTCCTCCCGATCCCCCACACCCGACAGACATTTCGCCAGGTTAGTCAACGACATTGCCAGGTCGGGAGTGTAGGACGCCGGGGAATCCTCAGCCAGCGC